>Ga0209382_10000611_pt1 | contig 58429 bp, 51 predicted proteins | sample SoiMetdeltSBSDD5_FD_187599 | JGI IMG/M metagenome (GOLD analysis project Ga0209382, IMG submission 187599) | Bulk soil microbial communities from a Populus tree surrounding site in Tennessee, USA - Soil MetaG P. deltoides SBSDD5 (SPAdes) (version 2) | ecosystem: Environmental > Terrestrial >...
CGCGGGGACCCGCCAGTCCGCGCTGGCCCGGCCGACGAGGTCGCGCAGCAACCGCAGGCTCCAGCGGTCCACGAGCTGGACGGCGACGACGAGCAGGCTGGCGGCGATGACGACGCGGGGCAGGATCGCGATGACGGGTCCGAGGAACACGGCGACCACGAGGATCACGAGCACGTTGACGCCGACCGACACGAAGGACGTTCCGCCGGCCCGGTGGTTGGCGAAGGTGGCGGCGAGGTTGATGCTGCCCGGGATACCCCCGAAGCACGCGGCGGTGGCGTTGGCCGCGCCGAGCCGGAGCAGCTCGCGGCTGCCGTCCGTCTTCCGGCCCGTCACGGCCTCGACCGTCTTGGCGCACAGCAGCGCGTCGAGCGACGCGATGATGGCGAGGCTGAAGGCCGCGCTGACGACCGCCGGCAAGAGCCCGCGGACCTCCGGGTGCGCGGGCAGCGCGATGAGGCTCGTGAGATAGCGGGCCGTGGGAAGCGCGTGCGGCATCGGTCCGATCATGGGTCCGAGAAGGGCCCCCCCGCCGAGCGCGGCGACCAGGTGGTAGACGGCGGTGCCGGCCACCAGGCCCGCCGGCACGGCCGGGATCCGGCGCGAGAACCTCGGCAGGTACCAGATGATCGCGAACGTCGTGAGCCCGACCAGCAGCGTGAGCGGCTGCGCCGTCCCGAGCTGACCCGCGAGCCGCGAGAGCGGCAGGTGCCGGGGAACGCCGAGCAGCGCGTCGATCTGCGAGACCAGGATCAGGATCGCCACGGCGTTCTGGAAGCCCGCCATGACGGGCGACGGGATGTACTTGATCAGCGCGCCCAGCCGCAGGGCGCCGAACAGCGCCTGGAACAGGCCGGCCGTGACGGCGAGGAGCAACACGATCGCGAACATCGTCTCGGCCGTGAGCTGGCCCGCCTTCGCGGCCGGTGACGAGACGAGCGTCTGCAGGACGATCGAGCCGACGAGAAGCGCCACCACGCTGCGCGGGGCGTACATCGTGGCGGTCCGCCCGCCGAGCGCCAGGACGGCGAGCGGCATGACGATGGCGCAGTAGAGTCCCGCCAGGACGGCGTGCGACAGGTACGGCTCGCCGAGCGACTGCAGCGCCAGCACGCCGTAGCCCATGCTGGACGGGATCGTCAGCAGGGCCGCCGTGGCTCCGCCGGCGATGTCGTTCCGCAGACTCGCGAAGGTTCGCGCGCTCGCCGGGCGACCGCGCACGGATTCCTGACCAAGAACCGCCACGCTCGCTCCTCGGTCCGGCATGGCGCCCCGCACGGCTGGCGCGGCGGAAGCATGGCCCGGCCGCCCGGAACTGTCAATCACGGGGGCTCGCGATCGTTCCCCGGAGCACCGCGTCGGGCCGTGGTGACTTACGCGCGGATGAGGCTAAGATGAGCGAGGCCCCAGTGAGCTGCGCATCCTGCGGACACGAGAACCCGGCCGGCGCGAGGTTCTGCAACCATTGTGGCGCGCGCCTCTCGGTACCGGCCGTCATCGCCGAACCGCGCTCCTACACGCCGCGGCATCTCGCCGACAAGATTCTCGCGTCCCGGAGCGCCCTCCGGGGCGAGCGCAAGCTCGTCACCGTCCTCTTCGCCGACGTCGCGCGCTCGATGGAGCTCGCCGAGCGCGTCGATCCCGAGGAATGGCATCGCCTGCTCGACCGCCTGTTCCGGACCCTGGCGGCCGTCATTCACCGATACGAGGGGACCATCAACCAGTACACCGGCGACGGCATCATGGCGCTCTTCGGCGCCCCGATCGCCCACGAGGACCACGCCCAGCGCGCCTGTGCGGCCGCCCTGGACCTGGCGCGCGCGCTCGGCGTCCTCGCCGACGACGTGCGGCGGGAGAGCGGGCTCGAGTTCGCGGTGCGGATGGGCCTCAACTCGGGGGAGGTCGTCGTGGGCCGGATCGGGGACGACCTGCGTATGGACTACACCGCACAGGGGCACGTCGTCGGGCTCGCCGCCCGGGTCCAGCAGCTGGCGCCACCCGGCGGGGTCACCGTGACCGAGCAGACCGCACGCCTCGCGGCCGGCTTCTTCGACTTTCTCGACCGCGGGGACCAGAGCCTCAAGGGGGCCAGCGTTCCCGTGCGCGTGTTCGAGCTGCGGGGTCCGGGCCAGATCCGGAGCCGTCTCGAGAGCTCCCGCGCGCGCGGCTTCTCGCGGTTCGTCGGGCGCGAGCGCGAGCTCGCGCTGCTCGAGAGCGCCCTGCGCGAGGCCCAGTCGGGTCGGCCGAAGGTCGTCCTGGTGACCGCGGAGCCGGGCGCCGGAAAGAGCCGCCTCTGTCACGAGCTCGTCGAGCGCGCCGGCGGCGTGACGCTTCACTATGCCCGCGCGCTCTCTCACGGACGCATGCTCCCCTTTCACGTGGTCGTCGCGCTCGCGCGCAGTCTCTTCGGTCCGGGCGAGCACGAGTCGCCCGCGGACGTCGGGGACGCCGTGAGACGCGGTCTCGGCGGCGCGTCGGCCGACCCGATCGTCCTGGACTTCTGGCTCGACCTTCTCGGGGTGGCCGCGCACGCGCCGGCGCCTTCCGGACTCGATCCTGACGCGCGCCGAACGCGCCTCTTCCGATCGCTTCTCGATCTGATCCAGGCTCGCGCTCGGCGCGAGCCCACGCTGGTCTGGATCGAGGACCTGCACTGGCTCGACCCGACGAGCGACGTGGCGCTGGAGATGCTCACCGAGCGTCTCCTCGCCCCCGAGTCAGCCGGCAGCAGGATCCTGCTCCTCACGACCACGCGGCCCGAGTATCGGCCCCGGTGGGCCTCCCGGGTCGAGCGTCTCGGGCTGGCGCCCCTGGCGCCCCGGGACTCCCGGACGCTGCTCGACGACTGGCTCGGCCCCGACGACACGCTCGCGCCCTTGCGCGCCGTGATCGAGGCCCGGGCTCGCGGCAACCCGCTCTTCGTCGAGGAGATGATCCGCTCGCTCGTCGAGCGCGGCGTGCTGCGTGGCGAACGCGGCGCCTACGGGCTGGCCCGGCCGACCGAGCCGATCACGCTGCCCGACACCGTTCAGGCTGTCCTCGCGTCGCGCATCGACCGGCTCGCGGACCGTGACAAGGACGTGCTCCAGGCCGCCGCCGTGGTCGGTCGAGACGTCTCCCTCGAGCTGCTCCGCGCCGTGGTCGACCTGTCCGCGCCCGAGCTCGCCGCGTCGCTCGACCGCCTTTCGACCGCCGAGCTCCTGGGCCCCACCGATTCGCCGGGCGAGCACGCCTTCCGGCATCCCCTCGCGCAGGAGGTCGCGTACCGCGCGCAGCTCCTGGATCGCCGTCAAGCCACCCATGCCGCCATCGCGCGAGCCCTGCTGACGATGCACGGGCCGGCAGCCCCCGCGCACGCCGCACTCCTCGCGCATCATTTCGACGAGGCCGGCGAGCCTGTCGAGGCGGCACGCTGGCACGAGCAGGCAGGCCGGCGTGTCGCCCGCAGCGACCCGGCCGATGGGGAGCGGCACTGCCGTCGGGTCACCGTCCTCCTCGCTGCCGTGCCGGCGTCTCGTGAAACGCTGACGCTCGAGCTCACCTCGCGCATCGCGCTCCTCGAGATCGGCCGTATCGCCGGAATCGAGGAGCGCGAGGCACGCAGTCTCTTCGACGAGGCGCGCGTGGTCGCCGAGCGGCTCCGCGACAAGGCGGGCCACGCGTTCCTGCTCACGTCCTACGGGCGCCTGTGCGGGCTCGCGGGCGATGTGGCGCAGTACGTCGCCTGCGCGGAGCACGCCATCGAGCTCGCCGAGGGATCCGACGCCGCGTTCGAGTTCGAGATGCGCGCGGTGCTGGCCCACGCAGAGCTGGCCGTCGGCCGCCTCGCGGCCGCCCGCGCGACCGCCGAGCGCGCGCTGACCGAGGTCGAGCAGGTTGCCGGGCTGCGGCGTGTCGTCGCGCCATCCACCGCCCCCGCCCTGTGCCGAGTCTGGTGGGCGATCGCGAGCGCGCACCTCGGACATGCGGCCGCTGCCGAGGCCGCCCTGAACGCCCTGCTCGCCGAGGAGCCCGAGCCCGCGCTCCACGCCGTCTACGGAACGCACGCCTTCCTGTGCGAGGTGCTGCGCCTGCGGGGTGACCTGCCCGGCGCGCTCGCCCAGGGCCGCCGTGCCGTCGAGCTCGCCGACGAGGGTGGAAGCGCGTTCTCCCGGGTGGAAGCCGCGATGTTTCTCGGCGCTGCGGAGCTCGCCGCCGGTGACGTGCCCGCGGCCACGCGTGTGCTCGAACGGGCGCTCGCCCTCGGCCGCGAACGGCGCACCGCGCTGTGGTACCAGCCCCGCATCCTCGCGACGCTCGGGGACGCGACGCTGGCCGCCGGTGATCGCTCCGGAGCGCGCGCCCTCGTGTCGGCGGCGCGTGAGCTCGTCGATCGAGGACGAGGCTGGCGGCCGGGCGCCTTCGATGTCGCGCTGGCATGGGCTCGCCTGCTGGCCTCGGAGCCCGCCTCCGGCCGCACCGCGACCCAGCGGGCCCTCGAGGCCATGGACGCCATCACGGCCGAGCTGGGCTCCGATCCGTATCGGCGCATCGCCGCGCTCGAACGCGCACGGCTCGCCGCCCCGTGAGGGATGCTGCCTGATACTCTTGTCGACGACGACATGCGTCGAGGGGCGCCCGGCCCTGCGCCGACACCGCCGACACAGGGCGCCACGCGGCCTCGCCCCGTGAGGAGAATGCGATGAAGTTCATGTTCACCATCTACCACGACGAGACCGTGCTGGACGCGATGCCCGAGACGGAGATGCAGGCCCTCGTCGACTCCGCCATCGAGTATGCGGAGGAGATCCGGCGGAGCGGACACTACATCGCTTCCAGTGCGCTGCAGGGGGCCCGGACGGCGCGGACCATTCGCGTCCGCGCCGACACGACCTCCACCACGACCAGCCCTTTTGCCGAGACCAGGGAGCAGCTGGGCGGCTTTTTCCTCATCGAGGCGAAGGACATGGACGAGGCCTGCGCGATCGCCGCGAGATTTCCGCCGGCGCGCGTCGGGACGATCGAGGTCCGCCCGGCCCAGGAGCTGAAGCACTCCCGGGATCGTCGAGGTCTCCCGAGCTGAATCGTCGGATTCCTCTGGGAGACGTGTCAGCCGACTCCCGTCGGGCAGGTGCCGGCGGCGCGCCGATACGGTGCGGCCGACCGGATGTCGAACTTCTGGCCTGGCTGGAGTAAACTCCGCCGGCGCGAGGTGACCGGACGACCGAGGGGGCCATCGATGTCGAAGACGCGTGTCGTGACGATTTCGCACGCCACCGGAGCCGGCGGAGACAGCGTCGGCCGGGGCGTGGCGACGGATCTCGGGTTCCGCTACATCGACGAGGAGATCATCACCCTCGCCGCCGAGCGACACGGCGTGGACCCCGAGCTCGTGGCGGACGCCGAGCGCCGCAAGAGCGTGCTCGATCGCATCCTCGATGACATGGCGGCGCCGTCGATGATGATCGAGCCCACCGGCGGCATGACCATGCTGCCGCCGGAGGCCTTCGTGACCCGAGAGCACCTGCGCGCGCTGATCGTGGAGGCCATCGAGGAAACGGCCGCCCGCGGACAGGTCGTGATTGTTTCACACGCGGCCGGCATCCCGCTGGCCGGCCGCCCCGACGTGCTCCGCGTTCTCGTCACGGCGTCGTTCGAGTCGCGCACTCGCCGGCTCGCGGACGCGACGCGCGGCACGAAGGCCGACGTGGAGAAGAGCCTGAAGCTCTCCGACGCCGGTCGGGCCGATTACTTCCTGCGATTCTATCGAATCGAGCGTGAGCTGCCCACCCACTACGACCTCGTCATCAACACGGACACGCTGACGCCGGCGGAGGCGATCGACATCGTCATCGCCGCCGCTCGCCGCCACTGAGCGGCGGATCTCCACCCTGGGGTGGTCGGTGATCCCGGGCATCCGGGCCGGTCGGTATGACCGCCGGGCGGACGGAGTAAAACGGGTGACCGGACGGCCGGCGATGAGCGTCCCGGAGTTCGTGTCGCTTCACGCGGATCAGTTCGGCGGCCGTCGGTCGTGAGCCCTTCCTTCGGGGGAGCCAGCATCTGCGGGTGTGTTGCGGCGAGGAACGCCTCCGCCCCGTGATTTGACCCACCCCCGCCCCTGGCGCTATCGTCACCTGGCCTGATCCCCGCTGCGGAGATTCCCGCGCGGTGTTCAGACCCTTGCGGGAGCTGGCAACCCGTAGACGACGAGGAGCGTGGCGATGAAGAGCACGAGGAGTCGGTCGGTGGTGATCGCTGTGGTCTCGCTGGCTGTCTGCGTGCTCGCCGGCGTGGGCGGGGACATTTCCGCGCAGGACGCCGGCCAGGCCAAGTACAGCGTGCGAGTACCGAATGGGCTCGCGTTCTCCGAGTTCAAGGGATACGAGGCCTGGCAGACGGTCTCCATCAGTCACACCGACATGCTGATGGCGGCGACCCTTGCCAATCCCGTGATGATCAAGGCCTACCAGTCCGGCATTCCCGGCAACGGCAAGCCCTTCCCCGACGGCTCCAAGATGGCCAAGATCCACTGGAACCCCAAGAAGCTCGAGGCGCTCCCCGGCGCGATGGTGCCGGCAAGCCTGCACGACGTCGACTTCATGGTGAAGGATGGCAAGCGGTTCGCGGACAGCGGCGGCTGGGGATGGGCCGCGTTCAAGTATGACGCCGCGTCCGACACGTTCATGCCCTTCACCACGGCCGACCAGCCGCCGCAGGGGAACGATGCCAAGTGCGGGCTCGCGTGTCACACGATCGTGAAGGCGAGAGATTACGTCTTCACGGACTACGGGAAGCGGTGAACGAGACCCTCCGGAACCGCGTTCGCGGTCATGGCTTCCAGAACCCTTGCGAGGGAATACGAAACGCCCGGTTGAAGCGTGAGGACGCGTTCTCCCATGCGATGATCATCGTCAGCTCGGCGATGGTGTCGTCGTCGTAGTGGCGTTGCACGCGCGCGAACAGCGCGTCGTCGACATCGCGGCGTGTGTCCGTGATCGCGTCGGCGTATTCCAGCGCCACCTTCTCCGCGTCGCTGAAGAGCGGGCTCGTCGCGTAGTCGCTGAGCGCCCGGATCTTCTCGGTCGAGACGCCGTTCCGGCTGCCCACGGCAGCGTTGACGTCCTGTCAGAACTCGCAGCCGTTCCACGAGGCGACGCGACGGTTGAGCAGCGCCCTGAGCGTGACGGGCACACGCTTCGTCTCTTGCTGGAGGACGGTCCACATGGCCTTGGCGGCGCGGAAGTACGCCGGGTTGCGCGCGTAGAACAGGTAGGGATAGAGCGGCGCGCCCCGGAGCTTGCGCTGCTCCTCGAGCGTCTCGCGCAGGTCATCCGGAAGCGTCTCGACCTCGACCGGCGGGATGCGCGTTTTCCCCTCCAGCATGGCCACCTCCTGCGTCCGGTTCTCGGCGTCCCCGGCGCTTCACCTTCATGAGGCGGCCGGCGAATCACCGGCGCGATCTTACACGCGAAACGGTCGGACGCGCCGCTCGGCACTTCGACGGCACTCGGAGAGGAGTTCACCACCCCTCTACCCGTCGCGTTGACACCTCGCAGCATACACGTGTAGCCTGACCGCGCCCCGCGGGGTCGACGGGCCGACGCTGGACCCGGCCCCGCGAGCAAGGAGAACGATCTCGATGAATCGTCGCGCGTTTCTCAAGACGGCCGGCGCCGCCGCCGCCCTCTCCGCCGCGCCCGCCGGCGCGCGCGCGCAGGGCAAGGACGTCAAGCTCGGCTATATCCTGCCGGTGACGGGACCGCTGGCCTTCGAGGCGCAGCTCTCCCTCAACGGGCTGCAGCTGGCCGTGGACGAGATCAACGCGGCCGGCGGCATCAAGGCGCTCGGCGGCGCCAAGCTCGCGCTCCTGCCCGGCGACACCCAGCAGAAGGTCGAGCTCGGCAACTCCGAGGCCGCGCGGCTCATCGACGCCGGCGTCTCCGTGCTGATCGGGCCGTTCTCCAGCCTGGTGGCCTACTCGGTGCGGCAGGTGACGGAGAAGAGCAAGACGCCCTTCATGCTCCTGGCCGCCGTCGCCGACAACCTCACCGAAGGCGGGCTCAAGTACGTCTTCCGGGTGCAGCCGAACGGCAAGGCCATGTCCACGCTGACCATGACGAACCTGGTGGAGATGGCCACGGCCTCGAACACCGCCATCAAGCGCGTGGCGATGATGCACGAGGACGGCAACTTCGGGACCACCATGGGCAACCACGTCGAGGCCTTCGGCGGCAAGCTCGGCTACACGGTCGTGCAGCGCATCCCGTACAGCCTGAAGTCGCCGGACTTCACGGCCGAGCTGTCGAAGGTGAAGGCCGCCAAGCCCGACCTCCTCGTGATCAGCGGCTACTACGGCGACTCGAAGATCATCGCCGAGACGGCCTCCAAGCTCCGCATCGGCGTCCACGCCCTGGTGGGGCTCGCCAACGCGGCCTACTCGAATCCAAAGTTCATCGCCGACAACCGCGAGCTGACCGAGCAGCTCTTCGACGGCAACTACTGGCACAACCCGCAGTCGCCGCGGGCCAAGGCGGTGTTCGCCGCCTACGAGAAACGCTTCAGCTCCACGCTGACCTCGCACGGTGTGCAGGCGTACACGGTGATCTACGTGGTGAAGGACGCGCTGGAGCGGGCCGGCTCGGCCGATCGCGACACGCTGCGGAATGCGCTGGCCAAGACCAACCTGAGCGACCACATCCTGCCGCAGGACGCGATCAAGTTCGACGACACCGGCGAGAACGTCAACGCGTCGCCCGCGCTGCTGCAGGTCCAGCACGGCAAGCCCACCGTGGTGGGCCCGGCGCGCTTCGCCGAGGGCAAGCCGGTGTTCCCCGTTCCGAAGTGGCGCGGCTAGACGCCCGCTGTTCGACCTGACCGCGGACCTTCTGCTGCAGGCCGTCATCAGCGGCCTGCTGCTCGGCGGCGTGTACGGCCTCGTCGCCTTCGGCCTCTCGCTGATCTTCGGCGTCCTCCGCATCATCAACTTCGCGCACGGCGCGATGATGATGCTGGCCATGTACGCGACGTACTGGCTCTTCACCCTCTTCAAGATCGATCCGTACGTGTCGATCGTCATCACGGCGCCGGCCTTCTTCCTGTTCGGCATGCTCGTCCAGCGCGTCGTCATCGAGCCCAACCGCCTCGCCGCCGAGCACAACCAGCTCCTGCTCACGCTCGGCCTGGCGCTCTTCCTCGAGAACCTCGCGCTGGTGCTGTGGCAGGGCGACTTCCGCACCGTGCGCCCGCCGTATGCCGGCGCCTCGTTCGTCCTCGGTGACGCGCTGGTGGAGGTGCCCCGGCTGGTCGCCTGCGGCGGCGCCGTCGTGATGGCCGTCGTGCTCTTCGCCTTCCTGAGAGTCACCGACGTGGGCAAGGCCATCCGCGCGCTCGCGGAGGAGCCCGAGGGCGCCATGCTGATGGGCATCAACGTCGCCAGCATCCGCGCGGTCGCCTACGGCATCGGCGCCGGAGCGGTCGCGGTGGCCGGCGCGCTGGTCACGCCGTTCTTCTACGTGGCGCCCGACGTCGGCGAGTCGTTCAACATCATGGCGTTCGTGGTCGTGGTACTGGGCGGCATGGGCAACTTCGTCGGCGCGCTGCTCGGCGGCTTCATCGTGGGGCTGGCCGAGTCGCTGGGCGCCACGCTCCTGCCCGGCTCGCTCAAGCAGCTGGTGGTCTTCGCCCTCTTCGTGCTCGTGCTGCTCTTCCGCCCGGCGGGCCTGTTCGGGGGCGGACGTGGGCGCTGAGGCGCTCGCCGGCCTCGCGCTCGGCCTGCTCCTGGTGGCCCCGCCGTTCCTGCCGCCGTACTTCCTCGAGATCCTCATCACCGTGATGCTCTTCGGCTACCTGGGCGCCGCCTGGAACATCCTGGGCGGCTATGCGGGGCAGTTCTCCTTCGGCCACGCCGCGTACTTCGGCATCGGCGCCTACACCTCCACCCTGCTCTTCCTGAGGCTTGGCGTCACCCCCTGGCTCGGCATGCTGGCCGGCGGGGGGCTCGCCACCCTCTTCGGCCTCTTCGCCGGCTACCTGTCGTTTCGCTATGGCCTCCGCGGCCCCTACTTCTCGCTCGTCACGCTGGCCTTCGCCGAGATGCTCCGCGTGGTGGCCGTCAACACCAAGGCGGTCGGGTCGTCGCTCGGCCTGGTCATTCCCAACCGCGAGCCGATGCCGGTCAACTTCGTCTTCGCCGGCAAGCTCTCGTATTACTACGTGATCCTGGCCATGACCGTGGCCGCGGTGTGGGTCACGCGCCTCGTCGCGCGCAGCAAGCTCGGCTACTCGCTGCGCGCGATCCGTGAGAACGAGGATGCTGCCGAGGCGGCCGGCGTGGACGCGCGCGGCATGAAGCTGCGCGCCATGGCGCTCTCGTCGTTCCTCACCGCCCTGGGCGGCACGTTCTACGCGCAGTACTTCGCCTACATCGATCCCACGATCACGTTCGGCCCGTCGGTCTCGATCCAGGGGTTGCTGCCGGCGATCGTGGGCGGGGCCGGCACCGTGCTGGGACCGGTGATCGGCGCCTTCGTGCTCACGCCGATCTCCGAGCTCTCGCGCGCCGCGCTCCGCGGACGCGCCGGTGTGGACGTGATGCTCTACGGCCTGGTGCTGATCCTCGTGATCTCGTTCCTCCCGCAGGGCATCATGGGCTGGATCACGAAGCGCCGATGACGCTCCTCGAGATCGACGCCGTCACCAAGCGTTTCGGCGGGCTCACCGCGGTGAGCCGCGTCAGCCTCGGCGTCGGCGCCGGCGAGATCGTCGGACTCATCGGGCCCAACGGCGCCGGCAAGACGACCGTCTTCCATCTGCTGTCGGGCTTCCACAGGCCCACCGAGGGCGCCATCCGGTTCAAGGGCGTCTCGGTCGTCGGCGCCATGCCGCACGAGATCTGTCGGCGCGGCCTGGCCCGCACGTTCCAGATCGTCCAGCCATTCGTCAACCTCACCGCGCTCGAGAACGTCATGATAGGCGCCTTCAACCGGACCGACGACGTCGCCGCCGCCCGGACGCGCGCGCTGGACGTGCTGGACTTCGTCGGGCTCCACGCCCGGCGGGACGCGCTCGCGCGTGAGCTGACGCTGCCCGATCGCAAGCGGCTGGAGATGGCGCGTGGTCTGGCCACGCGCCCCGACCTGCTCTTGCTCGACGAGGTGATGTCCGGCCTCAACCCGACCGAGATCGAGGCGATCATCGGCCTCATCCGGCGCATCCACGCGCAGGGCGTGAGCCTGCTCATCATCGAGCACGTGATGCGCGCGATCATGGCGCTGTCGCAGCGCATCGTGGTCCTGCACCACGGCGAGAAGATCGCCGAGGGCCGGCCGGCCGAGGTGGCGCGTGACGCCGGAGTCGTGGCGGCGTACCTGGGAGCGGACGCGTGAGCCAGCTCGAGCTGGCCGGCGTGGACGTCTTTTACGGTGATCTGCCGGCGCTGCAGAGCGTCGATCTCGTCGTCGAGGCCGGCGAGACGCTGTCGGTCGTGGGCGCCAACGGCGCGGGCAAGACGACGATGCTGCGCACGATCTCCGGCCTGCTGCGGCCGCGCGGCGGCGAGGTGCGCTTCGAGGGCGAGCGCATCGACCGCCTTCCGTGCCACCGGGTGGTGGAACGCGGCGTCGTGCACGTGCCCGAGGGCCGCAAGATCTTCCCGAGCCTGGCCGTGCGCGAGAACCTGGAGCTGGGCTCCTACACGCGCGCCGCCAGGGCGAAGCGGGCCGAGAGCCTCGGGCGCGTGTTCGCGCTCTTCCCGCGGCTGCGCGAGCGCCAGGCCCAGGCGGCCGGCACGCTCTCGGGCGGCGAGCAGCAGATGCTGGCCATCGGCCGCGCGCTCATGTCGCGCCCTCGGCTGCTGATGCTCGACGAGCCGTCGCTGGGCCTGGCCCCGCTGCTCGTGAAGGAGATCTTCAGCACGATCGCCGCCATCAACCGCGACGGCATCACCGTGCTCCTGGTCGAGCAGAACACGCGCCAGGCGCTGGCGCTCTCGCGCCGCGGCTACGTGCTGGAGAACGGGCGCGTGGCGCTCGTCGGCACCGGCGCCGATCTCCTCGGCAACGAGCACGTCAAGCGGGCCTACCTCGGGATGTGACATGCCGGGGTCGACACGTCCCCGACGGTCGGCGCCGGCCGACGTGCTAGGATCGGCGGTCACCGAACCGCCTTCACGGAGGTTTGCCGATGGTGTCGCCGTTCCACCCGCTCGACCCGCTGACAGCCGACGAGATCAGCCACGCGGTGGCGGTTGTCCGCAAGACGCGCGCGCTCGCCGACGGTACGCTCTTCGTGCGCGTCTCTCTCCACGAGCCGCCGAAGGAAATCGTACTCGGCTTCCAGGAAGGCCAGCCACTGGAGCGCCAGGCCTTCCTCCTCCTGCGGGATCGCCGGGCCCGGGTGACGTTCGAGGCGGTCGTCTCGCTCGGGCGCGGCGCCGTCGTGTCGTGGCGTGACGTTGCCGGAGTCCAGCCGCCCATCACCGTCGAGGAGTTCTTCGCCTGCGAGCGACTGGTCCGATCGAGCCCGGCCTGGCAGGACGCCGTTCGCAAGCGGGGCGTGGCCGACCCCGAGCTGGCCATCGTCGATCCCTGGTCGGCCGGTTACTACGGGCCGGCCGACGATCCGCGGCGCCGCCTGATCCGCGCCCTGACCTGGATCCGCACCAGCGAGAACGACAACGGCTACGCGCGGCCCGTGGAGGGCCTCGTGGCGCTCGTGGACATGGACGCGATGCAGGTGGTGGAGATCGAGGACCACGGGATGGTCCCGCTGCCGCCACGGGCCGGCAATTACTCGGCCGCGGCGCTTCGCGATCCGAACAACGCCCCCTACGTCCCCGCGGGGCCGCGGACCGATCTCCGGTCACTGGAAGTCGTGCAGCGGCAGGGCCCGAGCTTCGAGCTCCGCGGCCACGAGGTGCGATGGCAGAAGTGGCGCCTGCGGATCGGCTTCACACCCCGCGAGGGTCTCGTGCTCCACACCGTCACCTACGAGGACCAGGGACGCCTGCGCCCCGTCCTCTATCGCGCCTCGCTCTCCGAGATGGTGGTTCCCTACGGCGACCCCGCTCCCACGCACTGGCGCAAGAACGCGTTCGACGAGGGCGAGTACGGGATCGGCATGCTGGCCAACTCGCTGGAGCTGGGCTGCGACTGCCTGGGGGAGATCCGCTACCTGGACGCGATCGTCGCGGACGGGGAGGGCATGCCGGTCACGCTCCGCAACGCCATCTGCCTGCACGAGGAGGACTTCGGCATCCTCTGGAAGCACACCAACTTCCGGACGGGCCAGGTCGAGGTGCGGCGCTCCCGGCGGCTGGTCGTCTCCTCGATCGCCACGGTCGGCAACTACGAGTACGGCTTCTTCTGGTACCTCTACCAGGACGGCACGATCGAGCACCAGGTGAAGCTCACGGGCGTCGTCTCGACCGGCGCCGTCGTGCCGGGAGCCCGTCCCTCCCACGGCACGCTCGTGGCGCCGGGCCTCTACGCGCCTCACCACCAGCACTGGTTCAGCTTCCGGCTCGACATGATGGTGGACGGGCCCCGGAACTCGGTGTACGAGGTCGACAGCGCGGCCGTGCCGCTGGGACCGGACAACCCACACGGCAACGCCTGGGCGACCCGATCCCGATTGCTTGCTCGTGAGGCCGAGGCCCAGCGGGACCTGGACCCGCTCACCGGGCGGTACTGGCTCGTGGTGAACCCCGGGACGACCAACGCGCTGGGCGAGCCCACCGCCTACAAGCTGGTCCCGGGCGAGAACGTTCGCGCGCTTGCCCACCCCGACTCGAGCATCGCGCGGCGCGCCGGCTTCATCGCCCACCATCTCTGGGTGACTGCCTACGAGCCGAGCGAGCGCCATGCTGCCGGCGACTACCCCAACCAGCACGCCGGCGGCGCGGGGCTGCCGGCGTGGGTGCAGGCCGATCGCGGACTGGTGAACACCGACATCGTGCTCTGGTACAGCCTCGGCGTCCACCACATCGTCCGCCCCGAAGACTGGCCGGTGGCCCCCGTCGCGTACGCGGGGTTCGCGCTCAAGCCGGCCGGGTTCTTCCACGCCAATCCGGCCCTCGACGTGCCGGCCCCGCCCCACCACGGCGACGGCCACTGCCACGCGTGATGCGCGGGACGACGAGACCAGTGGGGGATCGCTCGGTCAACCGCGAGCGTACCCGCCAGGGGCTCCACAGCGCGCCCCTAGCCCGGATTATTCGTGAATGCGTGCCGACGGCCGAACGGGACATGGCGGAAGGCGGGTGGATGGGGGTCCGGGTGACCCGTTCCCTCCAAGCCCGAGGACGCCACCGTCCGAGAGATTGGGAACTTCGACAGCTTCGTCCGGAGCTGAGCGGGACGTGGTCAGAGCGACCCCCATCCACCCGCCTGCCGCCGTGTCCCGTTCGACCGTCGGCACGCATTCACGAATAGTCCGGGCTAGCCGATCGTCTGGACGAATCGTCCGGCGCCGGGTGCGAGCGCCGGTGCCTTGGCGACGACGGCGCGGCCCGGGTACGAGCGCCGCGAGAATCGAGCGAGCTCGTCGACGAACGCCTCCCCGAAGCGGGGCAGGAACCGCTTGGGATGCCACGACGCGGTCATCCAGCCACCGATGACAGTGGGGCCGTCCATCACCGGAGCGAGGTGTAACCCGCGACCGGTGATCCGCACGTTCGAGGGCACGATCGCCACGCCGTAGCCGATACGCGCGAGCGCGACCAGGGTCTGCGGCGCGGCGCTCTCCAGCAGGACCACCGGCTGCACGCGCCGCGTGTGGCACGCCGCATCGAACCACAGGCGTGTCCCGAAGTCGCGGCGCAGCAGCAGGAGCGGCGCGGTGGCCAGCGCGGCGACGTCGACCCTCTGGTGCCTGGCGAGCGGGTGCCGTCGCGCCATCACCGCCATGGCGACGGCGGGGAACAGCGTCCGGCTCGCGTACCGTTCGTCGGCGGCCGCCGTCAGCGCGAGATGGATCGCCCCGCGCTCGATGTGCCCGAACAGGCGCGGACCTCCGTCCTCGACGAAGTGCACGTCGATGCCGGGGTGCGAGCGCCGGAACCTCGCCATGAAGGGCACGAGCAGGCTCTCGAGCGTCTGGGGCGTGGACCCGACCCGGAGCAGCCCGGTGGTGCCGGTCGTCAAGGCGCGGCCGCGTTCCACCAGCGACTCGGCATCGCTCAGCAGCGCCCGGGCGCGGCGCAGCAGCTCCTCGCCCTCCGCCGTGAGCTGGACACGGCGACCGACGCGATCGAAGAGGCGAACCCCGAGCTCGTGCTCCAGGTCCCGGATCTGTCGCCCCAGCGCGGGCTGCGTCATGCGCAAGCGCAGCGCCGCCCTCGAGACGCCACCCGCGTCCACGACGGCCGTGAAGTATCGGAGGTGCCGCAGCTCCATGGAACGTCACATGCCTCGAAGGCATCGATTATACGGCTTGCAATGCATTGGACAGCTCACTCGTCGCCGCGTCACCATCGCGGCGCAGGAGGTGGCTCAGCATGAGCACGACGACGTACGACCTGAAGCGGTTCGTGGACGACCTGCGGGCGATCACGGGTTCCACCAGCGACGCGCACGAGATCATCCGCCGGGTCCGCCCCCTCGCCCGTGACCTCGCTCTCGCCCGGACCTGGCTCGAGCCGCGGCACTACCAGTGCGACGCGGCACAGGGCTTCGGCGCGCATCTCCTCCACGAGGAGTCCGACCATACGCTCGCCGTGTTCGCGGCGTCCTGGCTTCCGGCTCACGGCGCGCCGCCGCACAACCACGGCACGTGGGCCGTCGTGGCCGGCGTGGACGGGCTCGAGACGAACGTCTTCTGGAAGCGCGTGGACGACGGTGCGCGACCGGGCTACGCGGAGATCGTGAAGGCCGGCGAGAAGGTCTTCGGCGCCGGCGACGTCGTGACGTTCCTGCCGGAATCCATCCACAGCGTGACGAACGACACGGCCGCGGTCACCGTGTCACTGCACGTCTATGGCAAGCACGTGAACTACACGACGCGCTCGCAGTTCGATCCCGAGACACGGGTCGCGAAGGAGTTCAAGGTCGTTCAGACGGGGCCCTAGCCGGCTCGCCGCCTCCGGCCCGGGTCGCGCTATCGAATCGCAGCCCGCTGGCGCCCTCGCCGCGCCCCGGCAGCTTGCGCCGGCCCAGCCAGAGGAGCGGCCCGCCGTTCATCGTCGGCGCGCCGCTCGTGGGATAGAAGTTGAAGATCACCCCTTGATGTGGACTCGGGTGGTGGCCTTGCGAACGCCGGCCGGGATCTCGATGGTCCCGCTCGCGTCGACCTGCTCGAGTATTTCGTACGTCGCCGGCTCACCGCTGGTCACGGCGTCGAGATCCATGAAGAGGATCCCCTCGTTGGTGGCGTGAGAGGCGATGATCAGATCGTCGGCCGAGAAGCCTTCCCTGCGCAGATACCGGGAAGAAGTCCTCGATCGATTCTGAGCCGACGAGGGGAACCCCGTTGGTGTTTCGGCGGCTCGGAGCATCTCACGAATCGCTTGCTCCCAGCGCGTCACACCCGGAACGAAAGCGTAATCCATTTACTGTTCTCGAGAGCCGGACGTCTGCTGCCGCATTACTCCACAGCAGGCAAGCCGTCACCCGAGTTCCTGTCACGAGCGGTCCGTCGTCTCGTGTCCCGTCCCAGCACGATCAGGACCGCCGCGATGGTCTCGATCGCCTCCGTGGCGGGGTTCGCGAGCGTCCGGCGATTCAACGCCGCGTTCCGCGCCGTCTATCGACGGCCGCCCACGGCGATACGCCGTCTACGCGGGCGAGCTCGGAACGACGCACGTCAGCTGCGGTCGGCGCGCTGCCGACTCCGTCCCCGACGTGACTGTCCGAGCAGCCCGCCGGCCTCATCGAGCGTCCGAAGGAAGGCCAGGGCACTGGCCGGAAGCGCCCGGGCCTCGTTGTGGATCACGTGGAAATGACGGTGGATCGGTACGCCTCGCAGGCGGACGGCGTGGAGCCGGCGCGCCGCGAGCTCGCCCTGGATGGTATACAGCGAGACGAATGCCACGCCGAGCTGCGCCATGACTGCCTGCTTGATCGCCTCGGTGTGGTCGAGTTCCATGGCGGGGCGGTAGCTCACCCGGGCGCCCTGGAGCGCGCGTTCAGTAACGTGACGGGTCGCGGAGCCCTCCTCGCGAAAGAGGAGCGGAGCCGACTCCAGCTCGGCAGGACGGATCTCGCGCCTGAGCGCCCACCGATGGTCGGGCCAGACGATCAGCACGAGCTCGTCCACCAGGCCCGCGGCCAGGCATTCCTCGCCCGGCGCCAGGCCGTGGCCGCCCACCACGCCGAGGTCGAGCTCGTTCGCCCTGATGCGCTCTTCGATGCTGCGGGAATTCGCGATCCGGAAGTTCACGGTGATGGCGGGATGGCGCTGTCGGAAGACCCCGATGACGCGCGGCAGCACGTAGATTCCCGGTGTCGTGCTGGCGCCGATGAGCAGCGAGCCTCGCTGAAGCCCCTTCAGCTCGCCGATGGCCTCGCGGGCACTGCCAAGCGTGGCGAAGATGCGCTGAGCGTGGTCCAGCAGCAGCTGGCCCGCGTCCGTGAGGCGGACGTTCCGGCTCAGTCGATCCAGGAGCCGGACGTCGAGCTCGTCCTCGAGCTCCCTCACGTGCTGGGACAGGGCGGGCTGGCTCGTATGCAGTCGCTCGGCGGCACGACGAAAGCTCTGCGCCTGAGCGACGGCCACGAAGACCTCGAGCTGTCTCAGGGTCATCGCCGTAAGTGAAAGCCTATCACGCCGATAAGAACTCTGTATTTCAGCTTATCCGCTCATCGATGTATCCGTTCAGTTGCGGGCGCGGCCCGCGAAGGAGGGCGCCATGATCTTCCGTCAGTTCCTCGTGCCGATGACCGGGTGCGCGAGCTACCTGTTCGGCTGAGGAGGCGCAGCTGCCTGCGCTGTGGTGGATCCACAGCACGACATCGAGCCCTACCTCGAGGCTGCCGGCCAGAAGGCGATGCGCATCACCCACATCATCGAGACCCACGTGCAGGCCGACCACGTGTCGGGCGCGTGTCGGCTCGCCGAGGCGACACGGGCCCCGATCCTCATTCATGAAGCGGCGCCGGTCCAGTTTCCTCACGTCGCCGTCGCCGACGGTGAGGAGCACGAGCTCGGGAACGTGAGACTCACGATGTGGCACACCCCCGGCCACACGCCGGACGGGTTGTCGGTCCTCGTGACCGACCGCACCCGTGGGCCGGAGCCATGGTTCGTCCTCACCGGTGACACCCTGTTCTCCGGAGGCGTGGGGCGTCCGGACCTGCTCGGGGAAGGCATGGAGACCGGCCTCGCGGGGCAGCTTTACGACAGCCTCTGCAAGCTGCTCACGCTGCCCGATCATCTCGAGGTCTATCCTGCGCACTTCAGTGGAGCGGCCTGCGGCAAGGGCCTCAGCGGCAAGCCCGCCTCGACGATCGGTTTCGAGCGACGATTCAACCCGGCGCTGCAGCTGGGCTCGAAGGCCGACTTCGTGAAGTTCGTGCTCGAGGACCTGCCGGCCCAGCCTCCGGCATTTGCCGAGAACCGGCAGCGAAACCTGCACGGCGAGTGACACCGCCGCGCCTCGGGTTACGCGAGAACCTCGGCCAGTTCTGGCTGCTCGTCCTGCTCAACGCCTTCGTCGGCGCGATGGTCGGGCTGGAGCGGACGGTCCTGCCGCTCCTGGGCGAGCAGGAGTTCGGTCTCAGCTCGAAGACGGCCATCACGTCGTTCATCGTGAGCTTCGGCGTCACCAAGGCGGTCCTGAATCTCGTGGCCGCGCGCGTCTCCGACCGAGTCGGGCGAAAGCCGGTCCTGGTCGTCGGCTGGCTGTTCGCCCTGCCGGTTCCGTTCCTCATCATCCACGCGCCGACGTGGGGATGGATCGATCTCGCCAACGTGCTGCTCGGCGCCAACCAAGCCCTGGCGTGGTCGATGACCGTGATCATGAAGATCGACCTCGTCGGGCCCCGGCGCCGAGGGTTGGCACTCGGACTCAACGAGTTCGCCGGCTATTTCGCAGTCGGCGCCATGTCCTGGATCACCGGATACCTGGCCGGTCACTATGCGCTCCGCCCACAGCCGTTCTATCTCGGTATCGCGATATCGGTTGCCGGCCTGCTGCTGGCAATCCTGGCGGTCAAGGAGACCCGCGCCCACGTGGCGCTCGAAGCATCGTCGGGTGGGAGCGCCCCGCTCACCAGCCAGCCCTCCCTGGCCCAGATCTTCCATGTGACGAGCCTCGGCAACGTGAGCCTGTTTGCGGCATGCCAGGCCGGGCTCATCAACAACCTGAACGACGGAATGTCCTGGGGCCTCTACCCGCTGTTCTTTGCCTCCCACGGCCTGGGGGTGCAGCGGATCGGCGTCGTGAAGGCTGTGTATCCGGTGGTGTGGGGCGTCCTCCAGGTCGCGACGGGCCCTCTGTCGGATCGGATCGGGCGAAAGAGCCTGATCGCCTGGGGGATGGTGGTCCAGGCGGCCGGGATCTGGCTGACCGTGACTGAACCTGCCTACGGTGCGTGGATCACGGGCGCCGCGCTCCAGGGGCTCGGAACCGCGATGGTGTATCCCACACTCCTGGCGGCGATCACCGATCACGCGCATCCGTCGTGGCGCGCCTCGAGCCTCGGCGTCTATCGCTTCTGGCGCGACCTCGGCTACGCGATCGGCGCTCTGCTCTCCGGCCTGATCGCCGACGCCGTGGGTCTCGAAGCTGCGATTCACGTGGTCGCCGCCCTCACTCTGATGTCTGGCGGAATCGTCGCCGTGGCGATGCGCCAACCCGCGCCGGCGGCCGCGGCCCTGGGCTGATGATGAAGCGTGAGCGACAATTGGCCGGACCTGGAGGGATGACCATGGCAGCGACGGTCCGTGGAACGGTGCGCGAGCTACTGGAGCAAACGATGGCGACGATGGACGCACTCTTGGCGGCTTCGGATGACGAATTGACCATGCCGTCCTCGCACGCGTGCGCGCAGGGCAAGGACCTGTGGACGTTGCTCACCAATGACATCGATCACGAGAAGATTCACACCGGACAGGTGCTCGAGGGTCGGTACGAGTCCCGCATCACTGCCTCGCCCCTCCAGCGACTCATGGCCGAATGGCTCGCCGAGCGCGCGCGGTTCATCGGGTCACTGGTCGGGCTGACCGACGAGCAGTTCAATCAGGAAACGGCGCCGCGTCAGTGGACCTACCGCGTGGTCGCCAAGCACGTGCTGACGCTCGAGCAAGACTCCCTGAAGACTATCAATGCGGACCGCGTCGGCCGAGTCCAAGTCCCACCTTCACCAAAAACGCGTCCGGCCTAGCAGATCGAGCAGCTCGCAGCGGTCGATGGGCGACGGCCGATCTGGCGGATCAGCGCGCTCCCTTGACGCGCCAGACGACATTGCCCACGTCGTCCGCGACCAGAAGGGCGCCGCGGCGGTCGAACGCCACGCCGACGGGCCGCCCGCGAGCATCGCCGTCGACGCTGACGAAACCACCGAGGACCTCGATCGCGGGACCCGCCGGTGCTCCATGGCGGAATGGTACGAACACCACGTTGTAGCCGCCGAGCGGCCGCCGGTTGTACGAGCCGTGCTGGCCCACGAACATGCCGTGGCCGAACTCGGGCGGCAGCGCATTGCGCCCTGAGAAGGCCAGGCCCAGCGGCGCGACGTGCGCGCCGAGCGCGTAGTCCGGCTTCACCGCCGTGGCTACGACGTCGGGCTGCATCGGCTTCACCCGGGGGTCGATGTTCTGGCCGAAGTAGCTGTAGGGCCAGCCGTAGAACGCTCCGGGCGTGACCGACGTGAGGTAGTCGGGAACGAGGTCGCTGCCGAGCGAGTCGCGCTCGTTGACCACGGTCCAGAGCGCCTGCCGGGTGGGCTCCCAGGCGAGGCCGTTCGGGTTGCGCAATCCCGACGCGAAGACGCGGTGGCGGCGCGTCTTCGTGTCGATCTCCCAGATGGCCGCGCGGCCCGTCTCCCGTTCGATTCCCTTCTCGCCGTGGTCGGTGCTCGAGCCCACCGTCACGTAGAGCTTCGACCCATCGCGGTTCGCGATGAGGTTCCGCGTCCAGTGCCGGTTGAGCGGCCCGGCGGGCAGGTCGACGATCTTCGTGGCGGGCCCGGCGATGCGGGTGGCGCCGCCGACGTACGGAAACCGCAGCACCGCGTCGGTGTTCGCGACGTAGAAGTGCTCGCCCACCAGGGCCATCCCGAACGGCGAATTGAGGCCCTCGAGGAAGACGGAGCGCACCTCCGGGGTGCCGTCGCCGTCGGCGTCGCGCAGCAGCGTGATGCGGTTCGCGCTCGGTACTCGCGAGCCCATCCGCCGCAAGACGACCCTCATGGCCACGCCCTTGAGCCCCTTGTACTCCTCCGGCTGGGGCGGCGCGGCGCTCTCCGCGACGAGGACGTCGCCATTCGGCAGGACGTACAGCCAGCGCGGATGCTGCAGCCCGGCGGCGAAGGGCCGGACGGTGGTCCCCGGGGCGGCGGTGGGCGTGACATCCGCCGGCCAGCCCTTCGCAGGCGGGAAGTGCACAGTCGGGATGCGTGTCGGATTCGGCGCAGGCAGCGCGGGGTCCGGCCCCACGGCCGCGGAGGACGGCAGACGTGCGGATTCACAGCCCGCCGAGATGACGGCGGCCATCAGGGCCATCAATGACAGCCGGAGGCGCGGTGGATGCAAAGTCACTGCTCTCAACCTCTTCACGCAAGGAGAGTGCCGCCGGTGTGTCCTGAGCACGCAGGAAGAGGTAGTGGCACCACGGTTGCTCTCACGGGGATGCAGGAGGTCTCCTCAAATGCGGACGTGGACGCCGCTCGCGAGCATCGCCGCGCTTGTACTGATGGCGGCAACCGTCGGCGCTCAGACCGGCGCCACATCGACCGTGGCCCAGCCCCGGACCACCGCGGCACAGCCAGCCGGGCTCGAGCAGGTGCAGGAGACGCTCAGACAGAAGGGGCATGATCCGGGCCCCGCCGACGGCGTCATGGGCCCCCAGACGATCGCGGCCTTGAAGGCCTTCCAGAAGGAGCACGGTCTCGAGCCGAGCGGGCAGCTCGACCGCCCGACGCTTGCCAAGCTTGGTATCAGGGGCACCGCGTCCGACCGCGTCCCGCCACCCGGTTCAGACGTCACACCGCGACCCGGCCCAAATCAGACGCAGGCCGGCGGCGATACCCCACCGTCGCCTGCTGACCCCGCCCAGGCGCACAAGACCGGTGGCAACGCAGGCGAAGGCGCATCGTATTCGAGGAGTAACGAGAAGCCCACCCCGGATCCGCAGCCGAAGTAAGCCGCGGCCCTCGTCAGAGCTTGATCCCGAGTAGCGTCGCGGCGGTCTCGCCGAGCATCGTGCGTCGTTCCGCGTTGGTGAAGCCGGGTGTCCGGAGGATGTGGTCGACCGCCCTGTCTTGCCACGGGATGGGAATCGCGTACGCCTCCAAGATCACGCAATGCGCATGGACGTCGATCGTCTTGACGCGGCGCCCGCCTACCTACCAGTAGCCTCCGACCGGGACGACGTAGGTGGTGGTGGGCGGCACGTAGGCTGGATACGTCCAGTAGATCACCGGGCCGTGGACGAAGTGGCCGCGACGGTGGTGATCGTGGTGACGCGCGTCGTGGTCGTGAGCGTGCTGGCGTGCCTCCATCTCCTGCGCCAGACTCGGGCCCGCCATCGCGGCGACCACCAAGACCGTGACACCCGTCATCGTTGCCAGCTTCTTCATGACCGCCCGTCCTCGCTCTCTTTTCATCGGTACGATGGCGTCCAGCCTCGATATCCACTGGGCAGAGCAGCACCGGCGGTGCCAGGCAAAGTCGCGCACGAAATCAACGAGATGCCGATGCGGCGTCGGGCACGTGACCGGGCTGACGGTCAGGGTCCAGGCACGATTCCCGATCGAGCCACGGACACCTTTGCAAAGTATTGGTATTAAGAGGCAATGAAGTGCACGCCTCCAGCCTGCGCGCGACGCGCATGACGCCAAAGGTTGTCGTCGCGCCGGCGGCGAACCTTCTGGCGTCCTGGCGTCCTCATAAGGACCGGGCGGACGGCCAGGAGGGAGCCGTGTCCGCGGCCCCTCACCCGCGAAATGAACGTGTCCGTCGCTCGGATGAGATGAACCTGCGCCATCGCCGAACGCGGTCGAGATTCGAGATCATGCTCCTGATTCCGGCCCTTCTGGGGTTCACCGGCTGCATGGTCGGGCCGAACTTCCAGCGGCCGAGAGCCACCGTGCCGGCGAACTGGCTGGAGAGCGGGGACGGACGGGTCAGCACGGAATCCGCCAGCTACCGAAGCTGGTGGAGCGCCTTCGACGATCCCACCCTGGATCGCCTCATCGAGCAGGCCTATCGGGAGAACCTCTCGCTGCGTCAAGCGGGGGTGCGGGTCCTGCAAGCCCGGGCCGAGCTGGGGATCGCCGTCGGCGAGATCTTCCCGCAGACACAGCAGGGCGTGGGATCCGTTCAGTATTCCCGCCTCAGTGATCGGACGGTGGCGAGCGTCGCCTCCAACGGCAGTGTCACGTACTGGCAATCCCAGATCGGGGCCCAGGCCAGCTGGGAGCTCGACTTCTGGGGAAAGATCCGGCGTGGCATCGAATCCGCCGACGCCGGCCTGCTGTCGACGCTGGCGGACTACGACAACACGCTGGTGACCCTGACGGCGGATGTCGCCAACGCCTACATCGCGATCCGGACCGCCGAGGAACGCATCCGCATCGCGCGCGAGAACGTCGAGACCCAGGAAGAAAGCCTGAAGATCGCCGAGGCCCGATTCACGTACGGCACGGGCACGCAGCTGGACGTCGAGCAGGCCAGGACGGCCCTCCTGAACACGCTCGCGTCGATCCCGACGCTGGAGACCCAGCTCCGCCAGACCCGAGACGCCCTCAGCGTTCTGCTGGGCATGCCGCCGAGCGAGCTGAGCGATCTGCTGGCGGGCCCGGCGGGAATCCCCGCTTCACCACGCCAGGTCATCGTGGGCATCCCGGCCGATCTGCTGCGCCGCCGACCGGATCTCCGGAGCGCCGAGCTGCAGGCTGCCGCTCAATCCGCCCAGATCGGAGTGGCCAAGGCCGATCTCTTTCCGGCCTTCACCCTGATCGGCAACCTGGTCTTCCTGTCGACGGATCTCGGCAAGTTCAAGCTCAGCGACATGTTCAGCTGGGGCAGCCGCTCGATGCAGCTCGGCCCCTCCGTCCAGTGGAACATCCTCAACTATGGCCAGATCACGAACGACGTCCGCGCGCGGGATGCCCGCTTCCAGCAGCTGCTCATCGCCTATCAGAACGCGGTGCTCTCGGCTCAGCGGGACGTCGAGGACAACCTGGTCGCCTTCCTGCGGGCGCAGGACCGGGCGGACCTGCTGGCCCGGAGCGTCACGTCCGCGAGGGCGGCCGTCGCGCTGGCCGTCCTGCAGTACCGCGAAGGCGTGACGGACTTCACGACGGTCCTGACCGCCCAGCAGGCGCTCCTGAGCCAGCAGGACAGCCTGGCCAGCACGCTGGGCACCATCTCCACGAGCCTCGTCGGCGTCTACCGCGCGCTCGGCGGCGGCTGGGAGATCCGGGAAGGTCAGGACCTGGTGCCTCCCGAGATCAAGGCTGAGATGCAGCGGCGCACCAACTGGGGCCAGCTGCTGGCCCCCTCGACCTACAACTTGCCGGCCTCCCGTGAGCCCGACTCCGCTCCCCGGCGTCCGGACTGGTGATGAGATCCGGATTGGTCAACCCACGATGGCAGGCGAGTCGAAAACGATCATGAGACCATCGATCACTCGTCGGATCAGAGGCATCGCGAGTTGCATCGTCGTCTCCGTGCTCCTCGTCATCCTGCCCGGTTGTAAAGAGAAGCCGGCGCCACAGCCGCCGCCTCCCCCGAAGGTGACGGTCGCCCAGCCGCAGCGTCGGACGGTGACCGACTACCTCGAGCTCACCGGGAATGCGCAGGCCATCTACACGGTCCAGCTGGTCGCCCGTGTCGCGGGGTATCTCGAAAAGGTGATGTTCCAGGATGGGCAATTCGTCAAGAAGGGCCAGCCCCTGTTCCTGATCCAGCGAAACACGTACGAGGACAACCTGCGGCAAGCCGAAGCCACCGTCCTGCAGTACCGGGCGCAGCTCGCGTTCGCCGAGAGCCAGCTGGCTCGCTACTCGACCCTGATCCAGCACAAAGCCGCCTCACAGGAGAACGTCGACAACTGGCGCTACCAGCGCGACGCGGCCCTGGCCAATCTCCGCTCGGCGGAGGCTCAGCGAGATCTGGCGAAGCTCAATCTCGACTACACCGAGGTCACGGCGCCGTTCGACGGGCGCATGGATCGACGGCTGCAAGACCCCGGCAACCTGGTCGGATCGGGAGGTAACACCGTGCTGGCCCAGATCAACCAGATCGACCCGATCTACGTGTACTTCAACATCAGCGATCGTGACCTGGCCCGCCTGCTCGAGCGCACACGCGGGATCCCCGGGCCTTCGGATACCCGCAAATGGCCGGTCCACGTGGGCCTACCCGGGGAGGACGGGTACCCGCACCAGGGACATCTCGACTTCGCGGCGATCAGCCTGACGTCGTCCACGGGCTCCCTGCTGATGCGAGGCGTCCTGCCCAACCCGGGCGGACGCATCCTCCCGGGCGTGTATGCGCGCGTGCGGGTGCCCGTCGAGCAGAAAGCGGCCTTCCTGGTTCCCGAGGTGGCGATCGGTCACGACCAGCAAGGCGCCTATGTCCTCGCGGTGAACGAGAAGAACGTCGTGGAGCGCCGCCGCGTCAGCACAGGTCCCGCGGTCGAGAGCCTGCGAGCCGTCGACGACGGCCTCAAGGGCGAGGAGTGGGTGATCGTCAACGGTCTCCTGAAGGCCGCCCCCGGACGGCAGGTCACGCCGGAGCGCGAGGGCGAGGCGCGCGCGTCGGGGCAAGGCGCGCCGGGGCAAGGCGCGCGGCGATGATCTCGCGGTTCTTCATCGAGCGGCCCATCTTCGCCAACGTCATCGCCCTCGTCACCATCATCATCGGCGCGGTGTGCCTGTACGTTCTGCCGGTGGCCCAGTACCCCGAGATCGTCCCGCCGACCATCCAGGTGACCACGCGATATCCCGGCGCGAGCGCCGAGGTCGTCGCGGCGACGATCGGGGTCCCCCTGGAGCAGGCGATCAACGGTGTCGAGGGCTCGATCTACATGTCCTCGACCAGTGCCAGCGACGGCTCCTACACGCTGACGGTCACCTTCGACGTCGGGACGGATCTCGACACGTCGCTGGCCCTGGTCCAGAACCTCGCCAACAGCGCGCTGGCCCAGCTCCCGGGGGGCGTTCAGGTGCAAGGCGTCACGGTCCGGAAGGTCTCCCCCAACATCCTGCTCGTGGCCAGCCTCTATTCCGACGACGACCGCTTCGACGAGATCTTCCTCTCCAACTACGCGCTCATCAATCTCCAGAACCCATTGGCCCGCCTGCCGGGAGTCGGCCAGGTGAGGATCTTCGGGGCCGGCCCCTACAGCATGAGGGTCTGGCTGGATCCGAAGAGACTCCAGACCTTCGGGCTCACGACGGGCGACGTCCTGACCGCCATCCAGGGGCAGAACGTCCAGGTCGTGGCCGGTCAGCTCGGCGCGCCCCCGGTCCCCGACGATCAGCCCTTTCAGTTCACGATCAACGCCCTCGGCCGGCTCTCGGATGCGCGCCAGTTCGGGGACATCATCGTCAAGACCGCCAGAGGCACCGCCCCGCACATCGTGCGACTGCGCGATGTCGCCCGGGTGGACCTGAGCCAGCAGAGCTTCAGCAACTACTCGAGGTTCAGCGGTCATCAGTCGGCCCAGATCGTCATGTTCGCCCTGCCGGGCGCCAATGCCATCGCGGTCGCCAATCGTGTCTACGCGGCCATGACCGAGATGGGTCGGCAGTTTCCGGCAGGCATGAAGTACGCGATCCGCTACGACACGACGCTGTTCGTCCGCGAGGCCATCCGCGCCGTGTACGAGACGCTCGTCCTCGCCGGCGTGCTGGTCCTCATCGTCATCCTGCTGTTCCTGCAGAACTTGAGAGCGATGCTCGTTCCGGCCACGACCGTCCCCGTCACCATCATCGGCGCCTTCATCGTCATGGCCGGGCTCGGCTTCACCGTGAACCTCATGACCCTGTTCGCGCTGATCCTGGCCATCGGTATCGTGGTGGACGACGCCATCATCATCGTGGAGAGCAGCTCCTACTACATCGAGCAGGGGATGTCGCCCAAGGAGGCCACCATCAAGGCCATGCAGGAGCTGACCGGGCCGGTGATCGGGATCACCCTGGCCCTGGTCGCCGTCTTCCTGCCGGCCGCCTTCCTGCCGGGCATCACCGGTCAGATCTTTCGCCAGTTCGCGCTCGTCATCGCCGCGACGGCCGTCATCAGCGCCCTCAACGCGCTGACCTTGAAGCCGGTCCAGTGCGCGCTCTGGTTGAAGCCGCGCGGGAACAGATCTCCGAACTGGTTCTACCGGGGATTCAACCGCGCGTCCCAGGCGGCGACCGACTTCTACGTGGGAGCCGTCAGCCGGATGGTGAGGCGACCGGTGCTCATGCTCGTGGTCTTCATCGTCATCATCGGGGTGTCCGCCTGGGGGTTCGCGCGCCAGCCCACCGGCTTTCTCCCCACCGAGGACCAGGGCTACGCGATCCTGGTCACCAAGTTGCCGGAAGGCGCCTCGCAGCCCCGGTCACGTGAGGTCGCGGAGAAGATCAACGCCATCCTTCAGCGGACCGACGGCGTCGCGGCCTGGGTGACCATCGGCGGGCTCTCGATCCTGGATTTCGCGAACGTGACGAACTACTCGGCGACCTTCGTCGTGTACAAGGGCTGGAAGGAGCGCGGCGCCCGTCTGACCCAGGACCGGATCGTCGCGGGCCTCAATCGCGATCTCAGCGAGATCCAGGAAGCCCTGGCCTTCGTTGCCATCCCGCCGCCGATCCGAGGCCTGGGCCAGACCGGCGGCTTTCAGATGATGGTGGAGGACCGCGGCAGCCTGGGTCTGGCCGAGCTGCAGCGGATCACCTCGGAGGTCGTCCAGGCGGGGAACTCGAACCCGGCCCTGCGGGGTCTCGCGACCACGTTCACCTACCAGAGTCCCCAGCTGTACCTGAACATCGACCGGACCAAGGCGGAGTCCCTGCAGGTCCTTCCCGCCGACGTCTTCAGCGCGCTCCAGGGCTATCTGGGCTCCTCGTTCGTCAACCTGTTCAACAAGTTCAACCAGGTCTTCCAGGTCTATATCCAGGCCGACAGCGCCTACCGTCTCCAGGCCAGGGACATGAGGAACCTGTATGTCCGCAACCAGAGCGGAGAGATGGTGCCCCTGAGCGCCCTGCTCGACGTCAAGCAGGTCCAGGGTACCGAGCTGGTCACCCGCTACAACCTCTACCCGGCGGCGGCCATCTTCGGCTCCGCCGCGCCGGGGTTCAGCTCCGGACAGGCCTTGGGCCTCATGGAACAGCTGGCGGCCCATGCGTTGCCGCAGGGCATGGCCTACGACTGGACCTCGACGAGCTATCAGGAAAAGCAGGTCGGCTACCAGGCCTACTTCATCTACGCCCTCTCCATCGTGCTGGTGTACATGGTACTGGCCGCGCTGTACGAGAGCTGGACGTCGCCGGCTGCGATCATCCTGGTCGTTCCCATCGCCCTGGTCGGTGTCCTCCTGGCGCTCATGAGCCGCGGCTACGACAACAACCTGTACACCCAGGTCGGCCTGGTCCTGATGATCGCGCTCGCGAGCAAGAACGCCATCCTCATCGTGGAATTCGCGCGCGACCTGCACCGCGAAGGGCTCGCCATTGCGGAGGCCGCCGTCGAAGCGACCCGGCGCCGATTCCGCCCCATCGTGATGACCTCGTTCGCCTTCATCCTGGGCGTCGTGCCGCTGATGGTGGCCTCCGGCGCGGGCGCGGCCAGCCAGCAGGCCATCGGCACGGTGGTGTTCGGCGGGATGATGGCCTCGACGCTCCTGGCCATCCCGTTCGTGCCGGTCTTCTATGTGCTCCTGGAGCGCACCAGCGAGCGATTGAGGAGGCGCCAGGCTCTCCCGCGGCCCTCGCCCGACAAAGACCTCGAGGAGGGCCGATGACCGAACCGGATCAGTCCGCGCGCGGACCTGACACGCGAGCACATCCCGGCGCCGCTCGAACCCTCGCAGCACGTCCGGGAAGCGCGACGAGGAGGAGGAGGATCGCATGCCAACCCACAAGGTGGTGAAGCACGACGAGTGGCTCAAGGCCCGGAAGAAGCACCTGGCCAAGGAGAAGGAGTTCACCCACCTCCGCGACCAGCTGAGCCGGGAGCGGCGCGATCTCCCCTGGGAGCTCGTCGAGAAGTCATATACGTTCGAGGGCGAGCACGGCCTGCAGACACTCGGCGATCTCTTCCAGGTACGGAGTCAGCTCGTCATCTATCACGCGATGTTCAACCCCGAGACTGCCGGGCCCCAGACACCCTGGACGGTTGACGCGCCCTGCTACGTCTGCTCGTTCTGGATGGACAACTTCAACGGCATCACCGTCCACCTCAACCACCGCGACATCACCATGGCCGCGGTCTCGCGAGCCCCCTACCCGAAGATTGCCGCCTACAAGAAACGGATGGGCTGGGGCTTTCCGTGGCTGTCCTCGCTCGGCAGCGACTTCAACTTCGACTATCACGTCTCCTTCACCGACGAGGCGCTGAAGGCTCACAAGGCCGAGTACAACTACCAGTCCGAACCGTGGGCCATCCCCGAGGGCCCCGGCATCAGCGTGTTCCTGAAGGACGGCAGCCAGATCTACCACACGTATTCCACCTATGCCCGAGGGCTCGACATGCTGAACGTCGCCTACCACTACATGGATCTCGTCCCGAAGGGTCGGGACGAGGGCGATGGGGCCGCGACCGCGTGGGTGCGTCGTCGCGACGAGTATCAGGACTGATGCACGGCGGCCGCCTCCTCACGACGATCGGACTGATCAGGCAAGCGAGACCGGGCGGGTTCTGTCCGGCCTGCCGGGTGCTGATGAACGCCCGCGACGCCAGTCAGGAACTGGCCAAACCGCTGGTGGCCGTCCTGGTCGTCCTCGCTGCCGCCGGCGTGGCCTGGGCGGCCATGGTCCATCACTCGCGCTCCATGGCCGGGATGGCGGGGATGGACATGGGCCTCGGTCCGATCGAGTCCTTCGCCGCGATGTGGGTCGTCATGATGGCGGCGATGATGTTGCCCTCCGCGCTTCCGGTGGTCCTCGAGTTCGCCCGAACGGCTGAACGGCGACGGCGATGGGCGGTGGCCACGGGTGTGCTGGCGGTCACGTACCTCGGCGTGTGGCTGCTCTTCGGCGTGGTGTGCTACGCGATCTACACCGCCGTGGGCATGCCCTGGGCCACCCAGACGCTGGTGGCTGGAGTCGCGCTGGCCCTGGCCGGCGTGTACTCCTTGAGCCCGCTGAAACGGGCGAGCCAGGCCCGTTGCCGCGAGCTGTGCGCGCTGCACGGGCCGCTGCCCTTCAACCTGATGAAGAGTGCCGCGATCGCGGGCGTCCGCTACGGCCTCAGCTGCCTGGGATGCAGCGCCGCGCTCATGGTGGCCATGGTCCTTCTCGGGATGTCCAGCCTGTGGTGGGCGGTGATCCTCGGACTCGTCGTCCTCGCCTACAAGCTCGCGCCTCCGCTTCAGACGCGGTACGAGCTGGTCCTGTCGGCCGCCCTGGTCGCGCTCGGCGTGGTGTACGTCATGGTGGCCTGAGACGAACAAGCTCCAGACCGTCCGGCTTTGAATTATGAGCTGTGGCGCGTCAAGGCGACGAGCCGATTACCCTGCTGCCGCTCAGGGCGGCCTTGGTGGCGGCCCGCTCGACACGGGCGAAGCTGCTCAGCCGGAGCCAGGTCGGGAAGGCGCGGACGAGGGACGACGGTCCCTCGAGCCGGATCGAGCCGGCATGCAGCGCCGCCGCCATGGAGACATCGCCCATCCAGACCCGGGTGAGCGTTCGGAGGTCCGCGGTCACGACGACGTCGACCGGGAAGCCGGGGTCCTTCAGACAGAGATCGACCTCGGACCGGGCGAGCAGGAGCCACCACGTCCGCGGGCACCGCATGGTGGCCGGCGCTCCGCGGAAGTCGACACGGGCGACGACCCGTTCAGGCGGTAGCGCGTCCACGTCGATACGGCGGTGGATGTCCCACATGAGCAGCCCCGCGTCCAGGTCGTCGCGGCCGATCTGGGCGCGGGCCCACCGCTGACCCCACTCGCCGAAGCGTTCGATCAATGCCCGTAGCTCCTCCCCGGCCGCGGTGAGCTCATACTCGCGCCCCCGCCCGTGTGGCCGCCGCACGCTCCGGACGATCCCCGCGTCTTCCAGCTGTTCCAGGCGCTGCGCCAGAAGCGTGGGTGACATGAGCGGTACCCCGCGGTGGAGGTCGCTGAATCGGCGGCTGCCGCAGAGCAGTTCCCGGAGCACGAGCGGGGTCCACCGCTCGGCGACGATCTCGGCCGCCTTGGCGACCGGGCAGAACTGCCCGTAGCCCCTCATGGTGAGCCGAGCGTAGTGAGCCGCGCCGGCCACCGCAACTCCATTTTCTGGTATTCACGGGGCCGGGCGGGGCGGGTCATCCTACGGCAGCAAGGAGGTGCGCCATGGCGACCCTACCCCTGCTCGACGCCGACCGTAACGCCCGCGTGCTGGATGACGCCGCCCTCGCCGACCTCGCGCGACAGTTCCGCGGCGAGCTGATCCGCGCCGGCGATCCGCCGTACGAGGCCGCCCGCCGAGTCTGGAACGGTGCCATCGACCGCCGCCCCACGCTCGTCGCGCGCTGCACTGGTGTCGCCGACGTCCGGGCCGCCGTGCGGTTCGCCCGCGAGCGGCAGCTCGTCGTCGCCGTGCGCGGCGGCGGCCACAATGTGGCCGGCACGGCGACGTGCGACGGCGGAGTCGTCATCGACCTGTCCCCGATGAAGGGCCTCCGGGTCGATCCCGTCGCGCGGACCGCGCGCGCGCAGCCGGGACTGCTCTGGGGTGAGGTCGACCGTGAGACCCAGGCCTTCGGCCTCGCCACGCCGGGCGGCATCGTGACGCACACCGGGATCGGAGGTCTCACCCTCGGCGGGGGCCTGGGCTGGCTGATGCGCCGGTACGGGCTCACCATCGACAACCTGCTCTCGGCCGACGTGGTCACCGCCGACGGCGAGTTCCTGCGTGCCAGCGCCGACGAGCACGCCGACCTCTTCTGGGGTCTCCGCGGCGGCGGCGGCAACTTCGGCGTGGTGACGTCGTTCGAGTATCGCCTGCATCCGGTCGGCCCGACCGTCCTGGCCGGCGTGATGCTCCACCCGGCCGCCAGGGCGCGCGAGGTCCTCGCCTCCTACCGGGAGTGCGTGGCGACGGCGCCGGACGAGCTGATGACCATTGTCGTGCTGACGACGGCCCCAGCCGCTCCGTTCCTGCCGGCGTCGGTCCACGGGCAAGCCGTCGTGATCATCGGCGTGTGCTACGCGGGCCCCGTCGACGAGGGCGAACACGCGATCGCTCGACTGCGACGGTTCGGCGCGCCGCTGGCGGACACGATCCGCCCGACGCCGTACGTCGAGCACCAGGCGCTGCTCGACCCCGGGGTGCCGCATGGGCTCGGGTACTACTGGAAGTCGGAGTACGTGGCGGCGCTCAGCGATCCTCTGATCGCGACGCTGGCCGAGCAGGCCTGGCGCGCGGCCACGCCGGAGTCCTACACCATCATCTTCCATCTCGGCGGCGCCGTCGCGAGAGAGGATCCCGAGGGATCGGCGTTCGAGGACCGGCGGGCCGGGCATGCGGTGAACATCGACGCCGTCTGGTCCGCCCCCGACCGGGCGCCGGCGTGCATGGCGTGGACTCGGAGCTCCTGGGAGGCGATCCGCCCGTACTCGACGGGCCGCGTCTACGTGAACTTCCTGGGCGACGAGGGACAGGATCGAGTGCGGGCCGCCTATGGGGACGCGAAGTACGAACGGCTGCGCGCGCTCAAGCGGACGTACGACCCGACGAACCTGTTCCGCCTCAACCAGAACATCCAGCCGTAGACGGGCCGGCCCGGACTCCGAGGATGTGGGGCAGAGCCGGTCGAAGAACAGCGCGAGGAAGCGCGGCCGTCAGAGCGCTAATCCGTTCTGCCCTTCGGCCACAGTCCGGCCACCTGGCGTCCGATCGCCAGTTCCCCGATGTGGTAGGAGTTGTGATCCGCGATCACGAGACAACACCGAAAGAAGGTGTGCTTGCCGCCACTGTTGGGCACCGTCGCGAAGAGATCGCGGCCCGGGTCCCGGACGAGCTCGATGATCGCGTCCCGATCCTCGTGGAACCGCGCGAGAGACTGTCGCCACTGGGCTAACGTCGCTCGAGCGCGCGATCCCGGCCAGTAGCCTTCGGGAAACGGAGGCTCCTCGTACGACATGCTCACCATGTAGTCGAGCATGTCCCTCTGCGCCAGGCGGATGTGCTCGACGAGATGCCAGAAGCTGTAGGGAATCCGGGGAAGCCGCGCATTGATCGCCGATCTGGGGAACGCTCTGGTCGCCTCGGCAAGCGTCATGTGGGCTTGCCCACTCTCGAGGGTCGACACCAGCTGGCCCCGGATCTCCTTGTGCGCCTGCTCCATCGGCGGCTGGCTCATGACGGCAGCGGCGCTCCGCTCTGCTCGGCCACCCTGTACGCGGCGTACTTGCCGAAGATCACCGAGGCCCCTGACCCGGGCGGTGTGAACTGCATCAGGCGGAGGTCGTCGCCGGCGGTGAACTCGGCATCGAACCTCCATCCGAGCCGTCGGTGGAATTCCTCGGCTCGGCCGACATCCGAGACGGCGATGACGATCACCTCGAGCTTCATGTCACGGGCCTGGCCTTCGTGTCGCTGGTCGCGTCGTCAGTCCGAGCGGCGCTCGTGCTCATGACTCCTCCTGGTTGCTCGCCGTGTTCGTCATGATGCCCTCATCGATCTCGAAGCAGAGCGAGGCAGGGGGACGATAGCCCGCGCCGGCCGGCGCCGTCAACGAGCCGATCCCGGGTCCCGTGATACGGCCCGACGCGCGAATCAGAGAGCGTTGGCGGAAAGAGGCTCGATTAGGCGCCCGATAGAGCTGCCGTGAGCACGGTGTTGCGGGCGCTGGCGTCGGCAGGGCCGGCGGGTGTCATCCTGTCTCTTTACTGCGCATACTTCTCCGGCGTCGCGACGAATATTCTCAGGCATTGCTCCGAGCAGAACGCGCGATCCTTCCCCTCCAGCGACAGCCGCGCGGCGACCGCCTCCAAGCTCACTTCCATGCCGCACACCGGATCAATCGCCTTGGCCGCGGGTTCCGCCCGCCGCAAGCGAGCCTCGAACAACTCCAGCTCATCCGCCAAACCCTTGAGGCGACGTCTCCCGAGCGGGATGAAGTCGACGCCCTCCAGACCGTTGGCCTCCTGCAGCACGGCTGCGGTTACCAGCGTCTGGTGCCGTGTCGCCTCCGTGGCAAGGCGGGCCGCGATGTTGACGCTCGATCCGACGTACCCGCCCTCCCGGTAGAGCACGGCGCCCCAGTGCACACCGCTGCGGACGGCCGGGAACTGCGGCTCCGCGGCCGACAGCATTTCGATATCGAGCGCGCAGCCCACCGCAGACCGTGACTCGGAGAACACCGTCATGAAGGCGTCGCCGATCCGCTCGACCACTCGCCCCTCCCACCGGGCGACGGCGTCTCGCACGAGCTCGGAGAAGCGCTCGATGACTTGCGCCGCCGCCGCGTCGCCCATGCTTTGGGTCATCGGGGTGAAGCTCGACAGATCTGTGAACGCAATCGCGAGTCGGAGCTGGGCTGGGGTTGGCCCCGCCGGTGGCGCACCTGCCGCTTCGGCGAGATGCATGAGCATGTCCTCGCGCAACGCTTTCGCCATTCCCTTCCGATGCGCATACACCAAGAGCGGCTCGATCATCGGCCGCAGCTGCGCGCTGGCCGTCCGCGTCGCATCGACGAGCTCCGGGCCCGCCACGCCGGCCGCCCGCAGTCGCTCGTGAACGTAAAAGTGGAACAGGCGGACATCGGCCTCGGCCACGCGGCCCAGTGAATCGAAGTGTACTCTCAGCAACTCCAGGAGCGCTTCCTCGGGAAAGCCCACGTTGTACGCGCGCTTCGCCCGCTTCAGCATCTCGATGTCTTCCTCGAGGAGGTCTTCGGTCGTCCCCGACACTTCTGCGAGTCGCCGCGCCTGCTCGACCGTCAGCCCCGCGCTCGCCGCGGCCTCGGGCAGACGCAGTCGGCGACCCACCCCGCGAGGGAAGAGCGTCTCGAGGTGGTTATCGAGAAGACCTCCGAATTTTCTGTCCGCCTCGGCGACTGCCTCCGCGGTAAATCCGCGCCGAATGCTGAACTGCACCAGGCGCACGCGCTCAACGTCCTCTGCCGAAAACGCGCCCGCCGTGCCGGCGCCGATCAGGCCGAGGGACGACCACTCGCGCAGGCGGTCGACGGACTCGCCAGTGCGATCACTCAGTTCATCGATCTGCATGTTCGTCTCATGCTATATCCGCCGGTCAAGCATCCTGCCCGATGACTCCGGCCCGGCGAGCGCGACGGCTCCTGCCCGGCGTGAACGTCACTGGGCAAGCCGCCGCCACCCCATGCCGTTCGGGCCGACGGCGTCACTTCACAGGCTGCGCTCGCTGGGCATACTTCATCATGATGTCGCCCATCGCCCTCATCATCTCGCCGCGCATCGCGAGCATCTCGGCCTGCTGTTTCGGGTCGCCCCCCATCATCATTGGCATGCCCATCATGCCGCCGCTCATCATCCCGGCCTGACCCATCATCTGCCGGCACATTTCCATGTGCTCGGCGTGATGCGCGTCATGGCCTTGCCCGTGCGTCGTGGGGCTCGACCCCTGCGCGGTCGGCTGCTGCCCGTGCTGGTGCGTTGGTTGTTGAGCCATGGCCACGCCCAGGGAAAGCGTGGAGACGACCGCTGCCGTTGCTGCCACGATTCCGACTCTCTTCATGGTTGGTCTCCTTCCCGGTTTCGGAGCCGCCCGCGTCGCAGTCGCAGTGCGCTACGGGATCTCTTGATGCTGCCGGCACCGGCACCGCGTGATGGTCCCGGTGAGAGCAGTCGGCCGAGCCGACCACCACGACATTCAGGCGCCGGGTGGTAGCTCATTTGCGAACATCAACAGCGTACCGCGATCCACCCCGGTAAGAGCGACGATATCCCAGAGCCTCACGGACGATACACGCGGCGCTCCAGTATCGCGGGATCGTCCGAGCCATCCGAACACCCGAGGGGGCGGTACCGCTTCCTCGTGATCCCTTCCCACGTCGTGCCTCCGGTCCGGGGAGGTGAACGCGTCCCGGCTGGCCGGTTGTGCCCACCGCGACGCCGACACTCCGCCGAGGCGACGCTAGAACGCCCATGACAATCCCGTGCTCATGAAGAACCGTGAACGATCGGACGGCCCCGCGAACTCGGTGCCCACTCCGACGTCCCAGACCATGCTGGGAGTGAGCTGATATCGGAGGCCGAGCTCGACGCCGACGACGTTCGATTCACCGCGATGCGTGCTCTGCTCCGTGAACACGTCTCCCACCAACGTCGCTCTGGTGAACTTGGGTGCGCCAATCGGGTAACTGGCGCCGAGCACGAGCTCGTACCGACCATCGCGCTCGTCACGATCGGCGTCCGTGACAAACAGGTACGCCGCATTGAAATGCAGGCTGAGACGCTCGATCGACTTCGTCACGACGCCCTTGATCTCGACATCGACTCCCTTGGACTCGACTCCCGTCGGCAACTCGGCCTCCACCTTCACGCCGAAGGCGGGGATCACCAGCGTCTCCTGGTTGAGGTTGTAGAGCGCCCCGACTCTCATGTCCCCGGACTTCGTCGGCTCATCGACCTCGCGTGGCACCGTGACCAACGTCGTGCTCACGCCGATCTGCACGTTCGGGAGGGCACCGTACAGCAGCTCGATCGGGAACACGCCACGATCAGTGCCGCGTCGCTGAAGCGTGAAGCCCGCGCCGGCCTCCAGCGCGATCTCCCCCGTCGCGATCGCGTACGCGTCTTCCAGGCGCAGCGGCCGCCCCTCGTCGAGATTCTTGTGATCGATGGCCTCCGCGGACACCGGCACGAGGAGCAACACGGCCAGGAGGTACCTGCTGAGCATTCTCACGTCAGCGCCGCCTAGTGCTTGTGACCGCCCCCGCTGGCGGGGCTCTCGGGCTGCAGCTGATCACTGCGCGGCGCAGTTCCGGCGACAACCTCGGCGGCCGAGGGGGGCCTCTGGCCCGTCATCATGGCGCCGTGACCGCCCGCTGATTCGTGGAACTCCGGATACAGGTCACTGGCGCCGTGCGTCCGGTGGAGATAGATCGGTAGCACCTTCAGGATCGCGGCCCGCTTCGCGCCCATTGTCGGGTAGAGGTCAGGCCGTACGAGGACGTCGTCGACGTTGTCGTGCAGCATGTGCAGGTTGTCGAAGATGGCCGCGGCTTCCGGAAACCGTCTGGCGAACTCGGGTGCGGCCTGAGGCATCATCGGCATCACGTGCCACTCCACCGGAGGGCGCCGGAGATACCCGTGGTAGTGCTCGATGATCTTCGGCATCACCTCCCGCTGCCGCCGCGCATCACCGAGCAACTGGACGTCGTACACGGCCGCCTGCAGCCAGTGATAGGCCCAGATCTGCGTGTTGAACTTCGGGAAGCGATCACGAAATGACTTCGACTCGGGGAAGCTCCAGAGCGCCTCGTGGTGGTCCAGGCGATGCGGCGTGATCGACTCGGGCTTCTCGAGATAACCAGCGAGCAGCTTCCGGTAGGCCGCCTCCTGGTCGGCCACGCGGCTCGCGAAGAGATCGTAAAGGCTACGGTGGAAGACATGCGCCCAGTCGAACGTCTTCGCCACCTCGGGGGCGAGACGCGTCAGCGTCGGGGCGATCTGCTCCTCGTCTGGCGGCACTCGCGGCGAGCTGAAAATGAAGTCGAGAATGTCGAGCCGGGCCCGCTCGACGCGCTCGGGGTCCTGTGTTCTGAGCAACGTCTCGCCGAGGTGCGCATGGCCGAAGTCGATGCCGTTGAACTCACGATAGAGCTGGGGAAGCTCTTTTTGAAGAGCGTAGCGCCATGACCCACGCGGCTGCGCGCGGTGATCGCGCGTGACCCATTCGCCGAAGGCGACCCCGCGCGGTTCCGGGTGTGGGCGGCTCTCGGCAATTCGCAGCTCGGAATGCTCGGCGGCATCGTGAGCGCCACGGTGTCCCGACAGCGAGTGCTGGTACGCGATCACGGCCCATCGGTCGTCCACGGACAGCTCATCCTTCCACGCCGGCATCGTCGATCCGGCCGACCGGAACGGTTCGACCGCCGCGCCTTCGCTGACTCGCCAGAACCAGTAGGCAGGAGTCATCGAGCTGACCATCGTCTTGTCGGCGAACGACGCCGGCTTCACATGCAGCCCCCTCGCGGCGGGACCGTCGCCGGCCCCACTTTCGCCATGGCAGGCGGCGCACCTGGCGGCGTAGATCGCGTGGCCGCGAGCCAGTACCGTCTGGTCCACCCAGGCCGACGGGGGCGCCGTCAGTGCCCGATAGGCAAGCGGGACAGTGGCATGAGTGTGTCCGGGCCCGGGGTTGTGATGCGCGTCGTGCGGCGTATGCTCGCCCGCCTTCGGCTTTGGGTCGTGACTCAGAACGGTCGAAGCCCACGCGGTAACTGCGAAGGTCGAAGCGACTGCACATATCACGAGCCTGCGTTCGTGACTCTTCATCCACGTCCCCCTGCCCCCGGCTGGGCCGCAGCTCGGAGGCGTTCGCGCACGATAGACGCCATGAGCGCGAGAGCGCCAAGGCGCCGAAGCCGGGGGAGACGGAGAACTAGATCAGGAGCGCGGCGTGAAGCAGGAACAACGGCGGTGAGTCCGGGCGGCCGCCAACCAGAGCCGCCGCAACAGCGTGCCCCTTGGGAGAGAACGGTTCGACACCGATCAGAGACGAGGACGCGGCAATCGGAATCATGGAAAGCGTCGGTGATCCGGTCTTCAGCGCGTCACACGACGCAGTGTGGACCGAGTTCTCTGACGAATCAGCGTCATGCGACCCATGGCCCTCGATCGGCACCGCGTGCGCGTGAACGGGAAGCACACACACGTGCGCCATCACCGCGGTGATCGCGACGATCGAGAGCGCGACAGCGAGAGGTACGTGGCGGCGACTCCGCGGCGGCATGTCGAGGCTGAGAATACGAGCCCGCCTCAGTCGCTGTCAACCAAAGCATCTGCGCACCGGCGGTCTCGCTGACAAGTCCTTCGAGAACAATCTCGAAGTGCGGGAATGCGAACTTGTGGAAATCTCACGCTCTCCATCGTCGGAGTCGACCTGTCGCTCGACAACGGCCATTTCCGCGCCAAAATCCCCCGTGAGAGACTGATCGAGAAGCCCGTGAGGAGCCCCTTCTCTTGCTGCGCTGCTCGTTTGCGTCAGTCCGCGGGGGTTGTCGACCCGGAGCCGGCCAAGGCTTCTCCGGGCAGCAGGGGCTCCACGGGGAACCCGCGCTCGCGCCAGCCCGGAAAGCCGCCTTCCAGGGGCTTCACGCGCGTGACCCCGCGTCGTCTCAGCGCCAGCGCCACCCGGGCGCTCGTCGCTTCGTTCGGTCAGGAGCAGTACAGGACGACATCCCTGTCTCGGGAGATCTCGCGGTGCCGACGCTCGAGCTCTTCCGGAGCCATCCGGAGCGCGCCCGGGATCATCCACGGAACTGCGCCGGCATCCAGCGCCGAGCGAAGGTCGACGATGACGACCGGATCACCGGACCCGATTTGCTGCTTCAGGGCTTCCGCCGTGATGCGCGCAGCCCGCAGGCTGCGCAGGAAACGCCGCCGCTGGGTCCACTTCATGAGGATGTAGACGGCCAGACCCGCTGTGACGGAGGCCAGCAGGGTCCTGCCGACGCGCTCGGTCTGATTCGTCGCCCGCTGCAAGGCCTCGCCGGCGAAATAACCGAGCCCGCCCCACGTCCCCGCCCAGAGGAGTGCCGCCAGGGTGCTGTACGCCGCGAATCGGGGCAGGCCGACGCCGATCATGCCGGCCAGGGGCGGCGCCACGGTGCTGAGCCCGGGGACGAACTTCGCGACGATCAGTGACCGCACGCCATAACGGAGAAACACGTCCTCCGTCCGGCGAACGCAGGAGTCGGGCTCGAGGGAGATGCGACACAGGAGGCGGAGGACCTGGCTCCCGCGCCGTCGTCCAAGTCCATACCAGATCAAGTCCGCGAGCAACGAGGCCCCCACGGCCGAGACGATGGCCAGCGGCACGCTCACCTTGCCCGCGGCGGCCAGGGCCCCGATGGCCAGCAATCCAGGCACGGCCGGCACCGGGACCCCGATCTGATCGGCGAATACGTAGAGAAAGATCAGCAGCTCGCCGTGCCGGACGACGAAGTCAGCCACGCCGGCGATCACGGACGACCCCGCCCCGCAGCCCCTATTTGCGCAGGGATCTGAAGCCCGCGCGCGACGAGCCCGATGAAGATACAGATCATGGCGACGAGTTCCAGGACCTCTTCCGCGAAGTACGCCGGCAGCGCCGGGACGTGCTTCAGGGTGCGCTCGAACACCTCGACGGCAAGGAAGAGAGCCATCCCGAACCCTGCCGACTGGCCCCACGGCTGACGAAGCGCGTCAGTTCCCGAGCGTCCTAGGTCTCGGAAGTGCGTCAACAGCCAGACGCCGAGGCCGACCGGCGCGCCGACGACCACCAGCACGGCCAGCGCGCGGGCGATCGACGGATACTTGGGACTCACGAAGAAACTCGTGGAGATGACCTTGGTGCCGAAGAGCATCCGATCGAGATCCACCTCGCCGATGCAGATGATCGCCATCGCCGCGACGATGGCGACTTCCAGCGTCGCCGGCTGGCCCGCACGCCGTATGGCGCGCAGCTGGCGAAACGCGACCGCGCCAGCAGCCGCGGCCAGCACGACCTGCACCCACTCGACGATGTGATCCTCGCTTACGAGACGGCCGCCCAGCCCGGGATGCCATATGCTGATCGTCAAGGACACGACGACCGCAGCGAGGCTGATGATCGTGGCGACCGCCCGGCAGCCGAGACGACCGCCCTCCAGGACTGGCATCGGCAGAAGTGTAAGCCATGGCCCGATCATCATGGCGGCCGGTGATCTGGCAGTGGGAAGGAAGATAGGCGAGGTGGGCGCCAGCAGCGCCGCCTGGGTGAGCGGCGGGCGTTCCCCCGGGGGAACGCCCGCGCGCCGTCACCGTGCTACGCGGTCTGGATGGCCGAGAGCTTCCAGGGGTTGTTCCCCACCGGGCGCGTGAACGTCCAGAAATCCTCGATCGTCTGGGTGGCCGTGCGCGAGCCCTCCACGACGGCCCCGGTGGCATCGTCCACCGTGTAGTCGAGCATGGTTGCAGAGATCAAGACGGTCACGTAGTCCCGTCCGCCCTCCTGCCATGCCTCGCTCAGCTCCGCGCGCCTCAGGTCGAGCTGCTCGACCCGGTTCGTCTGCCGCGCACCCCGGAGCCGATCGCATTGCGCCTGGAGCACCGGCGCCATCTCCGGCGCGAGGTAGTCCCGGACCCCGGCCAGCTCGCGCATTCCAATTGCCTGCTGCACGACGAAATAGACGCGACGCGCGTGGTCGGCGATGGCCGACGTGTCGAGCCCGGTGTCCATCGTGCGGATGCTGGCGATGCCGCGCTCCAGGTCGGATGGCGCCGCCGGCATCTCGACCGTCGCTCCACCGGCCGTGCCCCAGGAGCGCTCACCGCCGGCCCCGTACGTGCCGGCGCCGGCATAGGCGGTCTGCGGACTCTGCGCCTGGCGATTGCGGAAGAACCGGAACAGGACGTACAGCCCCCCGCCGATCAGGAGCATCTCCAGCAGGCCGATCCCGCCGAAACCGCCGAGACCATGGCCGAGGCCACCAAAGAGCATGCTGCCGATGAGCCCCCCAATGGCGAACCCGGCGAGGCCACTCATCAGGCCGCCGCCGAAGAAACCGGGACGCTGAGGCGCGGCCGGTGAGGTCGGCTGGTTGAGGGAGCGCGAAGGGCTGGTGGGCGCCGTCGGAGCGGCGGGGGAAGGACGCGCCGGCGTCGAATACGAACGCGAGCCGCGGCTTCCTCCGCTCCCCGCTCGCGCCCAGACATCGGCGGTGTCGGCACCCAGGAGTCCAAGGGACAGTCCCATGACGGCCACGACCATGCGGGGTTTCATCGATTCACCTCCACGCGAACGAGAACGTTCGCAGTCGCCCAGAAGCAAAGACGGGCGCCGAGAAATGACATCCCGACGCCCGCCACCCGCAGCCCAAGCGTTGTGTGTCCGTATATACGTTGGTACGGGCGCTCAACCGCTCGATCATTTCGGGTAACTGATCAGGGGTCGGTCGCAACGCTAGGGCTGATTGAAGTGTCGCACCCATTACTGTGCTGTCAAGGTCTTGCCCCGGAGCTCTGCGGTCAGCGGCAATTCCACCGTCATGAGCGTACCGAGCCCGATACCGGCGCTCTCGGCACGGATGGCGCCACCATGGAACTCGACGAGGTGGAAGCATGGCGCGGGGTCCTTCCTCGAGCCGTCGCCTTACCGCTCTCCGCCAGGTCCGTCGCTGAAGAGTGAGGGAACGAACGTATGTGGATCCGCCGGCTCGGTGAGGAGCGCTTGCTGCCGCGGGGTGAGCGGGACATCGGGTGGCGGAAGCACCCGCGCCCGCGACCAAGCCATGTGGGAGACGCAATACTTGTAGAGCAGTGTCCGGCGCTCATGGTCGGCTCTCCACGGGGCTGTCCCGTGCATGATCGCCTCGGAGAACAGCACGACTGACCCCGCCGGCGCCTCCGGAATGACCACGCACGAGGCCTGTTCCGGGGCCTCGTGGATCCGGCGCGGCAGCTTGAAGTGGCTCTTGTGACTCCCGGGGATGCACCAGAATCCGCCGTAGGCGGGTCCGGCATCGGTGAGATTCCAGGCCACGACCGTGAACCCCTCGTAGATGCCGTTGGTGGCAAAGTGAAAGCGCTCCCCTGGCCTCGTGAAGGAGTTGCGCGCCGAAGCGCCGTAGTCCGCATGCATGGATCCCATGGTCTGCCCCGCGTGCATGCGGATCCCGTAGCGACGGTCCAGCCGAAAGCAGTCCCCGAGCCGAAGCCGAAGAATCGGCATGATCGCCGCGTGATCCAGCAGGCGACAGAACGGCTCGCCCCAGTTGAGGAACCCGTGATCCGGTCCGTGCACGCCGGCGGCGGAGCCGAAGCGGATGCGCTCGCGCGGGCTGGGGAGCCGCTGCGCGTCGATCAATCGATTCAACTCGGCCACCTCGGCCGCGCTCAGGACGTCGCGGATCACCAGATAGCCCTGAAGATCGAAGAGGTACTGTTGCATCTCCCGGTCCGAAGCGTCCACGGCCACACCCTCCCCTGGCGCCGTGATCACCGCCGTCAGCTCTCCTGCATGAGGTGATCGCGCTGCGTGATGCCGGCGTAGTCCAATCGATAGCGACCTCGCCGCTGCAGCTCCGGCACCACGAGATCCACGAACTCCTCGATCGCCCCCGGGGTGTAGATCGGCGACAGCATGAATCCGTCGCCGCCGACCTGGTCCACGTAGTCCTCCATCTGGTCGGCCACCTCGGCCGGCGTGCCGACCATCTGTAGCAGCCCCACGCTCTGCCCGTGGCGCTGCGCCACCTCGCGCAGCGTGAGGAGCTCGCCGGTCAACGAGCGGTACCGGGTCTGCATCCGCTGGAGGTGCGGCTCGGTCCGGTGTGCCATCAGCTCGTCGAGGCCAATCTGCGACAGGTCGAAGTCGAGATGCCCCGAGAGAATAGCCAGGCCCCCCTCGAGCGGCACGAGCGCGTTGTGGATCGCCTGCTTTTCGCGTGCCTCCGAGGAGGTCCGGCCGAGGATCGGCTGGATACCGAACAAGATCCGGCACGCCTCCGGCTTGCGCCCCTCGCGGACGGTCTCCCGCTTGATGTCCTCGTAGTAGGCCTTGGCGCCCGCGATGTTCGGCTGGATGGCGAAGATCGCGTCCGCGTAGCGCGCGGCGAACGCGCGGCCCTTGGGCGACGTCCCCGCCTGGAGAATCGCCGGCCCGTTCTGCGGTGAGCGGACCACGTTGAGCGGGCCCCGCGACTTGAAGAATCGCCCCACGTGCTCGATCCGGTGCACCTTGGCCGGGTCGGCGAAGACCCCGGCCTCTCGGTCCATCACGACGGCATCAGGCTCCCAGCTGTCCCACAGCTTGCGGCACACCTCCATGAACTCGTGCGCGCGGTCGTAGCGCTCGTCGGTCGGCTTGCGCTCTTCCCCGTGGTTCGCCGCCTGGTTGTGGTTCAGCGACGTCACCACGTTCCACGCCGTCCGCCCGCGCGTGAGGTGGTCCAGCGTGGCCCAGAGCCGCGCGGCGTAGAACGGGTGCTGGTGGCTGATGGAGAACGTCGCGCCAAGCCCGATGCGGGTGGTGACCGCGCCCATGAACGAGAGCAGGGGGACGGGATCGTGCTCGGGCGCCTGGGTGGCGTAGCGAATCGCCGGGTCCATCGTCCCGCGATACGTGTCGGAGATGTAGTTCAGGTCGGCGAAGAACACCATGTCGAACTTTCCGCGCTCACACACGCGGGCGATGTGCTGGTACAGCTCGGGCCGCGCCCACTCGTACCCGGCCGCCGCGGTGCGCGGGTGCCGCCACATGGCCAGGCTGTGGTAGGTCGGCCCATGGCAGAGGAACTGCGCGAGGTGAATGTGCGGCTTCGACAGGTTCAGCCCTTCACCTGCCGCAGCGCCGGCAGCAGCTCGTCGCTCATGAGCCGCATGCTGGCCAGCGCGTGGGCCAGCGGCATGCCGAGCCAGTGTGTGCGGAAGAAGAGGAAGTTCGCGCCGACCGCCTCCCAGCACGGGCGGAGCTGCTCGTAGCATTCCTCCGGGCTGCCCAGGACGAAGCGGTCGCGGAGGAGCTCTTCGAAGGGCTGGCGGAAGGTGTCGCCGTCGGGCAACACCGCGTCCTGGCCCCACGACGCGTACGCGCGGTACTTCGCGCCGAGATATGGTCCGGCCAGCTCCAGCGCCGTCCGGCGGTCCTTGGCGCAGTAGATCTCCTTGATGAGCGGCCGCACCCGCGGCAGCGGCTTGCCCAGTCGCGCGAGCTCCGCGCGGTACAGGCCCATCTGGCGCGTGAGGCTGGCCATGGTCGCGTGCGGGTTCACGAACCAGGTGTCGCCGAGGCGGGCCGCCCGGCGCACCGCGGCGTCGCTGTTGGCCGCGAACCAGATCGGCGGATATGGCTTCTGGACGGGTCGGCATGTCAGCGTCACGTTCGCGAGCGTACAGATGTCGGTCTCGACGCTGACCTTGTCCTCGGTCCAGAGCCGCTTGACGATCTCCAGACACTCCTCGAACCGCCGCAGGCGCTGCCCTCTCGGCACCTTGAACGCATCGAACTCGACTTCGCGATAGCCGAGCCCCACCCCGAACACGAAGTTGCCGCGCCAGATGACGTCGAGCGAGGCGATGCACTCCGCCACCTCGACCGGGTTGTGAAGGTTGAGGAGCAGCACGCCGGCCACACCGGTCATCTCCCCCGCTTCGGCCGCCAGGCGCCCGAGGAAGGGAATGAGCTGGAGCTGGCTCATGCCTTCACTCAGGTAGTGCTGGCCGGTGCCGACCGCGTCCCAGCCGCGGTCTCGCGCCAGGCGCGTCATCGCGAACTGCTCGTCGAGCGCGGAGACCATGTCGGTGCCGAGCGGGTTCTGGTTGGTGACGAAGATGCCGACCTTGAGGTTGTTCATGGGAGGTGATTATCCACGGATGCCCGTCGGCGTGCCCGGGTCAGTATCGTCCGCCGAGCTTGCGGTGGTCCCAGCTGACGACCTTCTCCGGGACGATCTTGAGCACCACTCGCTTCGGCGCGCTGGCGATCGCTCCCGGCTGGACCGGCGACGGGCCCGCTTGCGCCCCCGCCCGCGTCGCGAACGCCGCCCTGACGCTGGCCTCGTCCTCGAGGATCTCGCAGCGCCCGCGGATCATCACGCCCCGCAGCTCCGCGTACTCGTCGCCCGCCTCGATCATCAGGGCCACCCTGGGATTGCGGCGGATGTTGACGACCTTCTGCGCCTTCCCGTAGGAGGTCATGTAGAACGCGCCGTCCAGCGCGAAGTAGTTCATGGCCACGACATGGGGGAAGCCGTCCTTGTCGATCGTGGCCAGGGCGGCTTTCTTACGTTCCCGGAAGAACGCGGCCTGCTCGTCGGGGCTCAGCCGGATCTGCTGCCGTCGGTTGGTCGCCATTCTGGACGCCCTCCTCTCACGTGCGTTCTGCGACGACGGGCAGGTGTGTCGCCAGGAAACGCTTGGCCTCATCGAAGCTCTGCCTCGCCGCGTCTTCGGCATAACCGGGGTGGGTGCGCACGGCGAACCCGTGGCGCGCGCCGTCGTAGAACGTGAACGCGCAGACCTTGCCGAGGGCCCGCATCCGCGCCTCCATCCGACGCATGTCAGCGATGGGCGCCCGCTCGTCCTCCGTGCCGTGCACCACCAGCATGGGGACGTTCACGCCCCCGGCGAGGTCGTACGGCTCGGCGCCAGGCTGGGCGCCCGCCGGCCGGAAGGCGAAGCCGTGGAACACGACGATCGCGCGGATCTCCGGGTGCGCTCGAGCCGCCATGAGCGCGTGCACCCCACCCCGGCAAAACCCGAACACGGCCAGTCTCTTGAGATCCGCCTGGCCGACCGATTCCAGGAAGTTCATCGCTCCCCGCAGATCGGCATACACGGGCCCGTCCGTCGGATCGGCGCCGCGAACCTTCCAGCCGTGTACCAGGGCGACGTAGCCCCACTCGGCCAGCCGGCGGGCAATCTCCGTGTACCCGTCGTCCGGTCCAGCCACGCCCCGGAGCATCAACACGACCGGATAGGGCCCGTGGCCGTCCGGAGTGGCCAGGTACGACGGGACGATCGTCTCCCCGTCCCCGCTCGTGAACGTCACCGACTCCAGCCGCACGGTCATCACCAGCCTCCCCACCTGCGTGTTGCACAGGCCGATGCGCCCGCGCAGGCCAGCGCATGCTTCGCTCGATACGTCGGGACCGTTGTACGGCGGTCCAGGCAGCGAATGCAATCCGATAACTGCCGGCGACGGCCGGCTGAGCCCATCGGGGACCGAAAGAGGTCGGCGGTGACTCCGTCCGCCTGCTACTCTGCCGGCGCGAGGCGACAAGGCTTCGCGACGGCCCCAGGGTCGGGTCGACACCATCGGGGAGGAACGTGATGAGCGAGCCGAGATTCACGACGCTGACGCCGGAGACGATGACCGCGGATCAAAAGCGCGTGGCCGACGCGATCCAGTCCGGCCCACGCGGCGCCGGCCTCCGCGGTCCCTTCAACGCGCTTCTGCGAAGCCCCGAGCTCTGCGATCTCGTCCAGCGTCTCGGCGCCTTCGTGCGGTTCGGGACCTCGATCCCCCCGCGACTGAACGAGATGGCGATCATCATGGCCGGTCGGAAGTGGACCGCGCAGTACGAGTTCTACGCGCATCGCCGGCTCGCCCTCGAAGCGGGATTGAGCCCGGCCATCGCCGATGCCATCGCAGCGAACCAGCGCCCCGCGAGCATGGCAAAGGACGAGGAGATCGTCTACGACTTCGTCTCGGAACTGCTGGCGACGGGCCGCGTCTCGGACCCGACGTTCCAGCACGTCAACAACGCCTTCGGTGAGCGCGGCGTCGTCGACCTCGTCGGTGCCGTCGGCTACTACAGCCTCGTGTCGATGACGCTGAACGTCGCCCAGGTGCCACTGCCCGCCGGAGTCACGCCGCCCCTGAAGTAGGGAGTGCACACCCTCGTTGCACTCGTCACGCCAGTGGATCCTGATCGGTGGCAACGTCGGCCCGGGTCGCCGAGGCGAAGCTTCGCGCGATCGTCGAAGCCGCCGCCGAGCTGCGCAGGGGCTAGTCCCGTCCTCGTCGAGACCGCCGATCACCGAACGTCGATCCGGGAGGACAGACGCCGCTCAGACGTGAGCGCCCATCGTGCGCCTTCTGCCGCTTCGCCGGCTGGCGCCAGAGCCGACTCAGGCTCATCGCGGCCCGGAGCCGATACAGCTCCGCCTCCACCATGCGTTGTCCCGTACCCTGGGCGGCCGCCAGCCCGTCCAGGGTGGCGAAGCTCATTCGCCCGCGCACCGGGATCCCGAAGGTGAATGTCGACCCTGCTCCCACCTGGCTCTTGACCCAAATCTTACCGCCATGCAGCTCGACGAACTTGCGTGACAAGGCCAGGCCGAGCCCTGGTGCCCTCCACCTTACTGTCTGCCGTCCCGACTTGCCGGAACTCCTCGAAGATCGCGTCCTGGTCCTCCGGCGCGATGCCCACCCCTGTGTCGGTGACCGACACCTCGACGAAGCCGTCTACGGGCTTGGCTCGCACCTCAATTGGGCCCCCGTCGGGCGTGGACTTGATCGCGTTCGACAGTAGGTTCAGGACCACCTGCTTGATCTTCCGCTCGTCGGCCCGGACCTGCTCGATCCGGTCGTCGACGGTCATGTGCAGCCCGATCCCATGCCGCCCAGCACGCTCGTGAATCAGGGTCAGGGCGTTGTCGAGCGTCGCCGGGAGATTGAAGTCCGTCAGCTCGAGCTCCATCCGGCCGGCTTCGATCTTGGATAGGCCGAGGATGTCGTTGATCAGCGAGAGGAGGTGCTGCCCCGAGGCATGAATGTCCTTCAGGTATTCTTCCTGCTTCTCGTTGAGGTCCCCGAACATTCGCTCACTCAGGACCTCAGCGAACCCGATGATCGCGTTCAGCGGCGTGCGTAGGCGCGGGCCGGCTGACCCGCATCAGAGGCGAGGGTCGCATCGTCTCGGCGCGCTGAGCCTGCTGCAGCGGCAGCGGTCACGTGGTGCGTTATGATGCAACGCGGCTGGCAGACGTGAGACCGCGCTGCGGCGGGAAGCACGTTGGGGCGGGAGCACGATGAGGGCAGTGTCGGAGGGTCAACCGCTTCCCGCGGGGACCACCGATCCGCCGGCGATTGTCATAGACGGGTTGCTGCGCCTCGGGTTCCTTGGCCCAGCAGCGCCGGCCGCGATCGGGCTCCGCGAGGTAGGCACGGATCCCGAGCCGCCGGAGGGTCAGAAGGGCGTCGTTGCTGTGATAGCCCCGATCCCCGACGAGCGCCGTCGGGACGGTGGCCTGCACGGCCGCCAGCTGTTCGGCCGCCGTCAGCGAGATCGCGAGCAAACTCGTCGTGTCGCCGACCTCCGCCCCCTGCAGGGTCATCGCGACCAGCGCCCTCACCGTCCGAAGGTCGCCAGGAACACGCGCAGGGTGAGGGTGACGGCGACGACGTCGTAGTGGGCGTCGCGCTCCGGACCACCGTTGACCTGGGCGTTGTGGCCGCGGGCGGTCAGGTACCGCGCCTCCAGGCCCATGGCGATGTTGCTGGCGACGAAGTATTCAACGCCCGCGCCGAGGGCTGCTCCCACGCCGTAGCCTGCCACGTCCACGTCGACGGTCTTGCCGGGGCTCTTGGTGTCGTTGGTCTGGATCCTGCTGAGGCCGACGCCACCGAGGACGTACGGGACCACGCGCCCACCCGCGATCGGATAGCGAAACCGGGCGTGCGGGATGACGTATCCAACCCCGAGCTCGCTCGTGTTCCCCAACCCCGAGATGTGCAGCCGCGCCTCGAAGACCTCGGCCGCCACCTCCACGCCGAGGTGCCGTCCGATGTTCAGGCCGACCGCCGCACCGAAGAACTGCGTGATGCTGGAGAGCCAGGCGGCCGGCTCGGGATGGACCTCGCCGCCGCTGAAGGCGTCCGTCTCCGTGAAGCCGCCGCCGTAGCGCAGCCCGACGTAGAGGCGGAGCGGGACGGCGTCGCCCGGCTCGGGCAGCGGCGGCGGCCGCAGCTCGGGGAAGAGCAGCCGGAGACCGAGAGTCGTGAGGAAGCCGTCCACCGCCTGCTCGTGGCGGGTTTCATTGATGTTCAGCGTCCGATCGGAAGCCGCGACGTACTTGACCTCGAAGCCGAGGGCGAGGTTGTCGGCGAAGTAGTACTCCAGTCCAGCGCCCAGCGTCCCTACCGGAAATACGGACTCCCGGTCCTTGATGGGGATCCCATAGGCGGGAGGCTTCCGGTCGTTGAACTGCGCGAGGCCGACACCGACCCCGGCGACGACGTACGGCACCAGGCGATCGTCGAACAGGGGATAGCGCAGGCGCAGCTGGGGAACGATCGCCCCGACCCCGTATTCACCGACGGTGCGGCCGCCGAATCTGACGAATCGCTCGTAGGTATCGCCGGACAGCTCCACGCCCCAGTACCGGCCCAGGTTGGCGCCGAGCGAGAGGCCCCAGTGGTCGTGCATGTCGGTCGCTGGGTTGGTGTCCTGGCCGCGCAGGTGGAGGTAGTAGCGCAGGCGGTCGCTGTCCTCCGCCGCGCATTCCAGGGCCGGCAGAGTCACGAGGGCCAGGGCGCCCCCGAGCACGACCAGCGAGCGCAGGGGAGAACATCGCATCGCTCCACTCGAAAACAGCATAGTGTCAACGGCGAACGCCGGTCCAACGTCGACGCCGGTCAGGCGCGCGGGTACAGGGCGCCGCGTCCGCGCTCGCCCGCGGTGGCGCGACCGTCATCGCAGCGGTCGTCGCCGCTCGCATCATCGAGCCCGACTTCAACGACGAGTCGCGCGGGTTGTGGGAGAACGCAGGCGAGGAGCCCTTCAGGTTCGACGTGTGCTGCCTGGAGGACAACACCTGGTTCTGACTCCAGACGACCACCTCGCCCGCGCCCGTCACGTCGCCTTCCTCCTCGCCCGTCCCGATGCCCGCACCGCCGTGGCCATCGAGGAGGTCATGAGGCGTAGCCCCTCCTGTCAAGTGACGAGGTGTCATGGAGGAAGCCGCGTCGCAGCTTCCTTGGGCCTTCCGGCCGGGCACCACTCTGTCATGGAGCCGCTTCTCTGGGTCCTGCGCCTGGTCGGCGATGTGCAGGCCCTCCTCGGAGTGCGGTGTTGGTGAAAACTCGTGAGCAACGACGGCGTTGCTCAATTTTGCTTACTGTAAGCCCTTTTCACATCAAGACTGGAGCCGAGGCGCCCCAAACAACGCCTCGTCAATTCGCGCTTCTCAGACGAGTGGCTTTTGGGTGCCTTTGGCTCTCGTTGAAAGCAACTTCCTGGGTAAAGTTTAGGTCTGCCCGGTTTCGTCGCGTAGCCGAGCTCATTCGCCACGGCGCACCGGCACCGTGAATGTGAACGTCGAGCCATCGCCGACCTGGCTCTTGACCCAGATCGTGCCTCCGTGAAGTTCGATGAACTTGCGTGAGAGCGCCAAACCGAGGCCGGTGCCCTCCACCTTCTTATCTGCTGTTCCAACCTGCCGGAATTCCTCGAACACCGCCTCCTGATCCTCCGGTGCGATGCCGACCCCGGTGTCGGTGACCGAGACCTCAATGAATCCCTTCACCGGCTTTCCCCTGACCTCAATGCGGCCGCCCTCTGGCGTGAACTTGATCGCGTTGGACAGCAAGTTCAGGAGTACTTGTCGGATTTTTCGCTCGTCGGCCTGGATCTGACCGAGTCGCTCGTCGACCGTCGTGTGCAGCGCGATGCTCCGTCGCGTGGCTCGCTCACGGACTAGGGTTAGTGCGTTATCGATGGCCATGGGGAGGTCGAAGTCCGTCACCTCCAGCTCCATCCGCCCCGCCTCGATCTTCGAGAGATCGAGGATGTCATTGATGAGGGACAGGAGGTGCTGGCCTGAGGTGTGGATGTCTTTGAGGTACTCGTCTTGCTTCTCGTTGAGCTCGCCGAACATCCGCTCGCCCAACACTTCAGAGAAACCGATGATGGCGTTCAGTGGCGTCCGGAGCTCGTGCGACATGTTCGCGAGGAACTCGGATTTATGCTGACTGGCGACTTCCAGCTGGCGGCTCTTGTCAGCGAGCTCCCGGAAGAGGCGAGCGTTTTGGATCGCCAGAGCCGACTGACTCGCGAACGTCCGGAGGAGGTCGATCGTCTCCGGCGAAAACGCGCCGGGGGTGTTGCGAGTGACGACGAGGCTCCCGATCAGCTCCCCTTCGCGCACCATCGGCACCGCCAGCACGGCTCGGATCCCGGATTCGATCAGGTTGTCCCGTAGCGTGCTCTCGTACGCGCCCGGCACCGCGATATCCGCGACTTGCACCGGCTCGAGGGTGACCGCCGTACGGCCGACCACCCCCTCACCCTTTCGAATGCGCTCGCCCCGCCGCTCGCGGGCCAGCGCTCCCCCCTGCTCCATTGCCGCCCGCTGCACGAGCTCGCCGGCGGCCTCCTCGTATTCGAAGACCGCGCCGCCGTCGAGCCCGGAGAGCTGGACGGCCCGCGAGACGATGGTCCTCAGCACCGTTTCCAGATCGAGCGTCGAGCTCACCGCCCGGCCCACCTCGCCGAGCGCGGTCAGCTGCTCGACCGACTGGCTCAGCTCGTCCGTACGCCGTTGCAGCTCGGCGAGAAGCCGCGCGTTCTCGATCGCGATGACGGCCTGATCGGCGAAGGTCTTCAGGAGCTCGACCTCCTGGGGCGCGAACGCCCCGGGTTCCGCCCGCGAGACAGTCAGAACGCCGATCGTCTGTCCCCCGTGCGTCATCGGAACGCCGAGGTTGGCGCGCCAGCCGCGCTCTCTCGCGCCGTCTTTCAATTCCGCCGACACATCCTCGTTCTCGATGTCCGCGATCTGCTTGACGTCGTGATCGAGGAACACCGAGCCGACGAAGTCACTCGAACGCGGGGGGCGGGGAAATATGTCGCGCAGCGCGGGTTCGGACCCAGGATGACCGCCACGAACGGCCGCCGCGTGGAGCAGCCGACCATCGAACCGGACGACGAGGGAGCCCCACCCACGAAGTAAGCGGAGCGCGCTGTCCGCGATGGCGTCGAAGACCGGCTGCACGTCGGTTCGCGACTGGCTGATGACTCGCAGGATCCCGGCCGTCGCCGTCTGCCGCTCCAGCGCCTCCGTGACCTGAGCATGCGCCTGCGTCAACGCGGTGTTCTTCTCCTGCAGCTCCTTGAACAGCCGGACGTTCTCAATCGCGATCACGGCCTGGTCGGCGAAGGTCTTGACCAGAGCGATCTGCGGGTCGGTGAACGGCTGGACCTGAGCCCGTCGCATCACGATCACGCCGACGGCCACGTCCTCCTGCACGAGTGGCACACAGAGGAGCGTCCGGTAGGGGTCACGTTCGCGGAACGGCCGGCTCTCGGGGTAGTTGCCGCTTCGGAGTTCCTCGGCCATGTCGTGAACGTGAACCGTCCGCCGGTCGAGCACCGCGGATCCGACTGCCATCCTATGCGTGATCGGCATCGACGTGTGCTCAGGCGGTGTGGTCATGCCGCCGAAGTGAGCCGCGAGTCGGAGTGCGCCCCCAACGACCCGCTGAATGACAGCGTCGTCCGACCCGCACAGCCGGGCGGCGTTCTCAGCGATGGCATCGAGTACCGGCTGTAGATCTGTAGGAGAGCTCGCGATCACGCGCAGAATCTCGCTGGTCGCGGTCTGCTGCTCTAGGGCTTCGGTTATCTGGGCGTGGGCCTGTGTGAGCGCACGATTCTTCTCTTGCAATTCTGTAAACAACCGCACGTTCTCGATGGCGATCACCGCTTGGTCCGCGAAAGTCTGGAGCACTGCTATCTGCTGAGGCGAAAACGAGCCGGCGGCGTCCCGTGCTAGGCTGATGACCCCGACTGCTTCCTGATCGCGCAGCAGTGGCACGGCCAGCATGCTTCCGACTCCCCGTTGCCGCGCAGTCGATGCCCCGAATTCAGTGGCTGCTTGAAGATCGGGAACGTGAACGACGCTCCGATCCAGCAAGGCCTGGTCCGGCGGATAGTCTCGCGAGGCGTGGCGCGGGAACGCCCGCCAAATCTGCTCAACGCCGCCCGGGTCAATGTTGTGGTGCCCGGCGATATGCAGCATCGTGCCGTCAAACCGGAGGACAAGAGCGCGGATGCCACCGCACAGAGCGACCGCGTTCCGTGCGATCGCGTCGAACACAGGCTGGATATCCGTTGGGGAGCTGCTGATGACCCGCAGGATCTCGCTGGTGGCGGTCTGCTGGTCGAGTGCTTCGCTGAGATCGTGGTTGCGCGCCTCCAGCTCCTTGAACAACCGCACGTTCTCAATCGCGATGACCGCCTGGTCGGCGAACGTCTGGAGGAGCACAATCTGAGTGTCGGTGAACGGGCGGACCTCGAGGCGTCGGATCAGGATTACTCCGATCGCCTCACCCTCACGCATAAGCGGCACGCCCAGCGTGGTCCGATGACCGATCCTCAGCGCATCGGCCTGTCCCTGGGGAAACTCCGCCCCGCTGGCGGCAAGGTCGTGAACGTGCACGATCTTGCGATCTAGGATCGCGGTCTCCGAGACCCGGCCCCGCCTGAGCGGTCTCAGCTCCACCGCGACCGGGATCGGTCCGTGGTGGGCCCGGACGCGGAGATGGTCACCGTCCCTCAGACCGATCCAGGCATCGTAGGCCTCGCAAAGCCGCATCGCGCTGCGGGTGACCGCGTCGAACACAGGCTGCACGTCGGTGGGCGAGCTGGAGATCACGCGCAAGATTTCGCTCGTCGCCGTCTGCTGCTCCAGCGCCTCCGTCAGTTGTCGATTGCGCGCCTGCAGCTCCGTGAATAGCCGAACGTTCTCAATCGCGATGACGGCCTGATCCGCGAAGGTCTTGAGCAGCGCGACCTGCTTCTCGGTGAAGGGGCGCACTTCGCTTCGGCGGATGAGCATTGCGCCAATGGCGACGCCCTCGCGCAGGAGAGGAGCGCTGAGAGTCGTGCGCCACCCAAACCGCCGGGCGAAATCTCTGCCAATCGGAAAGTCGTCAGCCTCGGTCAGATCTTCGACGTGGACGATCCGCGCCTCGCGTACAGCGTATCCGGCTACGGAGCCTCGTATCGGTTGGCGGGCGCCGATAACCGCGGCGAGCGGACCATGGTGAGCACGAACGACAAGGTCGTCACCGTCGACGGTCCAGAGCATCGCATCGACGGCACCACATATGACGCCAGCTCTACGCACAATCGTGTTGAAAACCGGCTGGTAGTCGGTCGGTGAGATTGAGATCACCCGGAGGATCTCGCCTGTGGCTGTCTGCTGCTCCTGCGCCTCGGCCAGCTCTCGGTCGCGTGTCTGGAGCTCCTCCTGCGCCTCCGTTTGGAGCTTCAGGGCCTCGGCCAGACGCTGCTCGAGATCGCGAACCTTGGAGTCCTCGTTCTTCCCCGACTTGCGGGGAACAGCAGGCTTGGCGTTGCCCTTTGCTCGGTTGGACCCCCGACCCATCAGGCTCTCCTTGCCGCGGACACCGAATCGGGCGGTGACAGGCTAGGCGAACGCGCCCGCCGGGGCAAGTCGAACGGCGAGGCGTTGGAGGATGTGTCCTCCGTCAAAACACCCCGGCTGAAGCTCCGCACGACTGACCGCCTGTTCTGGACCGGCCTGGCCAGACTCTGGACCGGCTGGCGAGAGGCGCTGGTCATCGTCGCCCACCCCTAGCCGAAAAGACGTTCCGCCGGCTCGACGCGCCGGAACTCCTCGCGGACGTCGCCAGCGGCGTCGTGTACGTCAACGGAGTCCGTGCAGTGAACCGACGCGCCGAGGGCATGGCCGCCTGACCTCATTTACACACTTCTTGACGGAACCTCGCTGCGGTGCGCAAGCCAGGCTATCTCAGCTCCCAGCGTAGGGCAGTGTGCTCGCGATCCGCAGGGCGATGTGCAACACTACCGTCTGCTCGCCTGTGAGGGCGCAGAGACACATCATGGATGAAGAGCCTTCGATACAGCGTCGGCTCGCCGCTATTCTTGCCGCCGATATCGCCGGCTACAGCCGGCTCATGCACGAGGACGAGGCCGCCACCGTGCGGGACCTCAAGGCGCATCAGAGCGTGATCCTCCCGCTGATCGGCCGCCACGGCGGGCGGGTCATTGACACCGCCGGCGACGGCATCCTCGCTGAATTTCCCAGCGTTATCGGCGCCACCGAGTGCGCGGTACAGATCCAGACTGTGATGGCCGAGCGCAGCGCTGGGGTACCCGAGCACCGACGCATGCGGTTGCGCGTCGGCATCAATCTGGGCGATGTGATTCACGACGACGCCAGAATCTACGGTGACGGGATTAACATCGCAGCCAGGCTGGAAACGCTCGCTGAGCCGGGTGGCGTGCTCGTGTCCAGTACGGTTTACGACCACGTCCGCGGCAAGCTGCCTATCACTTTCGCGGACGCGGGCGAGCGGCAGCTCAAGAACATCGAGCAGCCGGTGCGAACGTATCGGGTCCTGATTCCAGGCGCAGCGTTCACACCCGGAGCCGCGCCCTTCAGTCGCACCACCACGGCGGACCGCCGGCGTTGGGTCGTGCCGGGCGTGGCGGCAGCATTGCTGGTTCTCCTCGCGGCGGCAGGAGCCTGGTGGATGAGCCCGCGCTTCTTCCCGGGTCAGCGGGCAGATGGCCCGGAAGCGCCGCGTCTCTCCATCGTCGTGCTGCCATTCAGCAACCTGAGCGGCGATCCGAGCCAGGATTACTACGCCGATGGCGTGACGGAAGACCTGACGACGGATCTGTCGCGACTCGCCGGCAGCTTCGTGATTTCCCGGAACACGGCGTTCACGTTCAAGGGCAAGGCCGTCGATGCCCGACAGCTCGGCCGCGAGCTGAAAGTCCGTTACGTGCTGGAGGGCAGCGTACGCCGGATGGGCCGCACGGTCCGCGTCAACGCTCAGCTCGTCGATGCGGGCACCGGTGGGCATCTCTGGGCCGAGCAGATGGACGTCGATCACGGGACGCTGGCGCCGTCCCAGGACAACTTCAGCATCGCGAGTCGCCTGGCAAAGACGCTCAGTGTCGAGCTCGTCAACGTCGAAGGTCGCCGCGCGCCCCAGGCGAACCCGGATGCAGTGGACCTCACCATGCGTGGCTGGTCTATCTTGAACGGAGGGCCGGGCCAGGACGACGTGAAGCGATCCGTTGCGGTGTTCGAAGACGCACTGCGCATCGATCCGGACAATAGTCAGGCCAGGGTTGGACTCGCTCAGGCCTTCACGCTCATGCACCGCAATCGTTGGGATCCCGAACGAGACAGGATCCTGGCGCGTGCCGATGAAGCGGTCACGCGCGCCATTGCTCTCTCGCCCAACTATGCCCACGCGCACTACGTGAAGGCCGAGGTTCTCGCATTGTCCCGGCGATTCGACGCGGCATTGGCGACGTACGACCGGGCCATCGCCCTCGATCCCAACCATGCGGCGGCATACGTTGCCCGCGGCCGGGCCTTGATTGCCATCGGACGGGCCGCGGAGGCCATGGCGCCGGTGGAGAAGGCGATCCGACTCAGCCCGCGTGATCCGGACCTGTTCATCTGGTACTACGTCTTGTGCCACGCGCACACCCACCTGGCGCGCGACGCGCCGGCGATCGAATGGTGCCTGAAGTCGACAGCGACCGGTAAGTCGTTCTGGGGCGCCTGGACAGACCTCGCCGCCTCGTATGCCCGGCGAGGTCAGAAAGCCGAAGCGGCGGCGGCGGTTGCGGAGCTCCTGAAGGTCAGACCGGGCTTCACGGTAGAGACCCTGGCGCAGGACGGAGCGCAGTATTCCGACAATCCAACGTTCCGCAAGGAGTTCGAGCGGATTGTCGAGGGAGCACGCATGGCCGGCTTGCCGGAACGCTGACACGACTCGGGTACGCGCCCCATCGACGTCACCGCGGCCCAGAAGATCTACATGATGGCCCAGCTCCGCACCGGTATCCAGAAGCAGGGCGGGATTCATGCGCTCCGCCACGCCTTCGCCACCCACCTGCTCGAGGCGGGTACGGATCTCCACACCGGGCAGCGCCTGCTGGGCCACCGCCAGATCTCGACCACGATGCGCTACCTTCACCTCAGCCAGGGCCGCCTCGTCGGGACCTGTTCCCCCCTGGATTTACCCAAGCCGCACAGCGTCGAGTAGCCCGTGCCGCCTCCGCGATCGAACGTGCCGCACGGCCGCTCTCGGCGGGCACCGCGAGCGGTGCGACACGTGCGGAGCCGAACGCCTCGCCTACCCCTCGTGTCGCAATCGCCACCGCCCGACGTGTCAGACGCTGGCCACGGAGCGATGGCTCGAGGCCCGGCGGGCCGACCTCCTGCCCGTCCCGTACTTCCATGTCGGTCAAGGAATGCACCGTGACGTATCCCATCCTGAAGTTCCTTCATCTGCTCGGTCTCATACTGATGAGCGCCGGACTTATCGGGGTGTGGTATGCGGATCTGCGCTCCCGACAACTTCGCGACTTACCCGTCTTTGCTGAAGCTGTGCGAAACATCGCAGTGCCTATGATGGCCTTGTCGTCCCTGGCGCCCTTCTGCTCCTTGGCTCGGGAACGTGGT
>Ga0209382_10000612_pt1 | contig 58324 bp, 48 predicted proteins | sample SoiMetdeltSBSDD5_FD_187599 | JGI IMG/M metagenome (GOLD analysis project Ga0209382, IMG submission 187599) | Bulk soil microbial communities from a Populus tree surrounding site in Tennessee, USA - Soil MetaG P. deltoides SBSDD5 (SPAdes) (version 2) | ecosystem: Environmental > Terrestrial >...
CGCAGCGGGCACCATCGCGTCCGCGGTGCTGTACGCCCGGCGGCGGTTCGCCATCACGGCCGCGGCACCGATCGGCAACACCGTGCTGATGGTCGCGGCGCTGCTGGTGTTCCGGGCGGTGGCGGGGTCGGACCCGGGGCTCGACCTGACCACCGGCGAGAAGCTGCTGCTGGCGCTGGCCGGGACCGGCGGGGTCATCGGGTTCGTCGGCCTGCTGCTGGTGGCGTGCGAGACGTCGGGCTTCCGGCTGCGGCCCCGGCGGTTGCGGGGCGACACCCGGGTCACCACGGTGCTCCGGCACTCGGGGTGGGGGGTGGCGCTGCACAGCGCCGGCGGCCTGATGCTGGGCGCGGCGATCGTGGCGTGCTCGGGCGTCGAGGGCGCGGTGGTGGCCTACAACGCCGCGTGGGTCTTCTTCCTGGCGCCCTACGCCATCCTGGCGCAGCCGGTGCACACGGCGATCCTGCCCGAGATGGCGGTCGAGGCCCGGGAGCACGGCAAGGAGCGGGTCGCCGCCTCGTTGCGGTGGGCGCTGGAGCGGATGGGCCTGTTGCTGTTGCCGGTCACCGCAGCGATGACGGCGTTGGCGCTGCCGGCGATGCAGCTGCTCGACTTCGGCTCGACCGGGCCCGAGGGCGTGTCGCTGCTGGCCGCGGCGCTGGCCGGGCTGGCGGTGGGGCTGTTCCCCTACAGCGCCTTCCTGCTCTTCTCGCGGGGCTACTACGCCCTCGACGAGAGCCGCTTCCCTGGGCTGGTGGCGTTCGGGAGCGCCCTGTGCGGCGTGCTGGTGATGACGGGCGCGGCGCTGTGGCTGGACGGGACCGCTCGCGTGGCCGTGCTAGGGCTGGCGCACTCGTTCGCCTACACGGTCGGGGCGGTGGCGCTGGCGGTCGGCCTGTGGCGCCGGACGGGCGCGTCGCTGATGCCCGCCGCGCTGGGGCGGATGCTCGCGATCGCGGCGGGGGTGGGCCTCGCCGTCTGGGCCGCGAGCCAGGCGGTGCTGGGAGACGACCCGACCCGGCTGGCGTCGCTGCTGTTCCTGGCCGTCGCCGGGGCGGCCGGCGGCGCCGCGGTCCTCGGCGGTTACCAGGCCCTCGGCGTCCGGGGCGCGCTCTCCCAGCGCGGGGCGACAGCGTGAGGCTCCGGGCCGCCGCCGGGGCCGTCCTCGTCGTCGGGGCGGTGAGCGGGTGCGCCGCGACGAACGAGCCGGCGGAGGTGGGGGACAAGCCGGTCGACCGGGTGCTGGTCGTCTCGCTGCCCGGGGTGGCGTGGGAGGACATCTCGGACGCCAAGCTCCCCAACCTCGAGCGGTTCGTCGACGACGCCGCCATCGCCGACATGTCGACCCGGGTCGGGCGCGTGTCGGCGACCAGCACCGACGCCTACCTGACCATCGGCGCCGGCACCCGGGCGCTGGCCCCGGACATCGACGTGGCCGTCGCCCTCGAACCCGACGAGCGCTACGGCGGGGTCCCGGCCGCCGAGATCCTCGACCGGCGCCTCGGCGCGATCCCCAGCGGCATCGCCTACCTGCCGGTCGGCGCGGCCATCGACCGGAACGACCGCAGTGCGTACGGCGCCGAGGTCGGGTTGCTGGGCCAGCAGCTGGCCGATGCCGGCATCGCCCGGGCGGTGGTCGCCAACGCCGACGCGGTCGAGGGCTTCGTCAGCGACGACCCGCCGCCCGACGGCTCCTACGCCCGCGGCGCGGCGACCATGCTGATGGGCGAGGACGGTGTCGTCCCCGATGGCGCGGTGAGCCGCCGCCTGCTGGTCGACGACCCGAACGCACCGTTCGGCTGGCGGCTCGACCACACCGCGGTGCTCGACGCCCTCGACAGCGAGTGGAACACCACCGGGCGGTTGGTGGCCGTGGTCGAGGCGTCGGACCTCAGCCGGGCCGCCGCCTATCGGCCCCGGGCCACCCGGGCCCAGGGCAAGGACCTGAGGCACCAGGCCCTGGTCGACGCCGACGAGCTGCTCGGCGAGGTGCTCCAGCGGGTCGATCCCAGCCGGGACGCCGTGCTGGTGGTGTCGCCGGTCGGGCCGGCGGGCGCGCCTGACCTCGGCATGGTGGCGCTGCGGGCGCCGGGCGTCGAGCCCGGCCTGCTGCAGTCGGCGACGACCCGGCGCGACGGCTACGTGCTGATGGCCGACGTCATGCCGACCATCCTGTCGCTGCTGGGCGAGGAGCCGCCCGACGGCATCGAGGGCCGGTCGTTCCAGGTCGGCTCGCCGGGCGCGCACTTCCGGGTGCGGCGGCTGGTCGACGAGACCGACGACGCCGCCTTCCGGGACCGGATGCTGCCGCTGGTGGTGGTGCTGATCAGCGCGTTCGCGGCGTTGCTGGCGCTGGCCACCGCGGTGCGCGACCGCCTCGGCTCGCGCGCGCCGCGGCTGCTGCAGGGCCTGGCGTTCGCGGCGCTGGGCATCGTGCCGGCGACGTTCCTCGTCAGCCGCATCGGCGGGGTCGGCGGCAAACCGATCCTCTACCTGCTCTCGCTGGCGGTGATCGCTGCGGTGCTGGGCACGGTGGCGTGGCTGGTCGAGCGGCGCCGCCCAGGGGTCGGCGCGCTGGTCGGCGTCGGCTTCACGGTCGTGCTGGTCACTGCCGACGTCCTCGCGGGCGCGCCGCTGCAGATGAACACGGTGTTCGGCTACTCGGTGGCGGTGGCCGGGCGGTTCACCGGCCTCGGCAACCTGGCGTTCGCCCTGTTCGGGTCGGCGAGCATCGTGCTGGCCGCGCTCATCGTCGACCGGGTCGGGCCCCGGGGCCTGCGGCTGGCGTGCCTGCTGCTGGTCGCGGTGGTGCTCATCGAGGGCCTGCCGATGCTGGGCGCCGACGTGGGCGGGCTGGTGTCGATGGTCCCGGCCTTCGGGGTCACCCTGCTGCTGCTGGCGGGTCGCCGGGTGACCGGCCGCGAGATCGGCTACCTGGCGGCAGCCACGTTCGGGGTCCTGCTCGCGTTCGCGTTCGTCGACGCGGCCCGGCCCGCACAGTCGCAGACCCACCTGGCCCGCCTGGCCCAGCACCTGATCGCCGGCCGGTGGGGCGCGTTCGGCGACACGCTGGCCCGCCGCTGGCAGGCGAGCTTCGGCGGCGCGGAGCTGGCCGCCTGGGGCGGGGTGTTCCTGCTGATCCTCGTCGTCGGGCTGTACGTGACGTTCGTGGCCAAGCGCTGGATGGGGCCGGAGGCGCCCCGGCGCACCGGGCCGGCGGTGGCGGGCGCTGTCGGCCTCGGCGTGCTGGCGGTGGTCGGGCTGGTGGCCAACGATTCGTCCATCGCCGTGCCCGCGACCATGCTCATCGTCGTGGTGCCGGTTGTGGTACTCCAGGTGCTCGCTACTGAGGGAGCAACATGACCCGTCTGGTTCGCGGTGTCGTGGCCGGGGTGGCCGCGGCGCTGGTGGCGGTGACTGCGTTGGCACCGCCGGCTCGTGCTTCGACCTCGTCCGGTGCACCGCAACCGGAGCGCCCGGACCGGCTGTTGCTGCTGTCGTTGCCCGGCGTCACCTGGGCCGACCTCCAGGACCACGACCTGCCCAACCTCGAGCGCCTGCTCGCCGATTCGGCGGTCGCCGACCTGGCGCCCCGGGCCGTGACCATGCGGCCGACGCCGGGCGAGGCCTACCTGACGATCTCGGCCGGGTCCCGGTCGACGTCGGAGGAGGACGTCGACGGGCAGGAGCTGGCCACCGACGACGAGTCCGCGGGGTCGACCGCCGGCGACATCTTCCACCGGCGCACCGGCACCGAGCCCGACGGCGACTACGTGGCGCTGGCGTGGCCGACCCTGCTGCGGGTCAACAAGCGGGAGCCGTACGACGCGGTCCTGGGCCTCCTGGGGAGCCGGCTGCAGGATGCCGACCGAGGCGTGGCCGCCATCGGCAACGCCGACGGCACCGACTCGATCGGGCCGTCGTACGAGCGGCAGGTCGGCCTCGCGGGGGTGACGAAAGAGGGGGTCATCGCCGCCGGCGACCTGAGCGACCACCTGATCGTCGACGACCCGAGCAGCCCGTATGGCCGCCGCCTCGACCCTGACGCCGTCACCGATGCGTTCCGCCGGGCGTGGCGTGCCCCGGCCGGCAAGGACGGCGGCCTGGTGGTGGTCGAGGCCTCGGACCTGGCCCGGACCATGCGCTACCGCGATCGGGTCGAGAAGGCCCGCTATGCCGACCTTTGGGACGAGTCGCTGGCGGCCACCGACGAGCTGGTCGGGCGGCTGCTGCAGGAGGTCGACCTCGACCGCGACGCCGTGCTCGTGGTCGCGCCGTACAACCTGCCCCGGGATCGTGACCTCATGGTGGTCGGGTTGCACACGCCGACGGTGCAGTCGGGCTACCTGAAGTCGGCGTCGACGCAGCGGTCGGGCTTCCTGACGCTGGTCGACATCGCGCCGACGGTCCTCGACCGCCTTGGTGTGACGCGGCCGGTCGACATGGAGGGCCGGCCGGCCGAGCTGGTCACGTCGGGCGACAGCTACGAGCGGCGGGTCGACCGGCTGGTCACCCTCAACCGGGCGTCCCGCTTCCGGGAGCACACGCTGTTCCCGACGACGATGGTGGCGGTGCTGCTCCTGGCGGTGGTGTGCGCCGCGGCTGCGGTGGTGCTGGCCCGGGGCGCCGGGCCCGGCTGGCGACGGGCGGTCACATGGCTGGCGCTGGTCGATGTCGCGATCCTGCCGCTGTCGTACCTCGCCCGGTTCTTCCCGCTGGAGGACTGGGGCTACGCGTTCTACTGGGGGTTCGTCATCACCGGCTCGGTGGTGGTGGCCACGCTGGCGATGGTGGGCGCGGCTCGGCTGGGCCGGCCCCGGGTGGCGCTGGTGGCCGTGTTGATCCTGGTCCTGGGCGTGCTGGTGGCCGACGTGATGACCGGCTCGCACCTGAGCCTGAGCGCCGCGTTCGGCTACTCGCCGACCGGCAACTCGCGGCTGTACGGCATCAGCAACTACTCGTTCGGGCAGGTCGCCGCGGCCGCTTGCCTGCTGGCCGCCTTCGTGGCCGCGTGCCGGCCCGAGTCCCGCAACCGGCTGCTGGCGCTGGCGCTGATGGGGGCCACGCTGGTCGTCATCGGCATGCCGCTGTGGGGGTCGGACGTGGGCGGGATCATCGCGTTCACGCCGACGATCCTGGTGTTCGGCGCGCTGCTGTGGGGGTGGCGGATCTCTCTGCGGCACCTGCTGATCGGCGGGGTCGTCACGGTGGCGGCGGTGACGGCGTTCGGGTTCGCCGACCTCGCCCGGCCGCCGGAGGAGCGGGCCCACCTGGGGCGGCTGTTCGAGCGGATCGGCGACGAGGGGCTGCGGCCCCTGACCGACGTCATGGAGCGGAAGTTCCTGGCCAACCTGGAGGTGTCGACGTCGTCGTTCTGGGTGGCGGCGATCCCGATCGCAGTCGCGTTCTGGGTCTTCCTCGCCCGCTACCCGGGCCGGCCGCTCGACGGGGTGCTGGCGCGGAACACCACGCTGCGAGCGGGGCTGGCGGCCGCTGTCACCGCCGCCGTGGTGGGGAGCCTGGTGAACGACTCGGGCCTGATCGTCGGCGGGGTCACGCTGCTGGTGGTGGCGGTGGCGTTGGTGTTCCTGTCGCTGGAGCCGTCGCCGTCGCGGGAGCCGCAGTCGGCGTCGACCCCCGAGCCTGAGCTGGCGTCGGAGGCGGCGTGAGCGACCGGGTGCCGACCTCGGCTCGGCTGTTCGTCGGCGTGCTCCTGGTGCTGCTGCTGGTGGGGCCCTGTGGCGGCGTCGAGGCGTGGCCGGTGACCCGCTGGCGGCTGTTCAGCGCCAACCGCCAGGCGACCGATACGCGGTGGTTGGTGCAGTCGGTGGGGGCCGACGGCTCGGCGTCGACGGTGTCGCTGGAGGAGCTGCCCCTCGGCTACCGCCACGCCGAGTGGCCGATGGCCGACCTCCCCCGGAAGTCGGAGGCCCGCCGCCAACAGGTGTGCGAAGCCCTCGCTCCCGCCGTCGCCGATGCCCGCCCCGGCACCCGCAAGGTCGCCCTCGTCAAGGACGAGCAGGAGCTGGTGCAGCGGGGCAGCGATTGGCAGGTCATCCACCGCGTCACCGCCGTGACGACCTGCGACGTACCGGAGGGGTCGTCGTGAGCCGGGTGCGAGCCTGGATCGACGACACGTTGTGGGGGGCGGAGACCGCGGGGCGGCTGTTCATCGTGCACGTCGGGTTGGCGGTGCTGATCGGGGCGCGGGTGGCGCTCGGGTCGTACCGGCAGCTGGCGGACACGCCGGACGCCCTGGTGGAGCCGGTGGCGATGCTGCGGTGGGTGCACTCGATGCCACCGGTCGGCGTCTTCCTCGCCATCCAGGTCGTCGGCACGGTGGCGGCCATCGCTGCCGTGTGCCGGTGGCGGGTGCGGTGGACGTTCGCCGTCGCCTGGTTCGCCTACCTGGTGCTCGCCGGACTGCGGGGGAGCCGGGGGAAGGTCCTCCACAACGACCTGCTGCTGCTCTGGGTGTCGGCCCCGTTCCTGCTCGCCCCCGTCGTGGCGCGGTGGCACGGCCTCGCCGACCTCCGCCAGCAGGTGACCCGGCGGGCGACCGGCTGGCCGGTCCGGGCGGCGACCGCCATCTGCGCCCTCATCTACTTCTACGCCGGCTACAACAAGCTGGCCCGATCGGGCCTCAGCTGGGTGACCGGCGACAACATGCGCTACGTCATGCTGTGGGGGCCGAGGGTCGGGTCTCCGGTGTGGGGCGACCTCGCCCGCTGGGTGGGGGAGAACATCTGGGTGGCCCGGGGTTCGGCGGCGTTCATCCTCGGCCTGGAGCTGACGTTCCCGATCATCCTGTTCGTCCGCCGGCTGAAGGGCCCGTACGCCCTGGCGACGATGTTCCTCCACATCGGCACCTGGTTCCTCCTGGGCCTCGACTACTGGGCCTGGGCGCTGACGGTCCCGCTGGTGCTCATCGACTGGCCCGCCGTCGCCCTACGTGTCGCCGCGTTCTCGGCGACGCGCCGAGAACGGCGTGAGGTCCGCGGCGGCGAACCGGCCGAGCAGCTCGGCGAAGGCGCCGCGGTCGGCGGCTGACCACTCCGCCATCCGCTCGGCGGCCTCCTCCTGGCGGAAGGCGACGACATCGGCCCACATCTGTCGGCCCTGCTCGGTCAGCTCGAGGTGAGCACGGCGGGCGTCGCGCCGGGAGCTGCGTCGGTGGACGAGCCCCTCGTCGACGGCCGCAGCGACCAGGCGGCTGGCCCGCGACACGTCGAGCCCGAGCCGCTCGGCCACGAGGCTCACCGTCACCTCGCCGCCATGTTCCGGGGCCTCGCCGACCGCCTCGACGAGCGTCCGGCGGTCGCTGGCGCTGCGCAGCTGGGCGAGCGCCTCGGCGACAGCGGCGACCGGATCCATCGCCCGACGTTAGGGGATGGGTGCAAGATTCCTGGGCAGCTGGGTGTCACAGGGGTATGTCGGTCATGAGACGAGCATCGAGCGAGGCCGTGGAGGATCTCTTCCGCGCTCGTTGGGGGCCATCGGTGCGGCTGGCGGCGGCGTTGACGGGCGACCGAGGTGTCGCCGAGGAGCTGGTGCAGGATGCGTTCCTCGAGGTCACCCGCCGGTGGGACACCATCGAGAACCCGGAGGGCTTCCTCCGGACCGTGCTGGTGAACCGCTGCCGCAACCACCATCGCCGGGTCAGCGTCGGGCGGCGCCGTCAACCGCCGCCGCCCCGGCTGACGGTCGACGACCCCGGCCTCGACGAGCTGTGGCAGGTCATCGCAGGCCTGCCGGAGCGCCGCCGGGCCGCACTCGTGCTCCGCTACTACGAGGACCTCCCGGTCGGCGACATCGCCCGGCTGCTCGACTGCCAGTCGAGCACCGTGTCGTCGCTGCTGCACCGGGGCCTCGCCGATCTCCGGGAGGTGCTGGACGATGAGCGCTGAGCTGGATCCGCAACTCGAGGCCGCCGCCCGGCGTCGCCTGACGCAGCTGTTCGACGCCATCGAGGTCGGCCCCACCCCCAAGGTCCCCGCCCTTCCCGAGGACGACATGACCGACGTCACCAACCAGACAGCCCGAAAGGACTTCAACGTGGTCGACCTCGGCACCATCCCACATCCCACCCCGACCTCCACGCGGCGGCATCGCCGCCCGCTCCTCTACGGCCTGGCGGCCGGGGCCGCCGCGGCGCTGCTGTTCGGCGCGGCCGTCTTGCTGCGTGGTGACGGCGACGGCAAGGACACCACCGGCCCGTCGGACACCACCCCGTCGCGTGCGGTGCCTCACCTCGTCCCCGGCACGGAGCTGCCGCTCGGCATCGGCCGGCGCGACGGCGGCGACCTGCCGATCCCTGCGAAGGACCTCGACCCCGGCAGCGTCACGTTTGACGTCTACGGCGACGCGGCCAGCCCGGACCAGCCCTTCGCCGACGGCGACCTCGGGGTCATCGTCGTGCAGGACGAGACCGTCGGCATGGGCGGGAACGAGGTCACTGTGCGGGGCGGGCCGGGCCGCACCGGCGTCACGAGCCACGCGAACGACGTCGGCATCCCCGACACCGGCACGCCGTTCCAATGGGTCTCGTGGAACGAGACCGACGACGTCGAGGTGACGCTCGCCTCACGCCGCCTGTCGATGGGCACGCTGCGGACGCTGGCCGAGACCGCGGTCGTGAAGGGCACCGAGGTCACGATCGACACCTCCGGCAACCGTGAGCTTCAGGGCCTGACGAAGCTTGGGACCCTGGCTCAGGTCACCTTCGGCGGCGCGACGCTGGTCCCGGGGGCCGCCCCGGGCCACCTCGACACCTACAGGGCATCGGCCGACGGGCCGTTGTCCGGACCGATCGCTCAGATCGCCACCTACACCGACGCCACCGGCGACGACCTCAGGGCGATCCAGTGGGTGCTCGGCACCTCGGCCCAAGAGATCGGCGGCCGCCAGGTCTACTGGCAGGAGTCCGCCGCGTCGGGGTTCGGGGACGGCCAGGCGCAGCAGGTCAGCGTCTTCGCCTGGCAGGAGGACGCCGACACGGTCGCTGTCGTGGTCACCGTGGGCTTCTTCGGCGATCAGGCGCTCGCCATGGTCAGCGGGCTGCACGAGCAGGCGGAGTAGCCCCCGAGATGAACCCCGGGAGGCCCTGCGGTGGCCTCCCGGGGTTCGTGGTGTTCAGTAGGGTCGGCGGCCGTGGCCGTCGTCGTTGCGTTCTTGGCTGGGGCCGTGCTGGCGTTGCTGCTGTGGCGGATGCTGACCGACGCCTTCGCGGCCGAGGTCTTCACCCGGGTCAACTTCCGGGACCGCAGCCTGCCGACCGCGGTCGGGGTCGTGATCGCGCTCGTGGTGGTGGCCGGTGCTGCCGTGGTCGCGGTGGCCGAGAACGCGGGATGGGACCCGCCCGGCGGCTTCGTGTTCGGCCTGCAGGCGACCGTGCCGGTGGCGGTCGGGTTCGCCCTCCTCGGGCTTCTCGACGACCTGGGCGGGGTCGGTCAGAGCGGCGGCTTCAAGGCGCACCTCCGGGCGCTGGCCCACGGTCGACTGACGACCGGTGGCGCCAAGCTCTTCGTGGGGGCGGCCCTGGGCCTCATCGCTGCCGCGCCGCTCGCCGACGACTCGCTGACTCGGCTGTTCCTCGACGGGGCGCTCGTCGCGTTGGCCGCCAACCTTGCGAACCTGTTCGACCGCCGGCCGGGCCGGGTGGTGAAGGTCAGCCTCCTGGCCGGGGTGCTGCTGGTGTTGGGCGTCGGGCTCGAGCCGGAGCTGGGAGGCGTGGCGCTCGTGCTGGGCGCGGGGGTGGGGCTGCTGTGGCCCGACCTGCGTGAGGAGCTGATGCTGGGGGACGCCGGGGCCAACGTCTTGGGCGCCGCGCTCGGCCTGGGGGCCGTGCTGACGTGCTCGTCGCTGACCAACGACGTCATCCTCGGGGTGCTGGTGGCGCTGAACCTGGTGAGCGAGGTGGTGTCGTTCAGCAAGGTGATCGACCGGGTGCCGCCGCTGCGCTTCGTCGACCAGGTGGGCCGGCAGCCGTAGCTCGCCTGGCTACCTCCGGCTACTCGTAGGGGTCCTCGGGCGGCGGGATCTCGGTGATGCTGGTGGCGTCGACGATGGGGAAGTGGTCGCCCTCGGCGCTGCCGGGGCGGTAGGTGCCGGTGATCGTGACCCACTGGTCCCGCTCGGGCGGGTCGCCGTGGGCTCCGGCGATCCGGACGACGATCGGGGCCGCGTCGGCGGCGCAGCAGGCGATCTGGTAGCGGGCGAGGCGGAACGGTCGGCCGGTAGCGGCGACGAAGCCCGTGAGTCGGACGGTCGCGCCCTCGAGGCTGGCGCCGTCGTGGTCGACGGCTCGCTGGCTGAGCTCCAGGAGCGTGAGGTCGTGCTCGCCGGCGGGCAGCGGGTCGAAGGTGGTCTTGCCGGCCCGGATGTCGACCGCGTTGGCACGGTCGACGGCGAAGCTGCCGAGCGACGGCGGTGCGACGAGTAGCAGGACCGCGATCGGGGCGAGCAGCAGCCAGCCGAGGCGGCCGCTGCCGTGGTGATCGTGCTCGTGGTCGTCGCCCTCGTCGTCGTCGGGGCGCAGGACGGCCGCGATGCCCAGGACCACGACGACGATGCCAGTGATCACCAGCCACGGCCGCATGCCGACCCGCAGGTAGCGCTGGTACACGCCGGTGAGCGCCAGCCGCAGCAGCACCGTCCCGACGACGACGCTGATCGCACCCCGGGCCGCCGTCACAACAGCCACCAGCCGACGGCTGCGCTGGTCCCGACCGCCACGATCAGCGTGAGGGGCGCGAACCGGGCGGCGAAGCGGGGGCCGAACGTGCCGGCCTGCATGGCGACGAGCTTCACGTCGACCATCGGGCCGACGACCAGGAACGTCAGCCTCGCGGCCAGCGAGAACTGGGTGAGGCTGGCGGCGACGAAGGCGTCGGCCTCGGAGCAGATGGCCATGACGACCGCGAGCCCGGCGAGCGCCAGCACCGCGACGGCACCGTGGTCGGCGATGCTGTCGATGACCGTGCGGGGGACTGCGGTCTGCAGGGTCGCGGCGATGGCCGCGCCGATGACGAGGAAGCCGCCGGTGTCGATGAGGTCGTGCTGGGCGGTTGCGAGGAAGCGTGACCGCTCGGGCGTCGGCATCGGGGCGACCTGGTGGTCGCCCCAACGGCTCCAGACGAGCCCGACGACCGTGGCGGCCAGCAGGCTGGCGACGAGCCGGGCGAGAACGACCGCGGGTCGACCGGGAAAGGCGACCGCGGTCGCGACGAGGACGACGGGGTTGACCGCCGGCGCCGCGAGCATGAAGGCCAACGCCGCGGCCGGCGGTACGCCCTGCCCGACCATCCGTCGAGCGATCGGCACCGACCCACACTCACACCCGGGCAGCGCCATCCCCGCCGCGGCCGCGGCCGGCACTGCGAGCCCCCGCCGCCTCGGGAGCAACCTCGGCAAGAACCCAGCCGGCAGAAGCGTCGCGACCCCGGCACTGATCCCGATCCCGAGCACCAAGAAGGGCAACGCCTGCAAGACCAGGGCGACGAACAACGTGGCCCAATTCCCGACCGCGGGCCGATCGAGCAATCCCTCGACGACCGGCCTCCCCACCGCCGCCGCCAGCACCACTCCCGCAACCCCGACGACACCCCGGTCCACCCCCCGCTCGACCCGAGCTCCCGCCTCGCGGATCGCCTGCCCCACGGGCGCGACCGTAGCCAGCCGGCCAGCTAGGCGAGGAGGGCGAAGGCCTCTTGGGCGAGGGCTACGAGGTCCTTGATCGAGTCAGGGGCCAGAGCGGCGTCGGGGTTGGACACCATCGCCTCGACGACGAACGTCGTGCCGTCACCGTTGGTGGCGAGCCAGCCCAACGTGAGGACTCCGGGCTCGGAGCCGCCCTTGTACCAGACCGTCGGCCAGTCGGACCGGTCCAGGCCGATCCCGGCCACTTGGCGGGACAGCACGGGCGACAAGGGGGCGAGCGCCTGCTCCTTCGACAGGCCCTCCAAGCCGGCGAAGGTGCGGCACACGTCGTCGGGTGAGGCGAACCACTCGATCTCGTCGATGTAGCGAGGCTCGTCCGAATAGCCCGAGCCGATCTCACCAAGCGACAGCGGATCGACCGTCGAGGCGAGGAAACGTTCCCGCTGCCCTCGCGGCACGGCCAGGTAGCGATCGGCGAGACCCTCGACGTAGTGGAGCAGGAGCATCTGCCTCGTCGTAAGGAACGGCTCGTTGGCCGATGGGTGCGCCGTCCACCGCCGGACCTGAGCCTCGACTGCGTCCCGGCCCACCAGCCCGATCAGCATGTCCGCGGCTGTGTTGTCGCTGATCGAGATCATCTTCGTCGCGGTCTCCTCGACCGAGACCACCGTGCCTGCGGGCTCGACCTGGAGCGAGCCCTCGGCGTTGCCCAGGCTCCTCGTCGCGTCCTGGACGGTCAGGGTCTGGTCCCAGGAGACCCGCCCAGCCGTGATCCGATCGGCGAGGGCGCCCAGGACGAACAGCTTGAACTGGGACGCCGTCGGTCGAGGCGTGGACGCCGCCAGCTCGTGGACCGGATGGCACCTCCCGTCCGGGGACACGCGTGCAGCAAGGAAGCCCACGTCCGGTCCGAGCTCGGCGAGGGCATCGTCGATCCTCGCCCACCCCGGCTCGGTCGTCGTCTCCGAGGACGAGGACGAGGACGGCGAGTCGGAACAAGCCGCCAGGGTCAGACCAACACCGACGACGAGGGCGAGCGCCAAACGACGCATGGATCATCCTTCCTCGGCCGCGTCGACCAGCGCCGTCAGGCCCCGGTCGAAGGCGGCTCGATCGAACAGGTCGGCGAGCCGGGGGCTCAGGCGCTGGAGCACCGGATGCCCTTCCAGCGCCGCCGGGTCGATGTCGACCGAGCGGGTCTCGAGCGACACGAACCCGATGACGAAGGCGTACACGGTGGCGTACACGCTGAGCGCGACGTCCTCGTCCAGCCCGTCGGCGACGAGCGCCGACAGGACGCCTGCGGTCACCGACACCCCGGTCGGGTCCTGGACCGGTCGCCGCCGGTAGGCGTCCAGGACCGCCGGATGCTCGAGGAGCATCTCCCGCAGCCCGTGGGCGAAGGACAGCAACGCGCCACGACCGTCACACGGCGGGCGCTCGGGCTTGGCCACAGCACCCGCGATCGTTGCCCCCACGACGAGGTCGACCAGCTCGTCGGAGCTGGCCACGTGCCCGTACAGCGTCATCGGCGCGACGCCGAGCCGCGCGGCGACCGCCCGGATCGTGATGGCCGCCAGCCCACCCTCGTCGGCGAGCGCCACGGCGGCGTCCACGACGTCCTGACGGCTGATCTTGGGCGGCCGGCCCTGCCCCGAGCCCGACCTTGTCGACGTCACGGCAACAAATTACTGTACGCGTACGGAAAAGCCCAGAGGAGCCCGAGCGATGCGCATCGCCCTGGGTGGCATCAGCCACGAGACGAACACCTACGCCGATCCGATCAGCGGCCTGACCGATCTGGACCGCTTCGTCGTCCGGCGCGGCGACCGCCTGCTGAAGGCCCGAGGGACGGAGACCTTCATGGCCGGCTTCCTCGACGCCTGCGACGAGATCCGGGCCGAACCAGTGCCGACGCTCTGGGCCTACGCCAACCCGTCCGGCACGATCACCGCCGACACCTACCTCGCATTGCGCGACGAGCTCCTCAGCCGGTTGGCGGCGACGCTGCCCGTCGACGCGGTCGTGCTCGAGCTGCATGGCGCAGGCGTCGTCGAGGGGAACGACGACCTGGAGGGCGACCTCGGCGCCGAGGTTCGCCGCCTGGTCGGGCACGACGTGCCGATCGTCGCCGCGCTCGACCTCCACGGCAACGTCACCGACCGGATGGCCGAGACCTTCGACGCCTTCTTCGGCAACCAGCTCTACCCCCACACCGATGGGCGGGAGCGGGGCTACGAGGCCGTCGCCGCGATACCGCACATCCTGGCGGGCACCTGGGCGCCCGTGATCCACGTCGAGCACCTGCCGATGCTCCTCCCGCCGGCGACCACCGACCCGGGCGAGCCGGCCGCCGAGATGAACGAGCTCTGCCGGGCGACCGAGGAGCGCCCGGGCGTCATCGACTGCACGGTGTTCCACGGCTTCCCCTACGTCGACGTCCCGCACGTCGGTGTCCACGTCGTGGTCACCACCCATCAGGACCACGAGCTGGCCGCCGCGTGCGCACGGGAGGTCGGCAATTGGATCTGGGAGAACCGGGAGCGGTTCCGCAAGGAGGCCCACTCCCCGGACAGCGCGGTGCAGACCGCCCGCCAGCTGGCGGCCGCGGGCACCCAGCCGGTGGTCATCAACGAGACCTGCGACAACCCGGGCGGCGGCGCCCCTGGCGACGGGACCCACCTGCTGGGGGCCATGCTCGACGCCGACTTGCAGGATGCCGCCTTCGGCTTCGTCGCCGACCCCGAGGTCGCCGAGCAGGCCCACCGGGCCGGGGTCGGGGCGCGGCTCGACGTCCGCCTCGGGGGCAAGCACGGCGATCTGCACGGCCCACCGATCGAGCTGTCCTGCGTCGTGCGGACGCTCACCGACGGGCGGATCGTGCTCCAGCACATGATGAGGGGCGTGCTCGTCGACCTCGGCCCGTCGGCCCGGCTGCGCTGCGACGGCGTCGACGTGATCGTCACGTCCGAGCCCTTCCAGACGATGGACGCCGAGGTCTTCCTGCTCCACGGCATCGACGTCACCCGCTGCTCCGTGGTCGGGCTCAAGTCCAGCCAGCACTTCCGGGCCGGCTTCCGGCACCTCGCCGGCGCCATCCTCACCGCGGACGCCCCAGGGCTGACGACCAACCAGGTCGAGGTCTTCGACCACCCCCGGGCCGGCCGACCGCTCTGGCCAGGCTTTGAGGCCCCGTTCGCCGCTGGTTAACCCCGCGGTCGAGCAGAGGTCGTTCGGGCGCGCCAGGCTGGAGCGGACACGGACCGGATCGGGGGGAGCACCGATGGGCGGGAAGAAGACGCAGGTTCTCTTGGTCGTGCTGGCGGCGTTGGTGGTGGTCGTCGCACCGCTGGCCCGGAGCGACAACCCCAAGGCGGGGGCCGTGGTCATCTCGGGGGCGCGATCGCTCAGCGATCAGGTGTCGGTCAAGTACGCCGACACCGCGAAGAGCCGCACCACCGACGTCCACCTCCTGGCGTTCAACGACCTGCACGGCAACCTCGAGGCCGCCGGCAACAACATCTACGGCCAGTTCGCCGGCGGCGCGGCCTACCTCGCCAAGGCCGTCAAAGACCGCCAGGCGACCTACGGCCGGAACCAGGCGACGGTGTTCGCCGGCGACAACATCGGCGCCAGCCCGCTGGCCAACGGGCTCTTCTTCGAGGAGCCGATCACCATCGCCAGCAACCTCATGCACGTCGACTTCGCGTCGGTCGGCAACCACGAGTTCGACAAGGGCAGCGCGGAGCTGCGCCGCATCCAGGACGGCGGCTGCCGGCCCGAGGGCTGCACCGCCGCCCCCTACGCCCTCGCCAACGGCGGCACCACGAACACCTATCCGGGCGCCGACTTCCAGTACCTGTCGGCGAACGTGGTCGTCGACGCCACCGGCCGCACGCTGTTCCCGGCTACCGGCATCAAGCGGTTCCGGTCGAGCGACGGCCACCGCTTCGGGGTCGGGTTCATCGGCGAGGTCCTCGAAGCGACGCCGACGATCGTCACTCCCACCGGGGTCGCCGGCCTGACCTTCCAGGACGAGGCGGATGCCGCCAACCGGGCGGCGAAGCGGCTCAAGGACAAGGGCATCCAGACCTCGGTCCTGGTCATCCACCAGGGCGGCTTCCAGAGCGGGACCGCGGCGCTCAACGGCTGCGCCGGCAACCTCGAGGGCAGCGACATCGCCGAGATCGCGAGCCGCCTCGACCCGTCGATCAAGGTCATCGTCTCGGCCCACACCCACGCCGAGTACCGCTGCACGATCACGGCGGGCGGGGTTACCCGGCTGATCACCAGCGCCGCGTCGTTCGGGCGGATCCTCAGCGACGTCACCCTCACCGTCGATCACCGCACCGGCAAGCTGGTCGCCGCCAGCGCCGCGAACGTCGTCGTCGGCAACGCGCTGAACACGCCCGGCCCCGGGGTCGTCCGCCAGCCGGACACGTCCAAGGAGGACCCGCAGGTGCAGGCGGTCGTGAACCAGTACGTCACCGCCTCGGCGCCGCTCTCGAACCGGGTCATCGGCCGCATCCAGGGCGACCTGACCCGGGCGGGCTCGCCGCAGGGCGAGTCGGCGCTCGGTGACGTCATCGCCGACGCGCAGCTGGCGGCCACTCAACCGGCCGACCTCGGCGGGGCCCAGGTGGCCTTCCAGAACCCGGGCGGCATCCGGCAGGACCTGCGCACCACCGACATCTCGTCGGGCGGCGAGGCCATCGGCGAGGTGACCTACGGCGAGGCGTTCCTCGTCCAGCCGTTCGGCAACAGCATGGTCACCAAGACGATGACCGGGGACATGCTGCGGCGGCTGCTGGAGCAGCAGTTCGTCGGTTGCGGCAGCCAGACCACCCAGCGGATCCTGCAGGTGTCGGCGACGTTCCGCTACGAGCAGAACGCGGCCGGCGCCACGTGCGCCGACAAGATCGGCCGCATGTGGGTCAGCGGCGTCGAGGTCACGCCGACGGCCACGTTCCGGGTGACGATGAACAACTTCCTCGCCACCGGCGGCGACGGCTTCCGGGTGTTCAACGAGGGCACCGACCCGCTCGGCGGAGCCCAGGACATCGACGCCCTGGTGGCCGCCTTCGCGGCGGCCGAGCCGGCCGGCATCGCGGTACCGCCGCCGACCCGGATCGTCGCCCCGGCCGCCCCCTGACGTTCTCGCGTCCTCGCCGGCCGGGACCACTAGGGTCCCGGCCATGGCGAACCGTGGGGGAGAGCGGCGGGGAAGGCTGCGCCTGGCCGGGCTGATGCTCAGCGCCGGCGTGACGCACTTCGTGGTGCCCGAGCAGTACGAGAAGATCGTGCCCCGCTGGGCGGGCGACAAGCGCCGGGTGGTGGTGCTCAGCGGCCTCGCCGAGCTGGGTTGCGGGGCGCTGCTGCTGAACCGCCGCACGTCCCGGCTGGGCGGCTGGCTGACCGCGGCGCTGCTGGTGGCGGTGTTCCCGGCGAACCTGCAGATGGCGCTGGACGCCGGTACCGAGCACCAGGCCGTCCCCGACATGCCGTCCGACCGCTTCCGGCTGGTGGCGCTGGCCCGTTTGCCACTACAGATACCGCTGATCGTGTCGGCCGTCCGGGTCGCGCGGCGGTCGTAGGGACGATCCAAGGGGAGGACGACATGCGTGCAGCGGTGCTGGAGAGCGTCGGCCAGCTGAAGGTCGACGAGGTCGACATCGAGGAGCCCCGGGGGACCGAGGTCCTGGTCAAGGTCAGCGACTGCGGCGTCTGCCACTCGGACTACGGCTACCTCGACGGCAGCTTCCCGAGCCCGTTCCCCGTCGTGCTGGGCCACGAGGCCGCCGGGATCGTCGAGGCCGTCGGCGACGCGGTCGACACCGTCGCGGTCGGCGACAAGGTGGTGCTCTGCCCGCTGCCCAACTGCGGGCGCTGCTACTACTGCGTGCGCAACCAGCCGACGCTGTGCGCCAAGTACGCGATGACGATGCACATGGGCACCCGGCTCGACGGCACCAGCCCGCTGTCCCGGGGCGGTGACACCGTGTACCGGGGCCTCAGCGTCGGCGGTTGGGCCGAGTACACGGTGGTCCCCCAGGAGGCGGCCATCAAGGTCCCCGACGACGTCGAGCTCGCCGACGCGTGCGTCATCGGTTGCGCGGTGCAGACCGGCGTCGGCGCGGTGCTCAACACGGCCGACGTGGAGACCGGCGCCACGGTGCTGATCACCGGCGCGGGCGGCATCGGCATCGCCGTCACCCAGGGTGCCCGGCTGGCGGGCGCGGCGACCGTCATCGTCGCCGACCCCGTGGCCGCGCGGCGGGAAGGCGCCAAGGCGTTCGGCGCGACCCACGTGGTCGACCCGGAGAGCACCGACGTGATCGGGTACTGCCGGGACGTCACCGGGGGCATCGGTGTCGACTACGCCTTCGAGGCGGCCGGTCTCGCGGCGCTCGCGGAGCTGGGCCTCGAGGCGACTCGCATCGGCGGCACGACGGTGTGCATCGGCGCCCCGCCGATCACCCAGGGCATCAAGATCCCGATCGCCGGGGCGTTCGTGATCACGGAGAAGAAGCTGCTGGGCTGCGCGCTGGGCTCGGTCAACGCCCAGCGGGACATCCCGAAGCTCCTCGACCTGGCCAAGCGCGGTCGGCTCGACCTCGCCGGCATGATCACCGACCGCTACGACCTCGACCAGGTCGAGGACGCCATCGGCAACCTGAAGGATCGCAAGGGCGTCCGCACGGCGTTGCACATCGGCTGACGCGTGCCACGCTTGGTGGCATGTTCGACGTCGACGCCTTCGTGGAGGAATGCCGGGCGGCGCTGGGGGAGGGGGAGCCGCGCCTCGCCATCCGGGAGGTGCTCGACCGGGCCCTGGCCCGGCCGAGCGAGATCGCCGAGGCGTTCGATCCCACCGAAGGCGGGCTGAACATCCTGCACAACGCGCCCGACCTCACGGTCATCAACGTCGTGTGGGCCCCGGGGATGCGGCTGTTCCCCCACGACCACCGCATGTGGGCGGCCATCGGCATCTACACCGGTCGGGAGGACAACACCTTCTACCGGCGCAGCGAGCCGGGGAGCCGCTTCCTCACCGAGTCGGGCGGCAAGAGCATCACCGAGCGGGACGTGCTGCTCCTGGGCGACGACGTCATCCACGCGGTCGAGAACCCGGTGCCCGCGCTGACCGGCGCGATCCACGTGTACGGCGGCGACTTCGTCAACGCGCCCCGCAGCCAGTGGGGCCCGGGCCCGGTGGAGGAGCGGCCCTACGACATCGAGGACGCCCGGCAGCAGTTCGCCGAAGCCAACGAGGCGTGGCGCAACGCGGGCTAGTTCTCAAGTGCGTTCGCGAAAACCCATGTAGATACGGGCGCGCGATGCCAGGTCCGGCGGGGGACCCGGGTTATGCTGGGATCCCGTGACCAAGCACATCTTCGTCACGGGCGGCGTCGCCAGTTCGCTCGGCAAAGGCATCACTGCCTCCTCTCTGGGTCGGCTGCTGAAGTCCCGGGGTCTCCGGGTCACGATGCAGAAGCTCGACCCTTACATCAACGTCGACCCGGGGACGATGAACCCCTTCGAACACGGCGAGGTGTTCGTCACCGACGATGGCGGTGAGGCCGACCTCGACCTCGGGCACTACGAACGCTTCATCGACGAGCCGTTGTCGCGGGCGTCCAACGCCACCACCGGCTCGATCTACTCGGCCGTGCTGGCCGCGGAGCGTAGGGGCGACTACCTGGGCAAGACCGTCCAGGTCATCCCCCACATCACGGACGAGATCAAGCGGCGGATCAACCGACTCGACAGTGACGACGTCGACGTCGTCATCACCGAGATCGGCGGCACGGTCGGTGACATCGAGATCCTTCCGTTCCTCGAGGCCATCCGGCAGTTCCGCCTCGACGTCGGCCGGGCCAACGTCTGCTACGTGCACGTCACGCTGGTGCCGTTCATCGGCCCGTCGGGTGAGCAGAAGACCAAGCCCACCCAGCACTCCGTCACCGAGCTGCGGGCCCGGGGCATCCAACCCGACATCATCGTGTGCCGCAGCGAGCGGCCGCTGTCCGACGCCCTGAAGCAGAAGATCTCCCGGCTGTGCGACGTCGCTACCGAGGCCGTCGTCAACGCGGCCGACGCCCGCAACCTCTACGAGGTGCCGCTGGTGCTGCACGACGAGGGCTTCGACGACCAGGTGTGCTCGCTGCTCGCCCTCGACACCAAGCCGGCCGACCTCACCGAGTGGGAGCGGCTGGTGGCCCGGGCCGAGTCGGCCACCCGCACGGTTCGCATCGGGGTCATCGGCAAGTACGTCAGCCTGCCCGACGCCTACCTGTCGGTGGTCGAGTCGCTGCGCCACGGCGGCTTCCACCACGGCGCCCAGATCGAGATCGAGTGGATCCAGGCCGAGGAGGTCGAGGGCCTGCTGGCCGACGGCCGCATGCACGACCTCGACGGCGTGGTCATCCCGGGCGGCTTCGGCGAGCGGGGCACTGAGGGCAAGATCGCCGCGGCCGGCTACACCCGCGAGAACAACATCCCGTGCCTGGGCCTCTGCCTCGGGCTGCAGATGATGACCATCGAGTACGCCCGCAACGTGCTGGGCCTCACCGGCGCCAACTCCACCGAGATGGACCCGGCCACGCCGCACCCGGTCATCGACCTCATGGACAGCCAGCGGGACGTCACCGACATGGGCGGCACCATGCGGCTGGGCGCCTGCGTGGCCGAGCTGGTGCCGGGCTCGCAGGTGGCCGAGGCCTACGAGAAGACGGTGGTGTCCGAGCGGCACCGTCACCGCTACGAGTTCAACCCCCGTTACCGGGCCAAGTTCGAGGGCACCGACTTCGTGTGCTCGGGCGAGTCGCCCGACGGCCGGCTGGTCGAGTTCATCGAGCTGAAGGGGCACCGGTTCTGGGTCGGCACCCAGGCGCATCCCGAGTTCAAGAGCCGCCCCAACCGGCCGGCACCGCTGTTCCGGGAGTTCGTGGCCGCCGCCATCGACCGGGCCGAGGGCCGGCGCCCGCACCTGTTCCCGATCGACGACGAGCCCGAGCCGGAGCCCCTGCGGGCGGTCCAGTGACCGACCACGGCGGGTCCCAGTTCAACGTGGTCGACGAGAACATCCTCTGGTCGAACCACCGGCTGATGTCGCTGGCCGAGGTCACTGTGGAGTCGCCAGAAGGCGAGAAGCTGCGTCGGGACGTCTTCCACCACCCGGGCGCGGTGGCGGTGCTGCCGCTGCACGACGACGGGACGGTCACCCTGGTCCGCCAGTACCGGGTTGCGGTCGACGCCGAGATCTGGGAGCTGCCCGCGGGGCTGCGTGACGTCGAGGGCGAGCCGCCCGTCGAGACGGCGACGCGGGAGCTCGTCGAGGAGGCCGGGCTGGCGGCGGACGAGGTCACCCACCTGACGACGTTCCACAACTCGCCGGGCTTCTCCGACGAGACCGTGCAGATCTTCCTCGCCACCGGGCTCAGGGCGGTCGCCGACGACCGTCAGGGGGCCGAGGAGCAGCACATGGTCGTTGCCCGGCTGCCGTTGGCCGAGGCGCTGGCGATGGTGCTCGACGGCCGCATCACCGACTCGAAGACGGTCATCGGCCTGCTGTTGGTCTCGCGGTCGGACTAGCGGAGGCTCCGCTGGCTTCGCTGCTCCCGCTCGAGGTCGAGGAGTGGCTCTCGTGGCTGGCGGTCGAGAAGGGGCGGTCGCCGTCGACGCTGGCCGCCTACCGGCGGGACGCCCGGCGCTTCTGCGGGTGGCTGGCGCCGGCGGAGGACGAGGTCGCCCGGCTCGACGCCGTCGCCGAGCCCGACCTGGAGCGCTACACCGCCGAGCTGAAGTCCTCGGGCCTGGCTCCCGAGACCGTCAAGCGGGCGGTCGTGGTGGTTCGGTCGCTGTACAAGTTCCTGGCCGACGAGGGGCAGCTGGTGGCCGATCCCGCGGCCGACGTCGCCGTCCCGCCCGTGCCGGCGGGCATCCCCAAGGCGCTCGACGAGGAGGAGGTCACCCGCCTCCTCGACGCCGTCGTCGGCGACGACCCCCGGGGGCGGCGGGACCGTGCCGTCCTGGAGACGCTGTACGGCACCGGCATCCGCATCTCGGAGCTCGTCGGGCTCTCGCTGGGTGACGTCGACCTGGAGTCCCGGCTGCTGCGAGCCTTCGGCAAGGGGTCGAAGGAGCGGCTCGTCCCCCTCGGGCGCCACGCCGTGGCGGCATTGGGGGAGTGGCTGGCGCCGTCGGGCCGGGGCGCGATGTCGCCGAAGCAGTGGGCGCGGCGAGGCGACCAGGAGGCCGTGTTCCTCAACCGCCGGGGCGGGCGTCTGACCCGGCAGGGGGCGTGGCTGGTGGTCAAGCGCTACGGCGACGCGGTGGGACTGGGGGCCAAGCTGTCGCCCCACGTGCTGCGGCACTCGTGCGCCACCCACATGCTCGATCACGGCGCCGACATCCGGACCGTGCAGACGCTGCTGGGGCACGCGTCGATCAGCACGACGCAGGTGTACACGAAGGTGTCGACCGAGCGACTGTTCGCCGCCTACCGGGCCGCCCACCCCCGGGCGATCATGTCTTGAGCGACCGTTGGACCACCGGGCCGATGAGCCCGAGGCCGGTCGACACCGCCAGGACCACGAACGTCGCCCAGGCCACGCTGTACCAGTCGAAGCGGCCGTACGGGGAGTCCGGGAGGCTGAACGACCAGGCGATGAAGCCCGCGGTCGCCGCGAACATCTCCCACAGTGGCCACTTCCGGGGGTTGATCGGCATGCTGCCGCCGCCGGCCCGCACCTTGCCGGCGTAGACCAGCCACACGATGAGCGGCGTGAAGATCGTGAAGACGACGGCGATGACGACCTCGCTGTTGCTGGCGAGGCTCAAGCTGCCGACGCGGTCGGCATCCGTGCTGCTGGCCCGCTCGGTGGCCGGGTTGATGCCGGCCCGGGCCGCGGCGAGCGCCGCGAGATAGAGGCCGATGATCTCGGTCGGGATGTAGGTCGCGATCGACTGGAGCGTGGCGCTGGCCGTGGTCTCGGTCTTGGCCGTGCCGCCCGTTGCCTCGGCCAGCTTGGCCATGGTCGTGGGCGGCGCCGGATCGCCGGCCTCGTCCTTCTGGCCGAGGTCGTCGTCCCGCCGCGCGACGGCGACGTTGGCCATCGAACTGACGCTCATGAGATTCCCCCTGTCCGCCTGGGTTCTGTCCGCCTTTGTGCGAGCGAGCGTAGTCGGCCTCGTTCGGAGCGTGCGTCGTGGCTGGTCGCCGCCTTCTTGACCACTCTCCGTGACACGTCGGACGTGGCTTCGTCGGGTCCGGTACCCTTCGTCAGGTGCCGGACAGAACTCTCCTCTCGACGTTGCGCGGTCAACTCGAACGCGAGAGCGACCGCTTGCGTCGGCAGATCGCCGAGCTCAGCGGGGAGGGCGACCTGTCCTACGACGAGAACTTCGCAGACTCCGGGCAGGTCGCGGCCGAGCAGGGCGAGAACAAGGCGCTGCTGAACCAGCTGCGGGAGCAGCTGGCCGAGATGCAGCGGGCCCTCGCCAAGTTCGATGACGGCTCCTACGGCCTGTGCGAACGCTGCGGCAACCCCATCGCCGAGGCCCGGCTCGAAGCGATGCCGGCCACCCGCTACTGCATCGACCACGCCTGACGCGTCCCCGGCGGCCCATGATGGAGCCGCGATGGCGTATCTCTGGCACCTCGTCCGCCGCTTCTTCGGCTCGCTGTGGCCTGGCGGTCCCGCGCCCTCCGACGAGCTGTGGGCCATCGGGTTGCTGCTGGACGGCGAGGGGGAGCTGTGGCGCCGGATGTCCGGGTTCGACCGCCGCCACGCCGTCGGCGTCGCCCGCCGGGTAGCCGCCGACCTGGGCCCCGAGGCGACCCGCCCGGTGCTGGCCGCTGCGTTGTTGCACGATGTCGGCAAGGTTGACTCGGGCCTGGGCCCGATCCGCCGAGCCCTGGCGACGGTCTGGAGCTGGCTCCTCGGCCACCGCCGGGCGTCGGCCGGCACCGGCCGCATGGCCCGCTACCTCCGCCACGACCAGATCGGCGCCGACCTCCTCACCACCGCCGGCGCCGACCCCCTCACCGTGACCTGGACCCGGGAGCACCACCTCCCCGAGTCCCGCTGGACCCTCCCGCCCGCCATCGCCCGGTCCCTGAAAGCCGCCGACGACGACTAATCGCCGAAGGAAGCGGCGTCGGCTTCGCCGACTCGTGCTCCTCTACGGAGCCGTCGCGATGCTGTCGTCGGTGGGCCGGCGGCGGCGGTGTGGGTCACCCCTCGGTCGCGTCGGTGGTGAGGGGCCTGGCGCTGGTGGTCGGGAAGTGGCGTCGGCTTCGGCCGACTCGTGCTGCTCTGCGGGGCCGTCGCGATGCTGTCGTCGGTGGGCCGGCGGAGGCCGCGGCCGCTCAGCTCGTTTTCGGCGTGGCGCCGAGGACGTCGTGGGTCGCGTCGGTGGTGAGGGACCCGGCACCGGTGGTCGGGAAGCGGTGTCGGCCTTCGGCCGACTCGTGCTGCTCTGCGGTGCCGTCACTCGCCAGCCGGTGGGGGCCGCTGTCGTTCAGCTGGTTCTCGGCGTGGCGCCGAGAACGTCGTGGGTCGCGTCGGTCGGGAGGGAGCCGGCGCCGGTGGTCGAGGAGATGGTGTCGAGGTGCGGTCGCCTGTCGGCCGGTGGGGCTCGATCAGGTCAAGGGAGGAAGTGGGGCTGAGCTGGGGTGACCCGGGGTTACGCTTGGGGTAGTCCGTCTGGGTGGCGAGCGAATGACACGGTTGTGATTAACATCGGTCCGATGTCCTACGAGGTGCAGACCCCTGTGTTCGAGGGGCCGTTCGACCTGCTCCTGCACCTCATCCTGCGCGAGCAGGTGGACCTCTACGAGGTCAGCCTGTCGACGATCGTCGACGGCTACATCTCCTACCTCGAGAACATCGAGGAGCTGGACCTCGAGATCACCACCGACTTCCTCATGATCGCGGCGACGCTCGTCGAGCTGAAGAGCCGCCGCCTCCTCCCCACCGTCGACGAGATGGAGCTCGACGACGAGCTGGCCCTGTGGGAGGAGCGCGACCTGCTGCTCCACCGGCTGGTCGAGTGCAAGACTTTCAAGGAAGCCGCCATCGCCATGCAGGTGCTGGCCGGCGAGGCCGGACGGTCGTATCCCCGGGCCCTCGGCGTCGACGAGCGCTTCGTCGGCCTCATGCCCGACCTGCTCGCCTCGGTCACCGCCCTCGACCTGCGCAAGGCCTACATCAAGGCGCTCACGCCCAAGCCGAAGCCCCGGGTCGACCTCGAGCACGTCGCCCCCATCCGGGTCTCGGTCACCGACGCCATCGCCGAGCTCATCGACGAGCTGCCCCGGGTCGGCAAGATCACGTTCCGGGACCTCACCAGCGAGCTGGTCGAGCGGCTCGACATCGTCGTCCGCTTCCTGGCGATCCTCGAGATGTTCAAGCGGGGTCTCGTCGATCTCGACCAGGTCGGCCGCTTCGGCGACATCACCATCGTCTGGCAGGGCCCCGACCGCGACCACATCGACCTCGGCCAGCTCGAGGCGATGGACGCCTACGAGGGCTAGGTGAGCAGGCAGACATGAGTGACCTGGGTGACCGCCTCCGAGCGGCGACGAAGCGGGCCATCGAGGCCCTCGTCCTGGTGGCCGAGGAGCCGATGCCGTCGCAGCTGATGGGCCAGCTGCTGGAGGTGTCGCCGACCGTGGTCGACGAGCTGTGCCACGAGCTGGCCGACAGCTACGAGGCCGAGGGCCATGGCTTCCAGCTGGTCCGGGTCGCCGGCGGCTGGCGCTACCAGACCCATCCCGACCAGGCCCCCTACGTCGAGCGGCTGGTGCTCGAAGGCCAGTCGGGCAAGCTGTCGGCCGCGGCGCTCGAGACCCTGGCCATCGTGGCGTACAAGCAGCCGCTGTCCCGGGCACAAGTGGCGTCGATCCGGGGCGTCAGCGTCGACGGCGTCATGCGCACCCTGCAGCAGCGGGGCTACATCGACGAGATCGGCAAGGACCCCGGGCCCGGCCAGGCCATCCTGTTCGGCACCACCCGGCGGTTCCTGGAGAAGCTCGGCCTCGACAGCCTCGACCAGCTGCCCGCGCTGCGGGACTTCGTGCCCGGCGCCGACGTCGTCGAGCAGCTGGAGCGGGGCCTGCGCCCCGACCGCGAGGAGCTGCGCCCCGAGGACGCCATGGCCCGCACCGACGGGATCACCGACGGGATCACGGACGGCACCGACGAGGCGAGCGACGCGCTCGACCTCGCCGGACAGGTCGCCGACGCGGTGCTGGCCGAGCGGGCGGCCCACCCCGACGACGACTGGGACGAGGAAGACGACGACGATTGGGGCGACGGCGAGGAAGAGCTGTCGCCGCCCGACGCGGACCGTTGACCGAGCATCCCGAGGGCGAGCGGGTCCAGAAGGTGCTGGCGCGGGCCGGGTTCGGCAGCCGCCGGGTCTGCGACGAGATGGTGGGCGCCGGGCGTGTCCGGGTGAACGGCGTCGTCGCCCAGGTGGGTACCCGGGTCGACCCCGAGAACGACAGCATCGAGGTCGACGGGGTCCCAGTGGGCGTTCGCCCGGGCCTCGTCTACTACCTGCTGAACAAGCCCAGGGGCGTGGTGTCGACGTCGGCAGATCCCCAGGGTCGCCGCACGGTCGTCGACCTGGTGCCACCCGAGCCCCGGGTGTTCGCCGTGGGTCGGCTCGACGCCGAGACCGAGGGCCTGCTGCTGCTCACCAACGACGGCGACCTGGCCCAGCGGGTCGCCCACCCATCCCAGGGTGTCGACAAGGAGTACCTGGCCGAGGTCAAGGGCGTCCCGACCCGGGGCGCCCTGCGCCTGCTGCGGGAGGGCGTCGAACTGGAGGACGGCCGTACCGCGCCCGCCCGGGTGTCCCAGGTGGGCGACAACACGCTGCGGATCGTGGTGCACGAGGGACGCAACCGTCAGGTGCGCAGAATGTGCCACGCGGTCGGCCACGACGTCATCCGACTGGTCAGGGTGCGCATCGGGCCGATCACCGACCACACGCTGCCGCCGGGCGAGTGGCGTGAGCTCACCCAGGCCGAGGTGCGTGACCTGGAGCGGGCGACCAGCCGTCAGCCGGGCTCGGTCCCGGCCCCGGCGCGCCGCTAACCTCGAACAGCTATGCCGCCCACGATGCGCGCTCTGCGTGGTGCCACGACGGTCGACGTCGACGAGAAGGACCACCTGTTCGAGCGCGTCATCACTCTCTTCGAGGCCCTCTTCGACCGCAACGACATCGACCACGACGACATCGTCAGCGTCATCATCACGGCCACCGACGACGTGCACAGCGCGTTCCCGGCCGAGGCCGCCCGCAAGTTCGGTCTGGGCGACGTGCCGTTGCTGTGCGCCCGTGAGCTCGACGTCGTCGGCGCCACCCCCCGCTGCATCAGGGTCCTGGTCCACCTGTACACCGAGCGCAGCCGGGCCGAGCTGCACCACGTCTACCTCGAAGGCGCGCGCTCGCTGCGCGACGACCTTCCTGCATAGATGGCATTGGGTCAGCCTCCGTTGCCGGGCCGCGCCGTGGTGGTGGGCACCGGTCTGATCGGGGGGTCGCTCGGGATGGGCCTGCGCCGGCTCGGCTGGCACGTCACCGGGCGTGACCTCGACGCGGACCGGGCGGAGCTGGCCCTCAAGCTCGGGGCGCTCGACGCCGTCGGCCACGACCCCGACGCCGCGGTCACGTTCGTCGCCACGCCCGTGCGGTCGGTGGCCGCTGAGGCGCTCGACGCCCTGTCCCAGGGGCCGGGCCTGGTCACCGACGTCGGCAGCGTGAAGGCGCCGATCGTCGACGCGGTCGCCGACCCCCGCTTCGTCGGCGGGCACCCGATGGCCGGCTCCGAGCAGGACGGCGTCGAGGGCGCCACGCCCGACCTGTTCCAGGGCGCCACGTGGGTCCTGACGCCGACCGCCGGAACCGACGTCGGCGCCTACGCCCAGGTCCAGCAGCTGGTGGTGGCGCTGGGCGCGGAGGTGGTGGCGTTGGCCCCCGAGCGCCACGACGAGCTGGTGGCGGTCATCTCCCACGTGCCCCACCTCACCGCGGCCACGCTGATGCGGCTGGCGTCGGGCCGGGGCGAGGAGCAGCGGGCGCTGCTGCGCCTGGCCGCCGGCGGCTTCCGGGACATGACCCGCATCGCTGGCGGGTCCTCAGCGATCTGGCCCGACATCTGTGGCGAGAACCAGGTGGCCATCGTCGACGTGCTCGACGAGCTGCTGGCCGCGCTGCAGTCGATGCGTGATGTGGTCGCGCGGGGCGACCGGGCGGCGCTCATCGAGGCGCTGGAGGAGGCCCGGGCCGCCCGGGTGAACCTGCCCGTGTTCATCCAGCGGGCCGACGAGCTGCGGGAGCTGCGCATCCCCGTGCCCGACCGGCCCGGCAGCCTGGCCGACGTCACCACCCTGGCCACGGACCTCGACGTCAACATCGTCGACCTGGAGATCGCCCACTCGTCCGAGGGCCCCCGCGGCGTCCTCATCCTCCTCGTGGCCGCCGACGCGGTCCCCGCTTTCCGCCAGGCCCTCGCCGCCAAGGGCTACCTCTCGTCCGCCCACCCGGTGGACTGATGGCCTACGTCGTGGCTCCGGCGGCGGGGCCGTTGGATGCGACGGTGCGGCCCCCCGGCTCCAAGAGCCTGACCAACCGGGCGCTGGTGTGTGCGGCGCTGGCCCCGGGTGAGTCGGTCATCCGCGGGGCGCTGGCCGCCGACGACACCGACGCAATGATCGAGGGGCTGCGGGCGCTGGGGATCACGATCGAGGTCGCCGGCGAGGACCTCGTGGTCACCGGCGGGACGTTGTCGGCCGGCGATGTCGACGCCCGCCAGTCGGGGACGACCGCAAGGTTCCTGCTCCCGGTCCTGGCCCTGGCGCCTGGCACCAGCCGTCTCGACGGGTCGCCACAGCTGCGGGCCCGGCCGATGGCTGACGGCATCGACGCGCTGCGGGAAATGGGTGCAGTCGTCACAGAGGAGGGGGAGCCCGGGCACCTCCCGGTCCGCGTCACGAACCCTGATCTCGGCGAACCGCCGAAATCGTTGCTAGTGCGCGGGGACGCCTCGTCGCAGTTCCTCTCGGGGTTCCTGATGGCCGGCTTCGACGTCGAGGTCGAGGGCCCGCTCGTATCCAGGCCCTACGCGGAGATGACCCGGCAGGTCATCGAGGCCTTCGCCGCCGGGCCGACCACCTACGACGTCGAACCGGATGCCAGCGCCGCCTCCTACTTCTTCGCCGCCGCGGCGATCTGCGGGGGCCGGGTCACGGTCGAGGGGCTCGGAAGCGACAGCCTCCAGGGCGACCTGCACTTCGTCGACATCCTGGAAGCGATGGGCTGCACAGTCGAGCGCCACCCCGACCACACCACGGTCGAGCGTCACCGGGACCTGGTCGGGGTCGACGTCGACATGGCCGACCTCTCCGACACCGCCCAGACCCTGGCCGCCGTCGCGGTGTTCGCCAGCAGCCCCAGCCGGGTGCGGGGCATCGGCTTCATCCGCAAGAAGGAGACCGACAGGGTCGGCAACGTGGTGCGTGAGCTGCGGCGCTGCGGCATCGACGCCGACGAGGAACCCGACGGCTTCCTCATCCACCCGGGCAAGCCGCGCCCCGCGATCGTCGAGACCTACGACGACCACCGGATGGCCATGAGCTTCGCGCTGCTCGGGCTGCGGGCCGAGGGCATCCGGATCGCCGACCCCGGCTGCGTCGCCAAGACGTTCCCGACCTTCTGGGATGAGCTGGCCCGGCTGACCAGCACACCTACGGAGCCTCACTAGGGTCTGAGCACGTGATGGTGATCGCGATAGACGGGCCGGCCGGGTCGGGTAAGTCGACTGTGGCGCGGTTGTTGGCGGCGCGGTTGGGGCTCGAGTACCTCGACACCGGAGCCATGTACCGGGCCGTGACCTTCGCGGCCATGCGCCGGGGCATCGACCCTGCGGACGCCGAGCCGGTGGCGCAGCTGGCCAAGAGCGTCGAGATGGAGGTGGGCGAGACCGGGGTGCGGGTCGACGGGGTCGACGCGTCGATCGAGATCCGAGGGCCCGAGGTGTCGCGGGCGGTGTCGGTGGTGGCGGCCAACCCGGGCGTCCGGGAGGAACTGGTGCGCCGGCAACGGGAGTGGGCGCAGAAGCGGGACGGCGGGGTGCTCGAGGGCCGAGACATCGGGACAGTCGTGTTCCCCGACGCCATCCTCAAGCTCTACCTGACGGCGAGGCCCGAGATCCGGGCCGAGCGCCGCACCGCCGAGACGCCCGAGCTGGACTACGACACGGTCCTGGCCGACATCGCCCGGCGGGACGCGTACGACTCGGGGCGGGAGGCGTCGCCGCTGCAGCAGGCGTCGGACTCGGTGGAAATCGACACGAGCGACAGGACACTGGACGACATCGTGGAAGCGCTGGTGGCGTTGGTGGGGGAGAGGACTGACGATGGCTGAGGTCGAGGAGGACGCCCCGGCGTCGGAGCCGGCGTCGGACGGGGAGGCGAAGGAGCAGACGAAGGTGGACACGGCCAAGGCCGAGCCCATCGACGTCCACCCGCCCCGCTGGTACGAGAAGGCCACCTACCGGGCCCTGCACGTCGTGCTGGTGGCGCTGTGCAAGGTGTGGTTCCGGGTCGAGGTCCACGGCAAGGAGCAGGTGCCCAAGAACGGGCCGTTCGTGCTGGCGCCGGTGCACCGGTCGAACATCGACTTCCTGCTGGCGGCGCTGATCCGGCCGAACCGGATGCGCTACATGGGCAAGGCGTCGATCTGGAAGTACAAGCTGCCAGGCCGCTTCTTCAACATGCTGGGCGCCTTCCCGGTCCACCGGGGCCACGCCGACCGGGCGGCGCTGCGCACGTGCATGGAGATCATCGAGCACGGTGAGCCGCTGGTCATGTTCCCCGAGGGCACCCGCCAGCAGGGCCCGGTGGTGCAGGAGGTCTACGACGGGACCGCCTACGTCGCCGCCCGGACCGGGGTGCCGCTGGTGCCGCTGGGCATCGGCGGGTCGGAGGAGGTCATGCCGAAGGGCGCAAAGATGATCCGCCCCCGCAAGGTGGTGCTGGTGGTCGGCGAGCCGATCCCGATCCCCAAGGGCGACGGCTCCGGCCGCGTCCCCCGCCGCGTCATCCGCGAGCTGACCACCGAGCTCCACGAGTCGGTGCAACAGGTCTTCGACGAATCCCGCAAGCGCGCAGGCGTCGCTTAGCTCAGCGGAGCATCGAGAGGACGTCGCTCGCTTCGAGGTGGCGGTCCTGGAGGGTCGGGCGGTCGGGGACCGAGCCGCCGAACCCGAAGGTCGCCGCAACGTCGAGGCCCGACAGCATGTCGCGCAGCTCACGGGGCGGGGGGAAGTACTCGTCCTCGTCGGTGATGCGCACCTCCTCGACCCCTTCGGCGGGGGCGAGGCGGGCGATGACGGCGTCGACCAACTCCTCGGGGGCCGAGGCGCCGGCAGTGACGCCGACGACGCCGCTGAGGTCGTCGGGCAGCTCGTCGGCGCTGTTGATCCGGAACACCCGGGGACAGCCGGACTCGATGGCGAGCCGCTCCAGCGCCCGGGTGTTCGACGAGTTGGCCGAGCCGATGACCACCACGGCGTCGCTGCGGGGCGCGATCTCGGCCAGCGCCGACTGCCGGTTGGTGGTCGCGAAGCACAGGTCGCTGCGGCCGGGGCGCCACAGGTCGGGGAAGCGCTCGACGGCGCGCTCGGCGATGGCGGCCCAGTCGCGGTGGGAGAGGGTTGTCTGGGCGAGCAGGGCGACCGGCTGCTCGGAGTCGAGGCTGAGGGCGTCGACCTCCTCGACCGACTCGACCCGGTCGATGGCGTCGGGGGCGACGGCCATGGTGCCGACCGCCTCCTCGTGGCCCTCGTGGCCGACGTACACGATGCGGTAGCCCTTGCCGGCGCGCACCTTGACCTCGTGATGGACCTTGGTCACCAGCGGGCACACGGCGTTGACGACGACCGAGCCCTTGGCCCGGGCGGCGGCGACCACCTCGGGGGCGGAGCCGTGGGCCGACAACATGATCGGCATGCCGGCGGGCACCTCGGCGATGTCGTCGACGAACACCACGCCGAGGTCCCGGAAGCGGTCGACCACCAGCTGGTTGTGGACGATCTCGTGGTAGCAGTAGACGGGCGGCTCGAAGGCGCGCACCATCCAGGCCAACGCTTTGATCGCCATCTCGACCCCGGCGCAGAACCCTCGTGGTGCCGCCAGCAACACCTTGTCGACTCCGCTGTCGACTGGGGTTTGACTCACATCGCTCAGGCTACCCAGAAGCCCGGAAAGCACCCGTAAACTGGTCGGCTGTGTCTGTACCCCGCGTCGTCGCCGTCGCGCCCGGGTCGCCTGCCGCGTTGGCGGGGGTGACCGAGGGCGACGAGATCCTCGCCGTCAACGGCGAGGCGCCGCGCGACCTCATCGAGTGGCGCATGCTCGTCGACGAGCCGGACGTGGTGCTCGACGTCCGCCGCGGCTCGCTGCTCGAGTCGACGGTGCAGGTGTCGAAGAAGCCGGGCGAGCCGCTGGGGGTCGAGGTCCACTCGGCGCTGTTCGACCGGGTCCGCACCTGCGACAACCACTGCGAGTTCTGCTTCATCTACCAGCTGCCGCCCGGCCTGCGCCGCAGCCTCTACCTGAAGGACGACGACTACCGGCTGTCGTTCCTCTACGGGAACTTCACCACGCTGACCCGGTTCACCGAGGCCGACCTGGAGCGGGTGGTCACCGAGGGCCTGAGCCCGCTGTACGTGTCGATCCACGCCACCGACCCCGACGTGCGGGCCGACATGCTGCGCAACCGGCGGGGCGCCACGTCGCTGCGGTGGCTGCGGGCGCTGCTCGACCACGGCGTCGAGGTGCACGGCCAGGTCGTCGTGTGCCCGGGCGTGAACGACGGCGTGGTGCTCGACGACACCCTCGCCGGCGTCCTCGACCGCTACCCCGAGCTGGCGACCCTGTGCGTCGTGCCGCTCGGCGTGTCCCGCTACAACCGCGAGGAGCGGATGCGGCCGCACGCCCCGGCCGAGGCGGCGGCGGTGGTCGACGCGGTGCACGACTGGCAGGACGTGTTCCGGGCCGCGCTGGGCCGGCGCCTGGTCTTCGCCGCCGACGAGTACTACCTGCTGGCCGACCGGCCGTTCCCGGCCGCCGAGACCTACGGCGACTTCGCCATGCACGAGGACGGCATCGGCATGGCGCGGGCGTTCGAGCGCGAGCTGCTCGGCGGCGCCGACCCTGTCCCGAGCACGGGATCCGCCGCCGAGCGGGGCGGCTTCTTCCAGTGGGCCGACGGCGACATCTCGACGTCCTGCGGCGCCGACTACGAGCCCTATCGCACGGTCCGAGCCCCGGACGCAGGCGCCCGCCTGACCGAGGACGGTCCGGGCGGGACACGGAGGATCCTGGGTGCCGGGTCGGACGTGGCGCCGACGGCGGTGCAGCTGCGGCCCCGGCGGGACGCGCCGGTCGCGATCCTCACGGCGCCCTACGGCGCCCAGGTGATCTCGCCGCTGCTGGCGCAGGTCGGGCGGGAGGACGTCCGGGTCATCCCGGTCGAGAACCAGTACTTCGGCGGCAACATCGGGGTCTCGGGGCTGATGGTGGGCGAGGACCTCACCCGGGCGCTGCAGCGGGAGCCTGCCGGGCACCGCTACCTGCTGCCCGACGTGTGCCTGTCGCAGGGCCGCTTCCTCGACGGCACCGGGCCCGAGGACCTGCCGCACCCTGTCGAGATCGTTCCGGCCGACGGCTCCGGCCTTCGCACTGCGCTCGGCCTGGCGTAGGCGCACTGATCATGGACCAACCCACCGTCGCCATCGTCGGCCGACCGAACGTCGGCAAGTCCACCCTCCTGAACCGGGTGGTCGGCCGGCGTGCCGCCATCGTCGAGGAGCGGCCGGGCGTCACCCGTGACCGCAAGGACCTCGACGCCCAGTGGCGGGGCCGCGACTTCCGGATCGTCGACACCGGCGGCTGGATGGTCGGCGGTGACTCGCTCGACCGCAAGGTCAGCCTCCAGTCCGAGCGGGCGATCGCCGACGCCGACCTGGTGCTGCTCGTCGTCGACGTGACGACCGGGATCACCGAGGACGACAGCCGGGTCGCCGAGCTGCTCCGCCGGTCGGGCAAGCCGGTGCTGCTCGTGGCCAACAAGGTCGACGACGCCATCCACGACTCCGCCGCCTGGGAGCTGCTGTCGCTCGGCCTGGGCGACCCGATCACGGTCAGTGCACTGCACGGACGGGGCTCCGGCGACCTGCTGGATGCCGTCGTGGACAACCTGCCCCCAACGACAGATGAACAAGTCGCCGGGCCGGCCGCCGAAGGTGAACAGATCACGGCGGACGGGGCCGAGGACGACGACGGTGACACGGTCGCGGTGGCCATCATGGGGCGGCCCAACGTCGGCAAGTCGACCCTGTTCAACCGGCTGGTCGGCGACGAGCGGGCCGTGGTGCACGACATGCCCGGCACCACCCGGGACGCCATCGACACGGTCATCGAGACCGAGCTGGGCAACATCCGGCTGATCGACACCGCCGGCATGCGGCGCAAGTCCAAGGTCTCGGAGGGCACCGAGTACTACTCGCTGGTCCGGGCGCTCGACGCCGTCGACAAGGCCGAGGTGGCGCTGATGGTCATCGACAGCACCGATGGCGTCACCGGCCAGGACCAGCGGCTGGCCGAGCGCATCGACGCCGCCGGCTGCCCGATCGTGATCCTGCTGAACAAGTGGGAGCTGCTCAACACCGAGCAGCGGGCCGAGCTGCGGTGGCAGGTCGGCGACAAGCTGCGGTTCGTCGGCGAGGCGCCGGTGCTGCCGATCAGCGCGATCAGCGGGCGGGGCGTGCACAAGCTGCTGCCGGCGCTCGAGAACAGCATCGACGCGTACCACCGGCGGGTGCCGACCCGGAAGGTCAACGAGGTCATCCAGGCGGCGCAGCAGGCCCACTCGGCGCCGGGCGGTGCCCGGGTGCTGTACGCGACTCAGGGCGCGACCGACCCGCCGACCTTCACGTTGTTCGCCAACCGGGAGCTGCCCCGGACCTACCTCCGCTACCTGGAGCGCAAGCTGCGCGAGGCCTTCGACCTGGGGGCTACGCCGGTCAAACTCCGGGTACGCCGACGTACAAGCTGACGGTCCCGTCATGCTGGGCACGAGAATGACCGAAGCGCCTTTGTACGCGTTCACCCATATTTTACTTAGGTTACGACTTGGGGCAGAGCACTCCCCGCGGCGCGGGCCGCGCAGGTAGCATCGGCGTGCCCATGAGTCCCGTCCTCATCCTCGTGGCCGTCGCGTGCTCCGTTGCCGCTGTCGTGTGGGCACGCTCGGCGATCCGCTTCCGCTCGGTCTGGCGGCGGGTCGAAGGCGAGCACGGATCCGACGCCGACACGGTGGTCCTGTTCCGGTCGGCCTTCCGCAAGGACCTCCACACCGCCGGGCTGTACGCCGCCGTCGCGGTAGGCGCGGCCGCCGGAGGCGTGTGGGGTTCGTCCGCCGCCGTGGCGTTCGCGCTGGTGCTGGCGCCGGTCGCCATCTCGCTGGGGTTCAGCCGCGAGTTCGTGCGCGACGCTCACCTCGCCGAGGACCGGGCGTCGATCGAGCGCCGGGCCGAAGAGGTCCTGACCCAGGAGGAGCTGGCCCCGAAGCGCTGGGCCGCCCGCCTCGCGCCCGAGGACCTGCCCGACTTCCCCGGCTTCGAGCTCGGCCGGGTGTACCAGGCCGGCACCGGCATGATGGCCGGCGACTTCTACGACGTGTTCCGGGTGGGGCCTCACCGCATCGCTGCGGTCATCGGTGACGTCACCGGGCGGGGCATCGAGCCGTCGATCACGGCCTTCCAGGCCAAGTACCTGCTGCGGGTGTTCCTGCGGCAGTACCGGGACCCGGCGCAGGCGCTGGAGGAGCTCAACACCCAGATGTCGGCGCTGGAGCGGGGTGAGGAGTTCATCTCGCTGGTGGTCGTGGTGTTCGACACCGAGGCCGGTGCGCTGCGCTTCGCCTCGGCCGGGCACCCGGCGGCGTGGCTGTGGCACGACAAGGGCGTCAAGCCGCTGCGGGCGACTGGGCCGCTGCTGATGCTCGACCCGAAGTCCCGCTACCACAGCCGGGAGATCCCGCTGGCGCTGGGCGACTTGCTGCTGCTCTACACCGACGGCCTCGCCGAGGTCCGCAACGGCGAGCAGATCTTCGGCGAGGAGCGCATCGCCAACACCCTCCGCCGCGATCCCGGCGCCACCCCGGCGGTCCTCTGCAAGAGCCTCCTCGAGGCCGCCCGCGACTTCGCCTCGGACCCCATGTCCGACGACGTCGCCATCCTTGCCATCCGCCGGGCCTAGAGCCTCTCCGCGATCGTCGTCCCCACGGCAACCAGGCCCCCGCTGGCGCGGGGGCCGTTCTCATTGCCCGTCCCGCGGTCCTCGGTCAGCCGGGGGTGACTTCTAGGAAGTCCCAGGTGGCGGGGTAGGGGGCGGCGGGGCCGGTGGAGGTGGAGATGATGCCGACGGCGGGGGCGGCGGTGCCGGTAAGCCAGCCCGATGGGAACGTCTGAGGGCTGCCGACCAGGACCTGGGCGGCGCCGTTCAGGGAGTACGCCGCCTGGACGGTGCCGGCGGCCGGGTTGACGTGCAGGAGCAGGTCGACCGTCGGGCCGCTGCCCGGCCACACCGGGCCGGTGGCGGTCGACGACGTGGCCGAGCCACCCACCTCTCGTACCAGGCCGAAGCCGCCGGCGCCGTTGTTGGCGGCCACTGTCAGCTTGATGTAGTTGTCCTGGTCGCCGGTCCCGAAGAACACGCCGTAGGACTGGGAGCCGTTGGCCGTGACCCCGGTGAACGGCCCTGGTATGCGGGTCTTGATGGTGAACGGCGCGGTCCCCGATGTGACGTCGACCCCGAACTGGAACCCGTAGGTCTGGCTGTTGGCCCCGGCCAGGGCGTCGCCGTCACCGACCTCGTCGACGGTCAGCACGCCGGCGGCGCCGCCCGCGGTCATCTTCGTGGGGTCGAACAGCGACAGGTAGTTGGCCACGCCGTTGGTCATGAGCCCCGTGAAGCCCAGGCCCAGCAGCCCGCCGGCCGGCGGGGCGTCGTTGTCCCAGGTATACGACACCGGCAGCGGCGTGCCCCGGCCGTTGGCGGTGTCCCGGGCGAACGGGTCGCTGGTGTCGGGGAGCATGTCGTTGTCGTCGTCGGGATCGTTGAGGTCCGACGTGTGGTCGTCGTCCGCGTCGGGCGGGGTGTCGGCGGCCGAGCACGGGTTGGTGTTGTTGTCGATCTCGTCGGCGTTGTCGAAGCCGTCGCTGTCCTCGTCGAGGACCGGATCGTCGGCCCCGGTGCAGACGAAGTCGTCGGGCTCGAACACGACGATGTTGTTGCCGAGGAAGTCGGTGACCCAGACAGTGCCGGCGAACGGGTCGTTGGTGCCCGCGGCCGTGACGTCCAGCGGCAGGTTGGCGGCCGACGAGAACAGCACCGAGGTGTGGGTGACCGCGGTGCCGGCGCCGTTCAGCTGGATCCGGTAGATGGCGTCGTCGTGCCCGGCGGCCAGCAGGTCGCCCTGCATGGCGCCCCCGAAGTTGCCGGCCGTGTACTCGTCGAGGCCGTTGGTGGAGAAGCCGAAGCTGGCGAGCGCGCCCTTCTCGACCTCGGTGCGGTAGTCGCACTCCACCGAGTTGGCGGCCGACACCGGCGACTGCGGGTTCGACGCGTTGAGCTTGTTCGCGAGGTTGCCCCGGATGGGGTTCGGGTGCCCGCCGTAGAAGCCGGGACCGGTGATGTGCATCAGCACGTCGAGGTCGGTGTCGCTGGTCTCCTGCGTGGCGTTGGTGCACGTGCCACCCGCGCCGTCGGGCTGGGGCACGCCGCCCCACCCGGCGTTGCCGCCGTTGTCGATGGTGAACAGCTGGCCCGACGCGGTCCGCACCAGGTCGTAGGGGTTGCGGAAGCCGGGGGCGTAGATCTGCACCGGGCCGCCCGGCACCAGCTTCGCCATGTTCTTGCCGTCGTTGCCGCCGAACGGGTCGTTGGCGTCGGCGGTGCCGGCCCGGTCCTCGTCATCGAGGGTCGGCAGGGTGTAGGTGCTGTTGCCGATCACGTCGAGGTCGATCGACAGCACGGCGCCCGAGAGCGCGAACTCGGGCAGGAAGGCGAAGTTGTGCGACGGGGCGCCCTTGTTGGTGTTGCCGCCGTAGGCGAGCAACAGCTCGTTGCCGGGCAGCATGGCGAGGCCGTTGCCGGTGTGGTTCTCCTCGGAGCGGGGCAGCCCCCGGACCAGGTCGGTCTTGGTCCAGGTGCCTCCGCTGCGCTGCAGGCGGGACAGGATGCCGGAGTTGGTGTCGAGGTTGAGGTCGTTGCCGTTGGGCCCGCCGCTCGAACCGGCGCCGATCCGCGGGTCGGACGAGTTGGCGTAGATGACGGGGTTGGCGGCGGTGCCTACCACCAGCAGCCCCGTGACCAGCCGTCCCGTGACCGACGGGTTGAGCGCTCCGTTGTCGTCCCGGTTGGGCAGGGCGTTGATGAGGCCGATGGTCTCGCTGGCGGTGACCGTGTAGTCGTTCTGGTCGTTGCGGGCGATGGTGAGCGCCTTGATGTTGCCGTCCATCTGCGCCACGTACAGGCGGCCGTCGGGGCCCCACTGCAGCGACGTCGGCGCCTCGACGCCGGCGTTCTCCACCATCGACTTGCCGAACGCCGGGTTGACGATGGTCGCCGGCGGGTTGCCGGTGCCGCTGAGGGCGACGGTCAGCGGCGAGTTGCTGCCCGTGTGGGTGACCGAGAGCGTCGCGGACTTGGCCCCTGTGCTGGAGGCCAGGAAGTCGACCAGCACCGTGGTCGACTCGCCCGGGTCGAGGACGGTGGCCTGCCCGTCGGGGTAGCGGTCGGTGAACATCTTGCCGTTGGTGCCGCCGATGGACGTCGACGAGATGGTCAGCGGTCCCAGCGTCCCGACGTTGGTCAGCACCACGTTGCTGTGGGCCATCTGGTGCACGACGGCGTTGGAGAAGTTCGCTCCGCTCGAGACTGCGAGCGTGGGCGGGGCGTCGTTGGACGCCGTGACGACCTCGATGCCCGCCAGCGCCGGGTTCTGGACGCCGTGGCTGAACGTGACGTTGACCGTCCCGTCCGACACCGTCGGCGTCGACAGCACGATGGCCTTGTTCGCCCCGACCCGGGCGTACACGTCGAGATCCTTGTAGACCGTGGCTCCCTCGACCTTCACGTCGTAGAGCCGGCCCCCGATCACCTGGGCCTTGCTGTAGGTCTCGGCCAGGTAGAAGCGGACCTGCACCGGCAACCCGGAGGCGACCGGGAACGACCACGACATGTTGGGTGTCGGCGGTTCGTCGTAGCGCTCGTCCTGCATGATGGCCATGGGCGTGCCGGCCGGCACCGACGGGTCGGTCATGTCGATGGTGGCCGTGGTGGTGGCGACCTTGTTGCCCGTGGCCGAGGCGTTGACGAGCGACGACGGGTCCGCCACCGTGTCGGCCGCCCAGGCGGGACCGGAGCCACCGGCCACGACCGGTCCGCCGGCGTTGACCCGGTGCAGCACCACCGGCGGGCTCGACATCTGGCCGGTGCCGCTGAGCGGGATGGTGACCGGTGAGTTGGTGCCGCTGTGGGTGAGCACCAGGTTGGCGCTGCGGGCGCCGGCCGCCGTGGGGGTGAAGCGGGCCGTGATGGTGGTGCTCTCGCCGGGTCCGAGCGCGACCGGGGTGTCGGCGAAGCTGTCCGAGAACATGGCGGCGTGCGTACCGCTGATGGCGGTCGAGCTCAGCGTGACCGAGCCGCTCGACCCGGTGTTGGTGACGACGACGTTGTGCGTGGCGGTGGTGCCCAAGGTGGTGGTCGGGAACGCCACCGAGGTCGGCGAGGGCACCAGCGGGTGGTCGCCGAGCGGCGCGGCAGCACCGGTGCCCGACAGCGGCACGTTGAGCGTGCCGCTGACCGAGTGGTTGATCCGCAGCGTCGCGGTCTGGGTGCCGGTGGCGGTGGGCTTGAAGGTGACGGTGACCGTGGTGGTCTCACCCGGGTCGAGCGTGACCGACGAGTCGTCGTTGAAGTTGTCGGAGAACATGGCCGCGTCGTCGCCGGCGACGCCCATCGACTCGACGACCACCTGGCCTTGGCTGCCCGAGTTGCTGATGGTGAGCGTCTTGCTCGACGAGCTGCCGATGACGGTGGACGCGAACGTCAACGACGTCGGCGACACTGTGGCGGTCCCGGGGGTGCTGGTGCAGCCGGTGAGCGCCGCCAGCGTGGTGATGACCGCGCCAAGGATTCCGATCTGAAAACGGCCGCGGCCGCGCATTCCGCCCATGCCTCTCGCCTTACCTACTCGCCTACTGGTTCCTGTCCGTGGCGCCCGCCGGGGCCTAGTCCTACCGCGAATCGTGGGCCAGCGCTTGTCGCGCCAGGATTCTCGGCTCTGATAGTCCTTCGACGCGGGCGACGAGGACGTCGTCGACGTCCTCGGCCAGCCAGTGCCGGCCGCCGTAGTCGAAGCGCCGGAAGCCCCGGCCTGGGCCGACGATCTCAATTCGGTGGCCCTTCAACCTGAGCATCCAACGGACCTCGACATTATCTCTCCGGCCATCTCGGTGTCGAACCATGGCCCCGGCAGCCAGCCAACCAGGACTTTCGGCCGATTTCGGCACCCTGCGGAGGTCTTCGGCAGTCAGATGGGCGGTGCTGAAGCGGCGCAGCTCGTGGCCGCCGTCGTCGAGGAGCCGGGTCCACTGGGTGGTCGCTCCGGGCACGTCGACGTGGACGGTGACCTCGGCGGTGGCCAGGTCGGGCAGCTCCGTCAGCTCCTGTGTCCGGGGCGCTTCGAGGCCGGTGCCCGGCGGGCGCACGGGCAGCCAGGCCCAGAGCGACCTGTCCGGGAAGCGGTCGCGGAGGCGGAACACCTGGCGGGCGGTGGCGAGGTCGATCGCCCGGAGGCGGGGCGCGGCATCGAGGTCGGCGGGGACGACGGTGTGCACGAACGGGTTGCCGAGCGGGCCGGGGACCAGCGTGAGGCTCATGCGCGGGACGGTCGCGGCGCCCGCCTCCCACTCGGCCCGCTGCTCGTCCCGGCTCTCGCGGGCGTCGCCGATGCGCACGGCGGCCACGGCCCAATCGCCGACCAGCGAGACCACCAGCCCGGCACCGACCAGGGTGAGGACCCGGCGTCGGGGGACCCGTCGGACCAGGTCGCGCCCGCCCGCCGCGGCCAGCGCCGCGGTCGGGCCGAGCGCCGCCAGCCAGTACGCCGGCCCGAGGCTCGTCTGGAGCAGGAACATCAGGAGGTTGCTGGTGCCCCACCAGAAGAAGTGGCCGACGACGATGGCGGCCACGACCCCCGCGAGCACGCGGCGCCGGCGGTCGGCCCAGCCGATGACCACGGCGTAGGCGGCCAGGCCCAGGGTCACGACGCCGCCGGCGATCCACAGCGGCGTGATCAGCGCGAACTTCCCGGTGGTCCGCGCCGCCTCGCCGGGCGTGTAGTCGACCGTCTCGTCGTGGGGCTCGGGGTCCTCGGTCGGCAACACCACTGGCCGACCGGCGGGCTCGAAGCTGGCCCGGGGCCCGAACCCGAACGTGTCGTGCGGGGCGTCGACTGTGAAGGCCGGCGTGACCACGGAACCGGTGGCCGCGTGGTTGTAGGCGCCCGCCAGGATGAGCCAGGGCGCGGCCGCGACCGCCACGAGCAGCGTTGCCCGCCGGCTGGCCGGCGCCGCGACCAACAGGAGGAGCGGCAGGCCGACGAGCACGGCGTCGAACGGGCGGTGGAAGGCGAGCGCACCGAGCGTGGTGCCGGCGACGACCCACCAGCGGGCGCCGCCGAGCCGGACCGCTCGTAGGGCTGCGGCCAGGGCTGTCGCGGCGAGGGCGGCCGACGGCAGGTAGGCGAGGGCAGTGGCGCTGTGGGTCACGAAGATCGGGGACACCACGACGCCGACCGCGGCGGCGGTCGCGAGGCGGCGATCCTCGGTCAGCTCGCGGGCGAGCAGCCAGAACGCCAGCGCCGCGGCCATCGCGGCGACGACGAGGCCGGGCCGGTGGTCGCCGGTCGATCCGACCGACAGCGCCAGCCATGCAGGCCACAGTGGCTGGTACTTGAACACGACCCGGTCGCCGGCGACGCCCGTCATGTAGGGCCGGAAGTCGGGCGTGTACTCGGTCGCGTCGAACGTGAGCTGGCCGTGGCGCAGGGCCTCGGCCTGGTTGAGGTAGACGAGCTCGTCGACGTCGAGGCTGCCGTGGGGAAGCAGGTGGTAGGCCGAGACGGCGGCGACGAGGCCGGCCAGCAGCACCGGCGCGAGCAACCAGGTCCACGCTCGGCGGGGACCGTCCCGAAGCGAGACCCTCACGGGTGCCTCGCCTGGGTTCGCAGCTAGCGCAGTTGCCGTCGCCACCGACTGCCCCCAGGCATGCCACGACGCTACGTCGGCTCGCGACCCCTCGCGGTCCTTTCTTGCGTGAAGCTTCCGCTCGAGGGCGTGCCAGTTGCGGTCGGCTGGCGCCGCCCTTAACTGTCACGGCCCACATATACGCTCGGTCCCATGAGCCCGACTGGACCTGAGCCGCTTCCCGGCCCCGACGCATCGCAGGCTGACCTGCCCGATGGGTCGAGCGAGCTGGCCCAGCGGGTCGAGCGGGCGTTGGCCGGCAACCTCGCCAAGGTCGGCGACAAGCTCGCCCAGCAGCACAAGCTCTTCGTGCGGGACCGGCTGGCGCTCCTGCTCGACGAGGGGTCGTTCGTCGAGGATGCGCTGCTGGCCAACACCGAGGCCGACGACCTGCCGGCCGACGGCGTGGTCACAGGCGTGGGTCGGGTCGACGGCCGGCCGGTCTGCGTCATGGCCAACGACCCCACGGTGAAGGCCGGCTCGTGGGGCGCTCGCACGGTCGAGAAGATCGTGCGCCTCACCGAGTACGCGCTGCGCCACGAGATGCCGGTGTTCTGGCTGGTCGACTCGGCGGGCGCCCGGATCACCGACCAGGTCGAGCTGTTCCCTGGGCGGCGGGGGGCGGGCCGGATCTTCTACAACCAGATCCGGCTGTCGGGCCGGGTGCCGCAGATCTGCTGCCTGTTCGGACCGTCGGCAGCCGGCGGCGCCTACATACCGAGCTTCTGCGACGTGGTGTTCATGGTCGAGGCCAACGCCTCGATGTACCTCGGCTCGCCGCGGATGGCCGAGATGGTCATCGGCGAGAAGACCACGCTCGAGGAGATGGGCGGCGCCCGCATGCATGCCACCCAGTCGGGCTGCGGGGACAACCTGGCGGTCGACGATGCCGACGCCCTCGACCAGGCCAAGGCCTGGCTGTCGTACTTCCCTCAGACCTGGCGGGACGAGCCGCCCCGCTACGAGCCCCGGCCGCCGGCCTCACCGCTGACCCCCGCCACCGTGCCGGCCGAGGAGCAGCTGGCCTACGACATGCACGACGTCATCGACGGGCTGGTCGACGCCGAGTCGTTCTTCGAGCGGATGCCGCTCTTCGCCCCGGAGCTGATCACCGGGCTGGCGCTGCTCGACGGACGGCCGGTGGGCATCGTCGCCAACAACCCGCAGCACAAGGGCGGGGTGCTCTTCGTCGACTCGGCCGACAAGGCGGCCCGGTTCGTCTGGCTGTGCGACGCGTTCAACGTGCCGCTGCTCTTCCTGGCCGACGTGCCCGGCTTCATGATCGGGACCGAGGTCGAGCGCCAGGGCATCATCCGCCACGGCGCCAAGATGGTCACGGCGGTCAGCGAGGCCACCGTGCCCAAGCTGTCGATCATCGTGCGCAAGGCCTACGGCGCCGGCTTGTACGCCATGTCCGGGCCGGCGTTCGAGCCCGAGGCGACCATCGCCCTGCCCACCGCCCGGATCGCGGTCATGGGGCCCGACGCCGCGGTGAACGCCGTGTTCGCCAACAAGATCGCCGCCATCGAGTCGCCCGAGGAGCAGGCGGCGTTCGTGGCCGAGCGACGGCGGGAGTACGAGGCCGACGTCGACCTCTACCGGCTGGCATCGGAGCTGGTCATCGACGCCGTGGTCGACTTCGGGGACCTGCGGGCCGAGTGCGTGCGCCGCCTCGAGCTGGCCGAGGACAAGGACCGGTCCTTCTCGGACCGCCGCCACGGAGTGCCCCCTGTATGACCACCCGCCCGGTGCCCATCAACGGCGACCACGACGGCGACCGTGACGGTCCGACCGAGCGCAGGCCCGGCCCGGCGGACACCGCGGGCCCCGAGCCCCTGGCAGGCCCGGCGCGCGCAGCTGACCCGGCGGGTGGGGTCATCACGATCCGGGAGGTCGGGCCGCGGGACGGGTTGCAGCCGGAGGCCCCGCAACCGGCCGGAGTGCGGGCTCGACTCGTGGAGGAGCTCGTCGACGCCGGGGTCACCACCGTCGAGGCGGTGGCGTTCGTGTCGCCCCGCGCCGTGCCGCAGATGGCCGAGGCCGCTGACGTCCTGGCGGCCGTCGAGCGGCAGCCGGGCGTCCGCTACCTGGCGCTGGTGCCCAACGCCAAGGGCGCGGAGCTGGCCCTGGCGGCGGGGGTCGACGGGCTGTCGCTGACCGTGTCGGCGTCCGAGGCGTACAGCCAGCGGAACGTGCACATGTCGGTGGGGGAGTCGCTCGCGCAGGTCGCCGCCGTGCGGGCGGTGGTCGGCGAGGCGCTACCGCTCGACACCGTCATCTCGTGCGCGTTCGGGTCGCCGTACGAGGGCGACATCGCTCCCGAGGCCGTGGCCGAGATGGCCCGGCGGGCGACCGATGCCGGAACGACGACCCTGACCTTCGCCGACACCACGGGCATGGCGGGCCCCCGCCACGTCGAGGCGCTGCTGAAGCTCGTCGGCACCGACGTCGGCCTGCACCTCCACGACACCCGGGGCACGGCCCTGGTCAACGCCTATGCCGCGCTGCAGGCCGGGGTGCGGCGGTTCGACACCGCGGTGGGCGGCATCGGCGGCTCACCGTTCGCCAAGGGCGCCGGGGGCAACCTCGCGACCGAGGACCTGGTGAACCTCTGTGACCAGCTGGGCCTGACGACCGGCATCGACCTCGAGCGACTACTGGCTGCGTCCCGGGGGCTGGCCGAAACGCTGGGCCACCCGATGCCGTCGCGCGTGACGGCGGCCGGTCCGAGCCGGTACTGACATGGCCGCCCGCAACCGTGTGACGCCGACGGGGGAGATCGTCGCCATCGACCAGCGGGGCACGTTCATGGGGAACCGCGGGTCGATCCATCGGGGCGTCGGCGACATCGCCCGCCCGTGGCAGGTGCGGCGCTGGATCACGTGCCAGCTCGAGTACAAGGGCTGGGTGGCGCCCAAGTGGGAGCCCGGTCGCTGGACGCCGCTCTTCTTCTGGGACGAGGCGGTGGCGCTCGCCGCCGGGCATCGACCGTGCGCGCTGTGCCGGCACCCCGATTTCACCCGGTGGGTCGACGCCTGGGAGAAGGCCTTCGGGGAGCGGTGCAAGGTCGACCCGATGGACCGCCGGCTCCACGACGACCGCATCGACGGCCGGGTGCAGCGTCGCCACCGCGAGCCCTGGGCCTCGCTGCCCGAGGGCGCCTTCGCTGTGCTGGCCGACGGGCCGGTGCTGGTGCTCGCCGACCAGGTCGTGCCATGGTCGACGGCCGGGTACGGAGCCGTCGCCGAGCGGCCCGCCGGGGGAGAGGCGACGCTCCTGACCCCGGCGGCGACGGTCGAGGTCCTCAGGCACGGCTATCGCCCCCAGCTCCATCCGTCGTTGGGAGACCGATCGTGAACGAACTGGAGCGGCGTCACGCGCTGAGGCTGCTGGCCGGGGCCGGGTTGGTGGCGGTCGTCGGCTGCAGCTCGGACGACGACGATGCGGCAAGCGGCGGACGGTCGTCGACCACGAGGTCGGCGGGACCGGCCGCCACCCCGGGCGCCGGCGCCGGAACGGGTGACGACGGCAGCTGCGACGAGATCCCGGAGGAGACCGCCGGACCGTACCCGGCCGACGGCTCCAACGAGTTCGACGTGTTGAGCGACGGCGAGATCATGCGCAGCGACATCCGGTCGAGCTACGGCAAGTTCCGCGGGACGGCCGAGGGGGTGCCCGTGACCGTCGAGCTCGCGGTGCAGGACACGGCCCTGGGGTGCGCGCCGATGGGTGGCGTCGCCGTGTACCTGTGGCACTGCGACAGCGTCGGGGGCTACTCGCTCTACACCGTCGAGGACCAGAACTACCTGCGCGGGGTGCAGGTCACCGACAAGGCCGGCAAGGTGCGCTTCACCAGCGTGTTCCCGGGCTGCTACCCGGGCCGCTGGCCGCACATGCACTTCGAGGTCTACCCGAGCGCCGCTCTGGCGAGCGAGGGCAAGGAGGTCCTGGCGACCTCTCAGCTGGCACTGCCCCAGGAGACCTGCGAGGCGGTCTACGCGCTCGAGGGCTACGGCCCGAGCCTCGACAACCTCGGTGGCACATCGCTGACCGACGACATGGTCTTCGCAGACGGCGCCGACGACGAGATGGCCACCGTCACCGGCACTCCCACGAAGGGCTACACCATCACCCTCACCGTCCCCGTCTGAGCATCAGCGGCGCGCCAGCGACAGGGCGATCTCGTGGCGTGGCCCGAGCGCGGGACGGCGCCCCACTCCTGGGCTGTGGGGCGCCGTCCCGGATCTCGCATGTGGGTGTGCGAACTGGGAATCAGCCGGGGCAGGTGTCCCGGTACTCCACGAGGGTCGAGTCGACGGGTCGCGGGCAAAGGAACTGCTCGTAGCGAGTGTCGTTGTCGACGTAGCGCTTCAACCACGAGATGGCGTACTTCGACTGCGTCGTGTTGCTGCTGGTGCCGAGGAAGTGGTCGACCCCGGCCACCTCGACGTAGGCCTTCTCCGACGCCGCCGGGATCTGCTCGTAGAACGGCTCGGCGAACGAGCCGACGCCGGCGATGAAGTCGTTCTGGGCGCCGACGATCATGCTGGGCACCCGGTCGTTGCCGAAGTTCATGAAGATGTCCCACGGCTGCAGGGCGACCGCGGCCTGGTACTCGGGATGGTTCTGGGCGGCCTCCAGGGTGCCGCCGCCGCCCATCGAGTGGCCCATGACCGCCAGGCGGCTGGGGTCGATGCGGCTGCGCACCGCCGCCGGGCTGCTGTTGACGAGGTAGTTGAGCGCGGCGGTCAGCTGCGACGCCCGGCTGCCCGGGAAGTCGAAGATGGTGTTGGTGTCGATCGTGAACACCACGAAGCCCTGCGACGCGATCCTCGGCCCCGCCCAGGCGATGAACGCCTGCGGCGAGAAGAACCCGGGCGACACGGCGACCGCCCCGAAGGTGCCCTGGCTGGTGTCGTTCGGGTAGTAGATGGTCCCGCCGCCGAAGCTGCCCTGCGAGGCGACGGTGGCGGTGCTGATCGTGAACGGCCCGGTCGGCGCTGAGACGCTGGCGACGGTCGGCGCCGGCCCCCGCTGGAACGGGTTCGGGGTCTGGGCGCCGGCGGTGAGCGGTGTCACCACCACCCCGCCGAAGGCGAGCGTGGCCGCCCCGACGGCCACGCCGACTGACGCGATCAACCGACGAGATCTCGGTCTCATGTGCTTCCCCCAAGGAAACGCCCGGTCCAGGCCGGCGGCGAGCGACCCCAGCGCCACCCGCCTCGTCCACAATAGGACATTCCTGGAGGTGAAGGTCAATAAATGAGGGTTAAGACCCGAGATCTTCAATAACGCGCGTTCTTCAAGCCCGTACGAGGACCACCTCGAACTGGGTCGCGGTCGGGGGGACGCCGGTGTCGAACTTGGCGTTGACGGCGGCGAGGGTTCGGCCGAAGCGGGCTGCCGTCGTCGGGATCTGGAAGAAGTCGCTGGTGATCGCCCGCTCGAACACCCCGGAGCTCAGGTCGCCCGCGAGCCGGTAGCGGTCGATGCGGTTGGCGAAGTTGCGGACCGCCCACAGGTGCCGGCCGCTGAGCACGATGCCGTCGACGTTGGGCACATTGACCCCGGCGATCTGGGCGCTGGCGCCGGTCCGGGGGTTCACCGTGTACAGCGCGCCGTTGCCGGAGTGAGCGACCACCAGCGTCCGCCCGTCGGCTGTGGCCTGGATGCCGTTGAGGTTGAACTGCCCGCTGGTGTCGGCGGCCGGGCCGCTGAGCTGCAAGATCCGGGCCGCCCCGGGGACGCCGTGGACGACCGGCACGAAGTGCAGACGACCCTGCAGCGAGTCGGTGAACCAGGCGCCCTGGCGGGTGAGCGCGACGTCGTTGATGAACGCAGTGCCGGCCGTGCCGAGCTGGTACGTGGCTACCGACGCTCCGGAGCGGAGGTCGTAGACGTAGGCCTGAGCGGTCGGGCCGCCGGCGACGAACAGGAGGTCGTGGCGGAGGTCGGCGACCATGCCCAGCGCCTGGCGCCCGGCCGGGGCGTCGATGAACCGCTCGGCGGTGCCTCGGCGCACGTTCCCGCGGAAGATGTCGCCCTCGACGAGGTCGCCGGCGTAGAACGTGCTGCCCCGGCCGGCGGTGATGCCCTCGGCCCCCCGTGCTCCGGGCAGCACGATCACCGACGAGCGCCCGGTCGCGCGCGCCACACCGGGTGACGCACCTGCAAGCGTCGCGACGACGAGCGCGGCGACGATCCACCTAGCTGCGTGACGAAGTCTGTGCATGGCGTAGGGCTGCCCGCCCTGGCAGCCCGCAACCAACCCGCAAGGGCATGATGGAGCCATGCCGGCATGGACGTGCCCCGACTGCGGGCGGCAGTTCGGCCGGGTGCGGCAGGGCCACGAGTGCTCGCCCGCCATGACGGTGGACGAGTACTTCTCGACCGGGCCGCCCCACGAGCGGCCGGTCTTCGAGGCGATCTTGGGTCGGCTCGACGATGTCGGGCCGATCCACATCGAGCCCGTGTCGGTGGGCATCTTCCTGAAGCGGGCCGCGAGCTTCGCGGAGCTCCGACCGATGGAGCGCTGGGTCGCGGTCGCGTTCTCGCTACCCCGCCGGGCCCAGCACCGGACGATCACCCGCAAGGTCAACAACTACGGCGGCCGGTTCTGGCACGTGGCCAACGTGCGCGGCCCCGAGGACGTCGACGACGCCCTGGGGGACCTGCTGGTCGAGTCGTACCTCAGCTCGCCCGAGCCCTGAGGGATTCGCGGGTCCGACGCGGGGGAGACTGGAGCCGTGGTCTTCTACATCGTGGCGTTGGCGGTGCTCGGGCTGTTCGTGGGTTGGCTGGGACGGTGGTTGGTGCCGGGCCCGAACCCGATGCACATTTGGCGGACGATCGCCATCGGTGCGGTGGGCTCGTTGGTCGGTGGCGGCGTCGGCGTCCTCCTCTTCGGCGTCCCCGGCGGCCTGATCCTGGCCGTCATCGTGGCTGCCTTCATCACCTGGTTGACCGACCCCTACCGCAGCGACGAGACCCTCTGACTTTGGGGTGGTGCACAAGGCGGCTGCCTGGATTTCTGGTGGGTGCCCAAGAGACAGGGTCGCTTGCTGTCGGCAGGATGACGGGACCATTGGGGTGGGCGACAAACGAGGGGGACGTCATGCGGAGAGGGGTCGCGGCGCTCATCGCCGTCACGCTGCTGGTGCTGGGGATGCCGGGGCGTCCCGTCGACGCGCAGGCGAGCCACCACCAGAAGGGCGGGATCGTCCTCGCCGGGGCCGCCAGCCGGTCGGTGCTGCCGCTGGTCGACGGCCGCCAGGACTACCTGAAGGCAGGCCTGCCGAGCGACCACGACGCCGTCGACCCGGGCGTCCTCGTCCCGGAGTGGGACGACGGGCGCATCGCGGTCGGCAACGGCGACAGCGTGTCGCACTGGGTCCACGACGACATCAGGGTCCGGGCACTCGCCCTCCAGGAGCCGACCAGCAAGCGCATCACGGTCCTGCTCTCGGCCGACCTCTACATGATCTTCCGGGCCGACGCCGACGCCATCCGGGCCAAGGTCCGCCAGCGGCTGCCGCAGGCCTTGCACCGCCGGGAAGTCCAGGTCGAGGTCCTCGTCGGCTCGACCCACAACCACCACGGCCCCGACACCGCCTTCGACGTCAACCACGCCTGGTACGAGCACATGACCGACCAGGCAGCCGACGCCGTCGTCAGCTCGCTCGGCAAGCTGCGGCTCGCCCGGCTGCGGGTCGCCAGCGGCCAGCACTGGTTCGGCATGGACGACGGCGACCCCCAGATCATGGATCCGACCATGAACGTCCTCCAGGCCGTCCGGGCCGACGGGCGCGGCGTCGTCGCCACCGTCGTGCAGTGGAACAACCACCCCGAGACCACCCTGAACTGGGCCCCCACATCCGACCTCTCCGCCGATTGCGCGGTCCTCGGCTGGACGGGCGACCAGTGCAACGCCGAGGGCCGCTACTTCACCGCCGACTACCCCGGCATCCTCTCCCGCCGCATCCACGACAAGGTCGGCGGCGAGGCCCTGTACTTCGTCGGGGCGCTCGGCCACCTCGTCGGACCGGGCGGAGCCAACATCTGGGAGGTCGACAAGGCCCATCCGCTCGGCGACCAGTTCCACCCGCCCGCAGGTGCCGCGGTGCCGGGCGGCGACGGGTTCACCTACACGTCGCGCAACTTCCGCCGGACGGTGGTGCTCGGCGAGCAGACCGCCGCGGCGGCGCTTCGCATCCTCGGCCATGCCGAGTGGATCCGGCGGCCGTCGATCGACTTCCGGCGCCAGACCTTCTACTCCCGGCTGAGCAACATCGGCTTCCGGGTGCTGCTCGTGCCCGACCCGGCGACCGGCTTCACCCGCCTCGGCCACGCCGTGCCGACCGCCTACACGTGCCCGGCCATCGGCCCGAAGACCGACGCCACTTGCACCGACGTCGGCGTCGCCACCGAGGAGGACCCGTTCGTCGGGACGATCCGCAAGGGCGACCACCTCCGCAGCGAGGTCGGCTACCTGCACATCGGACCGGTGGGGATGATGTTCCTGCCCGGCGAGTCGGCCGGCGAGCTGGTCCAGGGGCTGCCCGCCGACTTCCGCACCGACCCGGGTCGCTGGTACGAGGGGCCGCTCGGCGACGAGGCCTTCGGCGCCGACTACGTGACGCCCGGCTACGTCCACAAGCGCATGCACGACCGCTACGAGTGGACGATCGGGCTGGGCAACGACGAGCTCGGCTACATCTTCCCGATCAGCAACTGGCGGGTGAAGTGCGTCGCCGACGAGGTGGCTGGGCCGGGGACCTGTCAGGCGCTGCACGACGCCGGCGTCATCGAGTTCCCCGACGCCGTGGCCGGCACCACCTGCAAGGCGATCACCGAGGACCCGTCCCGCCTCGACGCCTACCCGCCCGACGCCGCCTTGGCGGTGAGCGCCAGCTGTCGCTACGGCCAGGCGCTCGGCGAGGCCAAGGCCCACTACGAGGAGACCAACTCCGCCGGCTGGGACCTGGCCGCCGACATGCTCGCCGCCGTCGCCGCGCTCACCGGCGACGCCCACCCCGAGCAGGTCAACCCCGACTTCCCGGGCTACTGGAAGAACTACCCGCCACCGACCTAGGGCTTCTTCGAACCGTCGTGGCTCACCATGAGCCACGACGGTTCACAGAACGAGGAGCGCGGCCGTGAGGACCTGGGCGTCGGGGGCGTGGGTGGGGTCGAGGTTGGTGAGGGTGGCGATGCGGCCGAGGCGGTAGCCGAGGGTGTTGGGGTGGACGTGGAGGAGCTCGGCAGTGCGGAGGCGCTGGCGGCCGTTGTCGACGTAGGCCCGCAGGGTGTCGAGCAGCTGGGGCTGATCGAGGATCGGGTCGAGCTTGCGGGCCAGCGCGTCCCGGGCCGGCCCTGGCCGGGTCAGCTGGTACTCCACCAGCAGGTCGTCCATCCGGTACAGGCCCGGCGGCCGGCCCAGCTGGCGGGCGAGCTCGGCCAGATCGCGGGCCAGGCCGGCGGCTCCCGGGATGTCGGTGTGCGCCGGGGCCACGACGGCGGCCGCGTGGACCGCAGCCCCGGCTGCCTTCGTGAGGTCATCGGCCAGGTCGTCGAGGCCCTCGATCGACGCCACCGGGAGGAGGGCGACGCCGCCCCGGCCCGAGAGGCGGCCCAGCACCGGCACGCCGGCGAAGCCGTCGAGCGTCGCCTGCAGCTCGCGCTCCCGGCGCCGGGCCGCGACCGCCGCGCCCGCGTCGAGTCCTGCCTCGGGGACGTCGACCAGCATGACCAGGACCACGTGCGTCGCGGGCGGGGGCACGTCGGCTCGGTCGGCGAAGGACGCCAAGGCGTCGGTCGGACGCCCGGAAAGCAGGGCCTCGGTGAGCTCCTGCCGGGCCGCCCGCTCCTCGCCGTGGATGGTCTGCTGCACGTCGAGGTAGGCCGTCGACACCGCGCTGGTCAGCTCCTGCATGTAGCGCAACAGGTGGCTCCCGGCCGCGAGCAGCTCGGCCACGTCGTCCGCATCGGAGGGCGACGCCGCGTCGACCATCGCCTGCCAGCCCAGCCGGGCGCCGATGTGGTACGCCGCCAGGACGTCGGCCAGCGGCACCCGCTCCTCGGCCCGCCGGGCGGCCGACGCCACGATCCCCGCCACCTCCTCCCGGGTCGGTAGCCGCCCCTCCTCCAACCCCCGGAAGAACAGCCGGATGTTGTGCAGCGTGACGTCGAGGATCTCGCCCTCGAGCTCCTCCCGGGGCAGCAACCCGTACAGCGGCACCTCCGCGGCGAACTGCGCGACCGCCTGCCGCGCCAGCGACACGACATGCGGCGCCATCCGCGCCGACAGGGTCCCCCTACCCATGACGCATGTGTTAGCACCGAACGCACCCGTCTTGTGCGGGAGCACAAGACGAGCAGGCGGATTTGGGGGCGGATGCCAGGAGACGCCCACCGGCAGGGCGCGCATGATGGGCCTGTGGGGGAAATGCGGAAGCGGTTGGTCCTGCTCGTCGTGGCCCTGGTGGGGGCGGGTCTCGCGGGGTGTGGCGACGCACCGCCCGACAGTGCCGCCGCCGGCGCGCCGCCACCCCTGAGCGACGACGCCTACCGCCCCCCGACCGACTGCACGAACTGGCGCTACGGCCCCGCCGACGAGCCTGCGGCCGGCAAGGTCCCGGCCGAGTACCCCCGCACCGAGGCCGGCTGGAAGCTCGGATCCCTGCGCGACGACGACCCGGCGATCCGCAGCTCGATCCAGAACCAGTGCGGCCAGATCGGCGCGGCGGTCGACCTCGCCTGGGGCGTGACCACCGGCCGCGACGACGTGACCATCGCCGTCCTCGACTCGGGCATCAAGTGGCGCGACGCCGGCGACATGGCCGACCTCGCCACCAAGGTCCGACTGAACCGCCGTGAGCTCAAGACGCCATGCCAACAGCGCAGCGGCGACTGCAACAACGACGGCCGCTTCGAAATCACCGACTTCACCGCCAACGGCGCAACGCTCCCGGACCGCAACGGCAACGGCCTCGCCGACCCCGAGGACCTCATCCTCGACCCCGCCCAGAACAACGGCCGCGACGATGACCGCAACGGCTACGTCGACGACATCGCCGGCTGGGACTTCCTCTACGGCGACAACAACCCCCTCGACACCGTCGAGTTCGGCCACGGCACCGGCGAGGCGAAGGACTCGACCGCGGCGGCCAACGGCCAGGGCGACGTCGGCACCTGCCCCGACTGCCGGGTGCTCCCCGTGCGGGTCGGCGACTCGTTCATCACCGAGGGCGGACGCTTCGCCGCCGGCGTCCTGTTCGCCCTGGACAGCCACGCCGACGTGATCCAGGAGGCCCTCGGCGTCACCAGCAACCCCCGCCAGGCCCAGCAGGCGATCGATGCTGCGTACCGTCGCGGCGTGGTGGTGGTGGCCTCGATGGCCGACGAGGCCTCGAAGCACCCCAACCTGCCGGCCGCGCTCGAGCGCACGATGCCGGTCAACTCGATCACCAAGCGGGAGCACTTCTCGGGGAACCAGGACGGCTGGCTGGCGCTGAACGGCTGCACCAACTGGGGTGCCATCACCTGGGTGGCGGTGCCGTCGGGCTCGTGCTCGTCCGAGGCGACCGGCCTGGGCTCCGGCATGGTCGGGCTGGTCGTCTCGGCGGCACGGGAGGCGGGCCTGCCCAAGCTGACGGCCAACGAGATCATGCAGGTGGTCCAGGCCAACGCGGACGACGTCGACTTCGCCACGCCCCACGGCAACGAGCCGGCCAACAACTACGCCAGCTCGGGCGGCGATCTCGTGCCGTCGCAGCGCTACCCGACCCGGGCCGGCTGGGACGAGGTCTACGGCTACGGCCGCATCAACGCCTACGAGGCCGTGCGGTTGACCAAGGCCGGCCGCATCCCGCCCGAGGCGGCGCTCAGCAGCCCGAAGTTCTTCGAGGTGCTGCCGACCCACGGCACGCTGACCGTGAAGGGTGACGTCGGCACCCGCTTCGCCGACCGCTACAGCTACCGGGTCGAGTGGGCGGTCGGCGCCAACCCGCCGCCGCATCCCGGCACCGACCAGTGGCACGTCGTCGCCCAGCGCCAGGGCGAGACCCGGCCCCGCCACGGCACGCTCGCCCGCATCGACCTCGCCGAGGTCGCCGCGGCGCTGCCGGGCAACGGGGCCGGGGAGCCCCTGACCAGCACCGGGCTACCGGACGAGGACCGCTTCGCAGTCCGCGTCCGGGTCGTGGTCACCGGCGAGGGCGCGGCCGCCGACGGCCTCGCCGGGACCATGCAGAAGCAGGTCTACGTCCACGACGACCCGGATCTGGCCACGGGCTACCCCCGGCAGGTGGCCGGGGCATCGGGGTCGAGCCCGGTGTTCGCCGACATCGACGGCCACGGCGGCGACGAGTTGCTGATCGCCACCACCGACGGCGACGTCCACGCCTACCGGGCGAACGGCAGCGAGGTCGCCGGCTGGCCGGTGCGGACAACGGTGGCGTCCTGGTGGCCGATCGGGTCGCCGACGGCGCGCCAGGCCCACATCCAGCCGATGCGCAGCGCCATCATGGTCGGAGCGCCCGCGGTGGGCGATGTCGACGGCGACGGCGGCCTCGACGTGGTCGTCACCGACGCCGACGGCAACGTGTGGGCCTGGGACAACGAGGGCGAGCGGCTGCCGGGCTTCCGGACCGAGCACCTCGGCGGCCCGGGCAAGCCCCGCGGCGCCCGGCGCAGCCAGGTCCACATCAACCCGGCATGGTCGGTGGACGACGTCGCCAGCCAGGACAGCCGCAACCGCACGAAGCCTGGCTTCGCGGGCTCGGCCGCGCTGGGCCAACTCGACGCAGATCGGCAGCTGGAGGTCGTGGCCGCGGGCCTCGACCGGCACGTCTACGCCTGGAACCACGACGGCAGCCCGGTCGCCGGCTGGCCGGTCCTGCTGGTCGACCCGGCGAAGGCCGGCGCCGTCGACCGGACCTCCCACAAGGTGACGTTCGCCGACGGCAGCGCCAAGGAGGGCGGCGAGATCGTGGCCACCCCGGCGCTGGCCGACCTCGATGGCGACGGCCGCGACGAGGTGGTCGTCGGCGCGCAGGAGAGCTACGCCGAACCGATCAACATCGGCGACACCCCTGAGATCGGCCTCATCACGTCGGTCGGCGGCGAGGCCGGCAACGCCCGGCTGTACGCGCTGTCGCCGGACGGCCGCAACGCTCCTAACCCGGACCGCAACCCCGGCCACCCCGACGACACCGCCTACCTGCCCGGCTGGCCGACGAAGGTCGGCCAGCTGCTGCTGGAGACGCTGCCGGTCATCGGCGATGGCGTGGTGGCCCAGGCCGCGGTCGGCGACGTGGTGCCGTCGCATCCCGGACCGGAGATCGTGGCCGCGTCCGCCGTCGGCCCGACGTACGTCTTCGGCGCCGACGGCCGCAGCGTCTACGGGACCGGTCTTGGCGGCGCCGACAACCCGGCGCTGTGGACCGGGGGTGTCCTCACCCCGTCGCAGAACAACCGCTATGGCGCCGCCCGCAACTCGCAGGACATCCAGATCACGCCGACGGTGTTCGCCGGCTCGTCGATCGGTGACCTCGACGGCGACGGCACGGCCGACTTCGTCAGCTCGACGGGCGGGTTGTCGCGCCTGCTCGACCAGGCGCTGCCCGACATGCAACTGCCCAACGACGACCAGCTGCTGGCCTGGCAGGGCGGAGACACGGGCAACGCGCTCGCCGGGTTCCCGCAGGTGACCACCGACATCGCGTTCTTCGTGACCCCGGCGATCGCCGACCTCGACGGCGACGGCCACAACGAGGCCATCGCCGGCAACGGCCTCGGGCTGGTGGCCGCGCACGAGGCCGACGGCTCCCGGCCGGCGGGCTGGCCCAAGCTGCAGGGCGGCTGGGTCGTCGGCACGCCGGGCCTGGGCGACTTCGACGGCGACGGGACGGCCGAGATCGCGATCGTGCGCCGGGACGGCGCCCTGTTCGTCTGGCACACCCGGCAGCCGACCGCCGACCTGGGCGCGTGGCCTCGCTTCGGTGGCGATGCCCACAACTCGGGCAAGGCGGGCTGAACGGGAGCTAGTCCTCGGTGACGGACCAGGTGATGGGGTCGGTGGGGTCGGGGAGGTAGGCGCAGCTCAAGCCGGTCACGATCGACGTCCGGAGGGCCTGGCCGACGACGGGGTTGGCGCCGTCGATCTCGTCGATCGCCCGCTTGATGGCCTTGCGGACCGCGGTGCGGGCCCGCTCGGCCGGCCCGGCGAAGGTACGGGACTGGCCGTGCAGCCCGACCGCCGCCTCGAGCTGGTCGACGAGCACGTCCAGCTCGGCCCGCAGGACCTCGGCCCGGCCGAGGTCGGCGTGGGCCTGGGCTTCGGCCAGTTCGGCACCCAGCTCCCGCATCCGCGCCCCGTAGGCCGCCTTGGCCTCGTCGTCGAGCAGAGCCTGGGGCGAGCCGTCCTGGGGGAACGGCCCGTCGCCCGCGAGGTCGACAGCCGGGATCTTGTGACCGGGATGCCGCAGCAGCCGGGCCAGGTAGCGCAGCCCGACGAGGTTGCCGACGAAGGCGCGGTGGCCGTCGACGGCAACCAGCCAGCCCTTGCCGCTGCGCCGCAACGCCCCGTCCCGCGCCGGGGGCGGCGCCGCGCCGGACGCCACGACCTCGTTCAGCTCGGCCCGCCACGCCGCCGCCCGGACCGGCATGTCGAACTCGTCGGCCGCGGCGATGGCGTCGTGCAGGAGCTTCTCCGCCCGCTCGGCCGCGGCCCGCCCACCGATGCGCACGAGCACCCCGGCGAGCTGGGCCTGGCAGATGGCGACCAGCGGCCAGTTGGCGATCCGCCGGTTGGCCTCGATCGCGGCGACCAGGTGGCGGGCGGCCAGGTCGAGGTCGCCGAACGCCTCGGCCGCGGTGCCCAGGGCCCGCTCGGTCGAGCCGAGGCAGACGACCGCCAGGGACGGCATCGTCGGCACGCCGGCGTAGGGGTGCAGCAGCTCGTAGGCCTCTTCCGCGACCGCCGCGTCGCCCAGCACCCCCGCCGTCTCGGCGATGGCGACCATGCCCATGAGCCACGTGCTGGACGGGGGGAGCGCGGCCAGCCCGTGCTTGGTGAGCTTGCCGAGCGCGATGCGCGCCCGGTCGTGCTGGCCGGCCCGGGCGGCGATGGCCGCGGCGCTCGCCCGCAGCGAGAACTCGCCCTCGATCAGCGACGTCGAGCCGGCCACCGACTCGGCGAGGTCGACCAGGTCGCTGTCGCTGCCCTGGATGAACCGGATGGCCAGGGTGTGGGCGCCGAGGTAGCCGAACGCGTCCTCCTCGCCGACCTCGTGGCCCAGCTCGTAGACGTGCTGGCTGGCGGTCGCGGCGTCGTCGAGGCGGCCGGCCCGGATCATGAGCATCACGTCGATGACCCGGACGATGTACATGACGTTCTGGCACGCCAGGGCGTCGGCCTGGGCCCGGAGCTCCTCCAGCGCCCGGATCGCGCGCCCGTCGCCCGCCAGGAACAGGTCGACGGCCCGCCAGCACAGGCCCATCAGCCCGAGGACCCCGTGGCCGGCCCGGGATGCCACCTGGATGAGCTCGTCGGCGAGCGCCAGCCGGCGGTCGGCGTGCGCGGGGGCGAGCAGGGCATGGTGGCAGAGCGACAGGGCTTCGGCCAGGGCGCCGGCGTCGCCGCAGGCCCGCGCCCCTTCGAGGGTGGCGAGCACCGGCTCGACCGGCGCGCCGTCGTAGACCGCCTCGCCCGCGAGCCGAACCTCCAGCCGGGCCCGGAGCGGGGCGGCGGCCGCGGCGTCCTCGTCGTCCGGGTCGTCCCCCGCGGGCAGGCGGTGCAGCGCCGCCCGCTGGAGGCCGAGGACCCGGGCCCGGGCCAGCGGGCTGCGGTGCTCGTTGAGCCAGACACCGCCCAGGCCGAGCGCCGCCTCGGCGAAGGCGATCGGGTCGGCCTCGTGCTCGGCGGTGGTGGCGGCGCGGTCGAACCGTCGCCGGGCCTCGGCCATGCGCCCGGAGAACGACGCCGCCTGCGCCCACTCGACGAGCAGGCAGCCGGGCGGCGGCGTCAGGCCGGCCCGGTCGTGCAGCCCGACCGCCGCCGACAGCAGGTGGTCGGCCTGCTCGTAGGCGAAGCTGGCGAGCATCGAGCGGGCCGCGGTACGGCAGGCATCGACCGCGATCCGGGCGTCGTCGGGCGAGCGGGGCGCGGCCGCGAGGGCGTGGTGGGCGCGGCGGGCGCCGTCGGCGACCTGAGGCCCGGCGACCGCGGCCGCGGCGCGGGCGTGGGCGTCGAGGCGGTCGGCGGCGGTC
>Ga0209382_10000613_pt1 | contig 58315 bp, 64 predicted proteins | sample SoiMetdeltSBSDD5_FD_187599 | JGI IMG/M metagenome (GOLD analysis project Ga0209382, IMG submission 187599) | Bulk soil microbial communities from a Populus tree surrounding site in Tennessee, USA - Soil MetaG P. deltoides SBSDD5 (SPAdes) (version 2) | ecosystem: Environmental > Terrestrial >...
GATCGAGACGTCGAGCCACTTGCCGAACTTGCGGCCGACCTCCCGCTCGGTGCCCACCAGCTCGAAGCCGAGCGACTTGTGGAGCCCGATCGACGACTGGTGGCCCCCCACGATGCGGGCGAACATGGCGTGGAAGCCGTGCGTGGTGGCCACGGCCACCAGCTCGGTGAGCACGAGCTTGCCGATGCCCCGACCCTGGTGGTCCCGGTGGACGTACACCGAGTCCTCGACGCTGGTGCTGTAGGCCGGCCGCTCCTTGTAGGGCGACAGCGACCCGAACCCCACGATCGTGCCGTCGTCGTCCTCGGCCACGACGACGGCGTGGGCGCCGCTGCGGTTGCCGAGCCAACGTCGCTGGTCGTCAGCCGATCGCGGCACCAGGTCGAACGTCACCGTCGACGTCTCGACCTCGACGTTGTAGATGGCCCGAATGGCCTCGTCATCCTCATGGGTCGCCAACCGCACGTGCATCGGGAGGTGTCTAGCGGTCGAGCCATCGGCAGGTCGAGCGCAAAGATCCCGGACGACTAGGGTCGCCGCCCGTGCGGGTGACCATCAGACGAGGCGGGACAGGCGGGACAGGCGGCACTGGCGGAACAGGCAGGTGGGTGCGGCGCGGCACGGCGGCCGCGTGCATGGTGCTCGGCAGCACGGCGATCACCGTGCTCCTCACGCCCGGCCCGGCTTCGGCTGCGCCGACGGTGCCCGCGGGCATGACCACGCTGCTCGATTCGGGCGCGTGGAGCTGGTTCGAGGACGAGCGCGCCCTCGTCGACTTCGCGGGCAACCGCCTCTACGTCTCGGCCGTGGCCACCGCGCCGACCCGGGGCGAGGTGGTGCTGGGCGAGGTCAACCTCAGCACCGGCTCCCGCCAGGTGGTCGGCCTCGGCCAGGCCTGGCTCGACGATCACGACAGCGCCGCCATCTGGGAGTCGCCTGACCAGGAGGTCCTCACCGCCTGGTCCAACCACGCCGCCGACAAGGTCATCAACACGCACCGGCGCCGCACCGACGGCAGCTGGCTGCGGCTGCCCAAGCTCACGGACAACTCGCCGGTCACCTACAACAACCTCTATTCGGTGCTGAGCGCGGACGGCCCGCCGCTGCTGTACGACTTCTACCGGGGCACCGGCAACGACCCCGAGGCCATCGCGTCGGCCGACGGCGGCCGCACCTGGAGCGCGGTCGGCCGGATCCTTCGCGACCCCGCCGACGATGGCAACCGGCCGTACGTCCGCTATGCGTCCCGAGGCGACCGCATCGACCTGATCGCGACCGAGGCCCACCCGGACGAGTTCACTGACCAGACGAGCATCTACCACGGTTACATCCAGGACGGCATCGTCCATGCCTCCACCGGCGCGACCATCGGCCCCGTCGGGACCGCCATCCCGGTCACGGCGCTGACCAAGGTGTGGCAGGCGTCCAGCATCGAGGACGGCTGGACCACCGACGTCGGCTACGACCCGGTCACCCACAACCCGATCGCGGCGTTCTCCAGCTACCGGTCGCTCAACGACCACCGCTACCACATCGGCCGCTGGAACGGTTCGAGCTGGCAGGTCCAGGAGGTCGCCTACGCCGGCACCGCCCTGTACACGAGCCAAAAGAACTACACCGGGCTGGTCGCGCTCGACCCCCGGGACGGTGACCACGTCGTCATCTCCACCGACGCCAACCCCGTCACCGGCGCGGCGCTGGTGTCATCCACCGATGGCCAACGCCACCACGAGCTGTTCGACGGCCACCGCCAGGGCGACGGCAGCTACACGTGGACGCCGCTGACGGCGAACTCGAACGTCGACAACCTCCGGCCCGTCATCACCATGAGCAACAGCGGGGCGTGGGTGTTGGCCTGGCTGCGGGGCCGATACACGACCTACATGGACTACGACCTCAAGGTCGTCGGCATCGTCCAGCGGCCCGACGGGAGCCTGGTCTCGACATCGGCGGCTGCGCCCCGGCGCCCGGTCGTGCTCGGCATCAACAACCCCGGCCCGCTCAGCACCGCGGCGGTGCCGCTGGCGGGCGACTTCGACAGCCACCCGGCGGACGATGTCCTGCTCTACCGGGCCGGTGACGCCCGCGAGGACCTGATCATCGGCGACGACGGCCGTCACCCGATCAACGCCCTGCAGCCGACGGCCAAGGGGACGTACAAGCCGGTAGCCGGTGAGTTCGACGGCGACGGGGACACCGACGTCTTCTGGTACGCCCCCGGCACCGCCAGCGAGTCGGTGTGGAAGGCGAAGCCCGACGCCACGTTCGCCAGCGCGGCCGCCCCCAAGGTCGACGGCACCGGGTACACCCCGATCGCCGGCGACTTCGACGGCGACGGCGACTCCGACATCTTCTGGTACGCGCCGGGCAGCGACGCCGACTTCGTGTGGACGACCGGCCCGAACATGACCTGGACCTCTAAGCAGGTCAGCGTGAAGGGCACGTACAAGCCGATCGTGGGTGACTTCGACGGCGACGGCGACGCGGACATCTTTTGGTACGCGCCGGGCGCCACCAACGACGTGATGTGGACCAGCGGGCCGGGGATGACGTGGACCTCGGCGGTCAAGGGCCCGGTCAACAGCACGTTCACCCCGATCGCCGGAGACTTCGACGGCGACGGCGACTCCGACATCTTCTGGTACGCGCCCGGCAGCGGCACCGACGTGCTGTGGACGACCCAGCCGGGGATGACCTGGACGTCCTCGACGCCCCGCTCGGTCAGCCTCACCTACCGCCCGGTGGCGGCCGACCTGGACGGCGACGGCGCCGACGACATCGCGTGGTACGCGGTGGGTACGCCGGGCGACTTCGTCTGGTGGGGCGGAGCGACGCCGTTCGCGACGTCGGAGGGCCTGCCCTTCAACCTCTGAGGGCCGGGGAGCGCAGCCCCGCCGGCGGGTCAGCCGTTGGCGAGGGCGGGTTCGACGAGGGCCAGCTCGCCGGCGAGGGCCTCCAGGCGCGCCCAGCTGGCGATGGCGTCGTCGTTGGTGAGCAGCATGACCTGGAGGCTGCCGACGAGGCCGGGCAGCAGCTCGAGCAGCAGCGGCACGACCGCAGGGTCGAGGTCGATGAACGGCTCGTCGAGCACCACCGGGGGCCGGATGCCCTGGGCGTGGCTGGCCGCGGTCAGCTGCGAGACGATGGCCTGGGCGAGCGCCACGGCGTCGTCGTCGGACAAGTCGGGGACGCTGGACGACAGCGACCGCAGCGCGGCGATGTGCTGGCGCAGCTTGGAGGCCGCCTGGATCTCGGTGCGGCGCTCGTTGGCCCAGTGGATGTCGATGTCGGCGACGAGGTCGACCCACGCGTCGTGGCCGGGGCTGAGCGGCCCCTGGGCCAGGGCGGCGTCGGCGGCCTCCCACAGGGCCTCCTGGTCGACGGCCGACAGCGTGCGGACGGCGTCGTCGCGGGCGGCGCTGGTGGTGAGGTCGTCGGCGCTGATGCGGGTGATCGCGCTCTGGCCGTAGCTGTTGGCCAGCATGTCGATCTTCCCGTCGAAGCTGCGGAACTGCTGGGTGACGTCGGCGTTGGAGTCGACGTCGACGACCCGCCCCGTGCCCACGCCCGGCCGGAGGACCACGAGCCGGCGCCCGGTGTCGTCGCGCAGCTCGGCGTGCACGCCCCGCTCGGTGCCGTGCAAGGCGCCGGCGAGCAGCTGGGCGAACGCCATGCGGGCCGCTGGTGGCATGCCGGCGATGACCGTCAAGCGGGGGTGGAGGTCGATCGACTCCACGCCTTCTTCTGCCTCGATGATCAGACGATCCACCAGCACTTGGGCTCCAACGTTCCTTCGGTCGGCCTGTCCGCTAGCCCCACGATCCTTCCACGACCGAGGGCGGCACACCATAGCAACCCGTTTGTAATATTTCGGAACCGGTCACCGGGGAACACGCCGAGGACGTGCCAGGTTCCGGGTTGCGAGCGACCTCGCCGACACCACTAGGCTGTCACGCTCTGGGAACGGCTGGATCACAGCCCGACCTGGCCCCCTTAGCTCAGTCGGCAGAGCACAGCCATGGTAAGGCTGGTGTCGTCGGTTCGATTCCGACAGGGGGCTCGCAAGAGCGTCGCGGCTCCGGCCGCGGCGACTGCCGCGCAAGGGCGGCGTAGCTCAGTTGGTTAGAGCACTCGGCTCATAATCGAGTTGTCGCCGGTTCGAGTCCGGCCGCCGCCACCCATCCAAGTTCCAAGGAACAGACAGCAGGAGAGCCCAATGGCCAAGGAGAAGTTCGAGCGGACGAAGCCGCATCTGAACGTGGGCACGATGGGTCACATCGATCATGGGAAGACCACGCTGACGGCCGCGATCACCAAGATCCTCGCCGAGGCCAACCCGAACGTCACGGTCATGGCGTTCGACGAGATCGACAAGGCTCCGGAAGAGAAGCAGCGGGGCATCACCATCAACATCGCGCACGTCGAGTACGAGACCCCGAACCGGCACTACGCGCACGTCGACATGCCGGGCCACGCCGACTACATCAAGAACATGATCACCGGCGCGGCTCAGGTCGACGGTGCGATCTTGGTGGTGGCGGCGACCGATGGTCCAATGCCACAGACGCGTGAGCACGTGCTGCTCGCCCGCCAGGTCGGCGTGCCGTCGATCGTGGTTGCATTGAACAAGGTCGACATGGTCGACGACGAAGAGCTGCTCGAGCTCGTCGAGCTCGAGGTCCGCGAGCTGCTCAGCGAGTACGAGTTCCCCGGCGACGACATCCCCGTCGTCCGCGTCAGCGCGCTCAAGGCCCTCGAAGGCGACGAGACCTACAAGCAGGGCGTCCTCGACCTCATGCAGGCCGTCGACGAGTACGTCCCCGAGCCCACCCGTGAGCTGGACAAGCCGTTCCTGATGCCGATCGAGGACGTGTTCTCGATCACCGGTCGCGGCACGGTGGTGACTGGCAAGGTAGAGCAGGGCGTCGTGCATGTGGGTGACGAGATCGAGATCGTCGGCATCCGCCCCACGGCCAAGACCACCTGCACCGGTGTCGAGATGTTCCGCAAGCTCCTCGATCAGGGTCAGGCCGGCGACAACATCGGCGTCCTGCTCCGGGGCACGAAGAAGGAAGAGGTCGAGCGGGGTCAGGTCCTGGCGAAGCCGGGGTCGATCACGCCGCACACGAACTTCGAGGCCCAGGTGTACGTGCTGACCAAGGAGGAGGGTGGCCGCCACAAGCCGTTCTTCTCCAACTACCGGCCCCAGTTCTACTTCCGCACCACCGACATCACCGGCACCATCGCCCTGCCGGACGGCGTCGAGATGTGCATGCCCGGCGACAACACCGTCATGACCGTCGAGCTCATCAACCCGATCGCCATGGACGAAGGCCTGCGCTTCGCCATCCGTGAGGGTGGCCGCACCGTGGGTGCCGGCCGGGTCACCAAGATCCTCAAGTAGTAGTCACGGGAGCGGGCCTTCGGGCCCGCTCTCATCCTGTTGCTCTTTGACAAGCGAGACGAGATGGCTGACAAGCAGAAGATCCGCATCCGCCTGAAGGCGTACGACCACGAGGTCATCGACCAGTCGACGAAGAAGATCGTCGAGACGGTGCTGCGCACGCAGGCGACTGTGCGCGGGCCGATCCCTCTGCCGACCGAGAAGCACCGGTTCACGGTCATCCGCTCGCCGCACAAGGACAAGGACAGCCGGGAGCACTTCGAGATGCGCATCCACAAGCGCCTGCTCGACATCCTGGAGCCGTCCCCCAAGACCGTCGACTCCCTCCAGCGGATCGAGCTCCCCGCCGGCGTCGACATCGAGATCAAGATCGCTCAAGCCTGATCCTTCGAGCTCACCCGAACTCTCGGACGTGCCCTCGCCCCGGCGAGGGCACTGTCGCGCCCGGGTCGGGGCTCAGTCGGGGACCTGGAAGTCCTCGGCCTTCATGTTGGACGAGCGGTTGGTCTCGATGTGGAGCTCGGGACCGTCGTCCTCGCCGACGAACCACGGATCGCCCTCCTCGGCCAAGTCGCGCTCGTCCCGCAAGTGCTTGAAGGGGTCGCGACCGCCGCCCTTGTCGGGCTTCTTGAGGTGCTTAGGCGCTTCCCGGTCCTTCCGCCGACCGAAAACCATTGCGGCACAATAACCGACCGCACGATGGGCGCCCACCCCATTTCCGAGAGTGACCCCAGATTTCATTCCTCGGACACGCAGGAACGCACGCCGTTCGGTTTGGCCAGCGTTCATGGGGTGGCTAGTATCTACCAGCTGCCTTTGGGCTCACCCCAGAGCCAGAGGCGCCCGTTCGTTTTGTTCGTCAACCGAGGCCCATGAAGGCCGGACGCGTGCGTAGCGCGCGGCGCCGGAACCACATGGCACAACCGAGGACGACGCTCCGCCGGGTCTAGCCCGTGCGGAGCGTTCGCGTGAACCGCAGAGAAAGACGCAGCCGCAATGGCGACAAGAGCGATCGTCGGCAAGAAGGTCGGCATGACGCAGGTCTGGGACGACGACAACCGTGTCGTCCCGGTCACCATGCTGCGCGTGCAACCGTGCCGCGTTGTGCAGGTCAAGACCAACGAGAAGGACGGCTACACGGCGCTGCAGGTGACCTTCGGAACGAAGAAGGCCACCAAGCTGACCAAGCCGGTTGCCGGCCAGTACACCAAGGCGGGCGTCGACCCGGGGCCACAGCTCGTGGAGCTGCGCCTCGACGACGTCTCGGCCTATGAGGTCGGTCAGGAGATCGGCGTCGACATCCTCGCATCGGGCGAGCTCGTCGACGTCACCTCGGTCAGCAAGGGCAAGGGCTTCACCGGTGTCATGAAGCGCCACGGCTTCTCCGGCCTCGGCGCCAGCCACGGTGCCCACAAGGTGCACCGGGCCCCCGGTTCGATCGGGGCCTGCGCCACGCCGGCCCGGGTCTTCCGGGGCACCCGCATGGCCGGCCGTTCCGGTGGCCAGAAGACCACCACCCTCAACCTCACCGTCGTGCAGGCGGACGCCGAGCGCGACCTGCTGCTGGTGAAGGGCTCGGTCCCCGGTCCCAACGGCAGCACGGTCATCGTGCGGGACGCCGTCAAGGCCACCAAGGCGCCCAAGAAGGGGAAGGGCTGATGGCGACCCTGAAGCTGACCTCGACCGCCGGCAAGTCGTCCGGCAGCGTCGAGCTGGACGACGCCCTGTTCGGCGTCCAGCCCAACATCCCGGTGATGCACCAGGTCGTGACGGCCCAGCTGGCCGCCCGACGCGCCGGCACCCAGTCGACCAAGACCCGCGCCGAGGTCCGCGGCGGTGGCGCCAAGCCCTGGCGCCAGAAGGGCACCGGCAAGGCCCGCCAGGGCTCGATCCGCTCGCCCCAGTGGCGCGGCGGCGGTGTGGCGCTCGGCCCGAAGCCCCGCAGCTACAAGCAGCGCACCCCCAAGAAGATGATCCGCCTGGCGTTGGCGTCGGCCCTGTCCGATCGTCTGGCGTCCGAGAAGGTGCTGGTCCTCAAGGACTGGGGCATCGACACGCCCAGCACCAAGACCGCGGTCGAGGCGCTCAAGAAGCTGGATCTCGACGGCCGGGTCCTCGTCGTCCTCACCCGCGAGGACGAGGCGGAGTGGAAGAGCTTCCGCAACCTGCAGAACGTGCACGCTCTGGTGACCGGCGAGCTCAACGCCTACGACGTCCTCGTCAGTGACTGGATCGTCTTCACGGAGGCGTCGTTGCCCCAACCCAAGGCCGCCAAGGAAGCGAGCGAGTCATGACCGATGCCCGTGAGGTGATCATCGCTCCGGTCGTGAGCGAGAAGGCCTACGCCCTCATGGAGGCCGGTGTCTACACCTTCAAGGTGATGCCGACCGCGTCCAAGCCGCAGATCAAGGCCGCTGTCCAAGAGATCTTCGGCGTCAAGGTCCAGAAGGTGAACACCCTCAACCGGCAGGGCAAGCGCAAGCGCAACCGGAAGACCTTCACCTACGGCAAGCGTCCCGACACCAAGCGGGCGATCGTCACCCTCGTGCCGGGCGAGACGATCGACCTCTTCCAGGATTGAGGGTTGGTTCTCTGATGCCCCTCCGCAAGCGCAAGCCCACCAGCGCCGGCCGCCGGTTCCAGACGGTCGCCGACTTCTCCGAGCTGACCACCAGCACGCCGGAGCGGTCGCTGCTGGCCAAGAAGACCTCCACCGGTGGCCGCAACACCCATGGCCGCAAGACCGCCCGGCACCGCGGCGGCGGCCACAAGCAGCGCTACCGCATCATCGACTTCCGGCGGAACAAGGACGGCGTCCCCGCCAAGGTCCACAGCATCGAGTACGACCCGAACCGGTCGTGCCGCATCGCCCTGCTCCACTACCTCGACGGCGAGAAGCGCTACATCCTCGCCCCGAAGGACGTGAAGGTCGGCGATCTCCTGCAGTCGGGACAGGGTTCGGAAATTCGTCCCGGCAATGCACTTCCGATGCGTTACATTCCCGTTGGCACCACCGTGCACAACGTCGAGCTGAAGCCCGGAGCGGGCGGCAAGATGGCCCGTTCGGCCGGCTCGTCGGTGGTGCTCTTGGCAAAGGAGGGTGATTTCGCCACCCTCCGACTGCCCTCCACAGAGATGCGTCGCGTGCCGATCGACTGCCGGGCAACGGTGGGCGAGGTCGGCAACTCGGAGCACGAGCTCATCAAGATCGGCAAGGCCGGCCGCAACCGCTGGAAGGGCGTCCGCCCCCAGACCCGTGGTGTGGCCATGAACCCCGTCGACCACCCGCTCGGCGGTGGCGAGGGCAAGTCGTCCGGCGGTCGCCATCCGGTGTCGCCGTGGGGCAAGCCCGAAGGCCGTACGCGCCCCAAGAACAAGCAGTCCGACAAGCTGATCGTCCGGCGCCGCCGCACCCGCGGAGCGCGGAGGTAACCGATGCCCAGGTCACTCAAGAAGGGCCCCTTCGTCGACGAGCACCTTCTCAAGAAGGTCGACGCCCTCAACGCCAACAACGAGAAGAAGGTCGTCAAGACCTGGTCGCGCCGCTCGACGATCATCCCCGACATGGTCGGTCACACCGTGGCCGTCCACGACGGTCGCAAGCACGTGCCCGTCTACATCACCGAGTCCATGGTCGGGCACAAGCTCGGCGAGTTCGCCCCCACCCGCACCTTCAAGTACCACGCCGGCCAGGAGAAGGCCGCCCGGGGGAGGCGCTAGGCCATGACCGGAGCCAAGACCAACGAGCGCCCGGGCACCCGGGCCCAGGTCCGCTACCTGCGGGTCTCGCCGTCCAAGGCGCGTGAGGTCCTCGACCTCATCCGCGGCCTGCCGGTCGACCGGGCCGACGAGATCCTGCAGTTCACCGAGCGGGCGGTCTCCAACGACATCCGCAAGGTGCTGGCGTCGGCCGTCGCCAACGCCGCCCACAACGACCAGATCACCGACGACTCGGTGCTCTACGTGGCGGCCTGCTACGCCGACGAGGGCCCGACGCTGAAGCGCTGGCGCCCCCGGGCCCGGGGCCGCGCCACCCGCATCCGCAAGCGGACCTGCCACATCACGATCATCGTCAGCGTCATGCCTGCCGAGATGCAGGAGCTGGTCGAGGCCGAGCGCTCCCGCAGCTCCGCCGGCCGGGCCACGGCGCCTCGCCGGGGTCGCACCGCCAAGGACGTGCGTCGCGCCCGGGTCGCCAAGAGCCGGGCGGCCCAGGGCCAGGAGCACGACCACGACCACGACGAGGACGATCACGACCACGAGCACGGCGATGAGGACGTCGACGTGACCGAGGCCGCGGCCGAGGAGGCCGAGACCCCGATCGAGGACGAGGTGGTCGAGGTCGAGGCGCCCGCTGCCGACGACGAGGCCGAGAACGAGGAAGAGAAGTAATGGGACAGAAGGTCAATCCCTACGGCTTCCGGCTCGGTGTCACGACCGACTGGAAGTCCCGCTGGTTCGCCGATCGCGAGCAGTACAGCGAGAACGTCATCGAGGACTGGAAGATCAGGGACTACCTGATGTTCGAGCTCCCCCATGCCGCCATCAGCCGCATCGAGATCGAGCGCACCCGCGACCGCCTGCGGGTCGACGTCCACACCGCCCGGCCCGGCATCGTCATCGGTCGCCGGGGCAGCGAGGCCGACCGCCTCCGCGCCGGGCTCACCAAGATCACCGGGAACCCCAAGGTCCAGCTGAACATCCAGGAGATCAAGCAGCCCGAGCTCGACGCTGCGCTCATCGCCCAGGGTGTCGCCGACCAGCTGGGAGCCCGCGTGGCGTTCCGCCGGGCCATGAAGCGGGCCGTGCAGAACGCCCAGAAGGCCGGCGCCCAGGGCATCCAGGTGCAGTGCTCCGGCCGCCTCGGTGGCGCCGAGATGGCCCGCACCGAGAAGTACCGCGAGGGCCGCATCCCCCGGCACACGCTGCGTGCCGACATCGACTACGGCTTCCGTGAGGCCCGCACCCCCGCCGGTCGCATCGGCGTGAAGGTGTGGATCTACAAGGGCGACGTCCTGCCCTACAAGTCGCAGAGCGAGGACAAGATCTCCCGCGAGGCCGCCATGGCCGTGGGTGAGACCTCCGGCGCCGGCACCCCGGCCCCGGCCGACGGCCGCAACCGCGTCGTCTCGTCGGCCGCTCGCCGCCGGCCCGACGCGCCGCCGGAGGAGCCGGTGGAGAACGAGCCGCTCGTGAAGGAAGCCGATCCCGAGCTCGAGCGCCTCCTCGCCGAGGAGGAAGAGATCGAGCGCCGGGTCCACGACCACCACGAGACCCCCCACTTCCGCCCGGGAGATGAGTAGATGCTGATGCCGCGCAAGGTTGCGCACCGCAAGCACCAGCGGGGGCGCATGCGAGGTCTCGCCAAGGGCGGGACCGAGGTGAGCTTCGGCGAGTACGGGATCCAGGCCCTCGAGGCCGGGTGGATCACCGCTCGCCAGATCGAGGCCGCCCGTATCGCCATGACCCGCCACATCAAGCGTGGTGGCAAGGTCTGGATCAACGTCTTCCCGCACAAGCCGGTCACCCAGAAGCCGGCCGAGACCCGCATGGGCTCCGGCAAGGGCAACCCCGAGCGCTGGGTCGCCGTCGTGAAGCCGGGCCGGATCATGTTCGAGCTGTCCTACCCCGACGCCACGCTGGCCCGGGAGGCCATCGAGCGCGCCATCCAGAAGCTGCCGATCAAAGCCCGCTTCATCACCCGGGAGGAGGCGCTCTGATGGCCAAGCAAAGCTTCCGCGACCTCGACGACGTCAGCCTCGTGACCCAACTGCGCGAGACGAAGGAAGAGCTGTTCAAGCTGCGCTTCCAGCACGCCACCGGCGAGCTCAGCAACTACACGCGGCTCGGCGAGACGCGCAAGAACATCGCCCGGCTCCAGACCGAGCTGCGGGCCCGTGAGATCGCGGCTGCCGAGGAGCTAGCCGGCAGCGAGGAGAAGGCCTGATGGCAGAGACCACCGAGACCGACGAGAAGCCGGCGAAGGCGCCCGCCAAGAAGGCCGCGGCCAAGAAGACGGCGGCGAAGAAGGCTGCGCCGGCCAAGAAGGCGGCCAAGAAGGCTGCCGCGCCGGTCGCGACCGACCCCAAGGAACGGGCCGCTCGCAAGGTACGCGAGGGCATCGTCGCCTCGACGACCATGGACAAGACCGCGGTCGTCGTCGTCACCACCCGCAAGCCGCACCCGCTGTACCGCAAGACCATGGTGCGCACCTCGCGGCTGTACGCCCACGACGAGGACAACACGCTCCGCGCCGGCGACCGCGTGCGCGTCGCCGAGACGCGGCCGCTGTCGAAGCTGAAGCGCTGGCGCCTCGTGGAGATCCTGGAGAGGGCGAAGTGATCCAACAGGAGAGCCGCCTCAAGGTGGCTGACAACAGCGGCGCCAAGGAGGTGCTCGTCATCAAGGTGTTGGGCGGCTCCCGCCGCCGCTACGCCGGGATCGGCGACATCTTCATCGCCACCGTCAAGGACGCCATCCCCGGTGCCGCCGTGCGCAAGGGCGAGGTCGTCCGGTGCGTCGTCGTGCGCACCAAGAAGGAACGGCGTCGTCCCGACGGCAGCTACATCCGCTTCGACGAGAACGCCGCCGTGCTCATCACCAACGAGAGCAACCCGCGTGGCACCCGCATCTTCGGCCCGGTGGGCCGCGAGCTGCGGGACAAGCGGTTCATGAAGATCGTCTCGCTCGCCCCGGAGGTGATCTAGATGAGCGGTCTGAAGATTCGCAAGGGCGACCGCGTGCGTGTCCTCACCGGCAAGGACCGGGGCAAGGAGGGCGAGGTCATGCGCGTCTTCCCCAAGGACCGCAAGGTCATCGTGGACGGCGTCAACGTCGCCAAGAAGCACCAGGCACCCACCCGGGCCACCCAGCAGGGCGGCATCATCGACAAGGACATGCCGCTGCCCGTCGCCAACGTGGCGATCGTGTGCAGCTCCTGCGGCAAGCCGACCCGCGTGGGCTACAAGTTCGACAACTCCGGCCAGAAGGTTCGCATCTGCCGGAAGTGCGGAGGTGAGCTGGCATGAGCGATGCCGCGACCACCGAGACCACCGAGCGGCCGGCCCCCCGGCTGAAGGTGCGGTACAACGACGAGCTGCGCGAGCAGATCAAGTCGTCCATCGGCGTCGGCAACATCATGGAGGTGCCCCGGCTCTCCAAGATCGTGCTGAACATGGGCGTCGGCGGGGCAGTGGCCCAGGCGTCGCTGCTCGAGGGCGCCCTCCGCGACCTCGGCACGATCACCGGCCAGAAGCCGCTCGTCACCCGGGCCAAGAAGTCCATCGCGGGCTTCAAGGTGCGGGAGGGCAACGCCATCGGCGCCAAGGTCACCCTGCGGGGCGACCGCATGTGGGAGTTCCTCGATCGCCTCATCTCGATCGCGATCCCCCGCATCCGTGACTTCCGGGGCCTCAACCCCCGGTCGTTCGACGGCGTGGGCAACTACACGTTCGGCCTGACCGAACAGCTCGTTTTTCCTGAGATCGACTACGACTCCATCGACCAACCACGAGGCATGGACATCACGATCGTGACCACTGCCCGCACCGATGACGAGGGCCGGGCCCTCCTCATGGCGATGGGTTTCCCGTTCAAGCGCGAGGGTCAGTGAACAATGGCGAAGAAGGCGCTCATCAACAAGCAACAGCGCAAGCCCAAGTTCAAGGTGCGGGCGTACACCCGTTGCCGGCGCTGTGGCCGTCCCCATGCGGTGTTCCGCAAGTTCGGCCTCTGCCGGGTCTGCCTGCGCGAGCTGGCGCATGCGGGCGAGCTGCCCGGCGTGACCAAGGCGAGCTGGTGAGGGGAGGCCGACGATGACGATGACCGACCCGATCGCCGACATGCTCACCCGCATCCGCAACGCCAACACGGCGATGCACGACGAGGTGCGCATGCCGTCGTCCAAGCTCAAGGAGTCGCTGGCGGCCATCCTGGTGAAGGAGGGCTACATCGAGGGCTTCGACCTCGACGAGAACCCGGGCAAGCCGGGCCGCGTCCTGGTCGTGAAGATGAAGTACAGCCCCGAGCGTGCCCGCACCATCTCGGGCATCCGCCGCATCTCCAAGCCCGGCCTGCGGGTCTACAGCAAGGCCACCGAGGTCCCCCGGGTCCTCGGCGGCCTCGGCGTCGCCGTGCTGTCGACCAGCCAGGGCCTGCTCAGCGACCGTGAAGCCCGCAAACGCAAGGTTGGCGGCGAGATCCTCTGCTTCGTGTGGTGAGGGAGAGGTAGCGACATGTCCCGCATCGGCAAGTCCCCCATCCCCGTGCCCTCCGGCGTCGACGTCACCATCGGCGGCGGGCGGGTCACCGTGAAGGGCCCCAAGGGCCAGCTCGAGCGCGAGCTGCCGCCCACCATCACCGTCCGCCAGGAGGGCGAGACCCTCCTGGTCGAGCGGCCGGACGACGAGCGCCAGAACCGGGCCCTGCACGGCCTGGTCCGATCGCTGGTCAACAACATGGTCGTCGGCGTCACCCAGGGCTTCACCAAGGAGCTCGAGATCGTGGGCGTCGGCTACCGGGCCAACCCCAAGGGCCCGGACGCCATGGAGCTGGCCCTCGGGTTCAGCCACTCGGTGAACATCAAGGCCCCCGAAGGGATCACGTTCGAGGTGCCCGCGCCGACCCGCATCGTGGTGTCGGGCATCGACAAGGAGAAGGTCGGCCAGGTGGCCGCCGACATCCGAGCATGGCGCAAGCCCGAGCCCTACAAGGGCAAGGGCGTCCGCTACGCCGGCGAGATCGTGCGCCGCAAGGCCGGGAAGACCGGGAAGTAACCATGAGCAGCAGCAGCGCCAAGCACAAGCGGGACGCCCGCATCCGGCGGCATCGCCGGGTCCGGAAGCACGTCCGGGGCAGCGCGGAGCGCCCGCGCCTGGCCGTGTTCCGCTCCAACAAGCACATCTCGGCCCAGGTGATCGACGATCGCTCGGGCGCAACTCTGGCTGCGGCCTCGACCTACGAGGCCGACCTGCGCAAGGGCGCGACCGCCAACAAGGACGCCGCCACCGAGGTCGGCCGTCTGGTGGCCGAGCGCGCCAAGGCGGCAGGCGTCAGCCAGGTTGTCTTCGATCGCGGCGGCTTCCTCTACCACGGCCGGGTCGCGGCTGTGGCCGAGGCCGCCCGCACTGCAGGACTGGAGTTCTGATGGCCAACGGCACTGGCAACCGACCCGCCGGCGGCGGTGGTGGCGGCAACCGACCCGGTGGTGGTGGCGGCCGACCCGGTGGCGATCGCCCGGGCGGCGGTGGCGGCCGCGGCGGCAACCGCCCCCAACGTGAGCGCGAGCCCCGCGAGAACCCGCGGGCCTCGGGCGACGCGTCGCTGCACGAGTCGCGCGTCATCAACATCAACCGCGTGGCCAAGGTGGTCAAGGGCGGTCGTCGCTTCTCGTTCACCGCGCTGGTGGTCATCGGCGACGGCAACGGCCGCGTCGGCCTCGGCTACGGCAAGGCCAAGGAAGTCCCCCTCGCCATCCAGAAGGGCACCGAAGAGGCTCGCAAGAACCTGTTCAAGGTCCCGCTGGCCGGCACGACGGTCACCCACCCCATCATCGGCGAGACCGGTGCCGGGCGGGTGCTGCTGAAGCCCGCCGCCCCCGGTACCGGGGTCATCGCCGGTGGTGCGGCCCGGGCCATCCTCGAAGAGGCCGGCATCAAGGACGTCCTGTGCAAGTCGCTGGGCTCGCCCAACCACATCAACGTGGCCCGGGCGACCATCCAGGGGCTCAAGTCGCTGCGCCGTCCCGACGAGGTGGCCAAGGCCCGCGGCCTGTCGCCCGAGGAGATCATGCCGGGCGCCATCTGGCGGGCCTACAAGGAGAGCGAGCGCGACCAGGCGCAGCCGCGTGAAGGTGCGTCGACATGAGCGAGGCACAGCTGCACGTCCGCCAGGTGCGGTCGAGCATCGGCAGCAAGCCGAAGCACCGCGGCACGCTGCGGTCGCTGGGCCTCGGTCGCATCGGCAAGTCGAACACGCTGCCCGACCGGCCCGAGATCCGGGGCATGATCGCCCGGGTGCCGCACCTCATCCTGGTGGAAGAGGTCACGGCCGACTCGGCGAAGGCCAAGGCCCCGGCCAAGAAGAAGGCTGCGGCCAAGGTCGCCGACCCGGTCGCCACCGCGCTCGCCACGGACAAGGCCGAGAAGGCCGACAAGTCCGAGAAGGCGGAGAAGGCCCCGGCCAAGAAGGCTGCTGCGAAGAAGGCTCCGGCCAAGAAGGCGGCGGCCAGCAAGAAGGCTGCAACCGCGAAGAAGGCTCCGGCCAAGAAGGCCGCGGCCAGCAAGAAGGCTGATAGCTGATGACCATCAAGGTGCACGACCTCAAGCCGGCCCCCGGGTCGAGCAAGGCGCGCAAGCGCGTGGGCCGTGGTATCGGCGGCAAGGGCGGCAAGACCGCAGGCCGCGGCACCAAGGGCCAGAAGGCACGCGGCCAGGTCCCGACCAACTTCGAAGGCGGCCAGATGCCGCTGCACATGCGGGTGCCGAAGCTGCGCGGCTTCAACAACCCGTTCCGGGTCGAGTACCAGGCCATCAACCTCGACACCATCGAGGAGTCCGGGCTCGACACGATCACCCCCGACGCGCTCCACGACAAGGGCCTCACCCACAAGGGTGCCCTCATCAAGGTGCTCGGCCGGGGACAGCTCACACGGAAGGTGCGGGTCGAGGCCCACGCCTTCTCGAAGTCGGCGGCCGAGGCCATCGCCGCGGCCGGCGGCACCACCGAGGTGCTGCCCAAGCCGTGGGGCGATCGTCGCCCGCCGGCCAAGGGCAACCAGTTCGCCAACCGCTGATCAGGTCGATGATGTCGCCCCCGTGCGTGGTGCCTTTCGCCACGCTCGGGGGCGGTGTCGTCCCGGTTCGCCATTGGGTGCCGGGAACGACCAGACTGGCGGACTCAACTTGAGCACGAGGCGCCGGAGGACCCGCCCCCCGGCGCCGACGAAGGGGAGACAGGACCGTGTTGTCCAGCCTGTGGAACATGTTCAAGGTCACGGACCTGCGGAACAAGATCCTGTTCACGATCATGATCATCACCCTGTACCGGTTCGGCTCGTACGTGCCGGTCCCGGGGATCGACCTCGATCAGGTCCGTGAGCTGAAGGACCAGGCCGAGCGGTCGGGCAACCTCCTCAGCTTCCTCCAGCTGTTCTCCGGCGGTGCGCTGACGAACTTCGCCGTCTTCGCGCTGGGGATCATGCCCTACATCACCAGCTCGATCATCATGCAGATCCTGACGGTGGTCATCCCCAAGCTCGAGGAGTGGCAGAATCAGGGCGCGGTCGGCCAGCGGAAGATCACCCAGTGGACCCGCTACCTGGCCATCGCCATCGCCACGCTGCAGGCCACCGCCCTCACCTTCCTGTTCCACAACGGTGGTGGCGGCCTCCTCGGCGGCCCCAACAACCCCACCGGCGTCGACGTGCTGCAGGAGTTCACGGTGCCACGGGTCATGCTGGTGGTGCTGGTGCTCACCTCGGGCATGGCGCTGCTGATGTGGCTGGGCGAGCTCATCACCCAGCGGGGCATCGGCAACGGCATGTCGCTGCTGATCTTCTCCAGCGTCGTGTCGAACATCCCGGCCCAGTTCGGGACCATCAAGGCCGAGAAGGGCTACGGCCTGCTGGTCCCGGTGATCATCCTGTTCATCGGGGTGCTGGTCGCCATCGTCTTCATCGAGAACGGCCAGCGTCGCATCCCGGTGCAGTTCGCCAAGCGGGTGGTCGGTCGGCGAATGTACGGCGGGCAGAGCACGTACATCCCACTGAAGGTCAACCAGTCGGGCGTCATCCCGATCATCTTCGCCAGCTCGGTGCTGTCGCTGCCGCTGCTGATCACCCAGGCCCTGCCGTCGTCGGAGGGCAGCTGGGGCGTGAAGGTGCAGGACTGGGTGAACAACCACCTCACGCGAGGATCGTCGCCCTACTACATCCTCTTCTACGGCCTGTTCATCATCGGGTTCGCGTACTTCTACACAGCCATCGCGTTCGACCCTCACAAGCAGGCCGACACCTTGCGCAAGCAGGGTGGGTTCATCCCGGGCATCAGACCCGGGCCCCAGACCGAGCGGTACCTGGCGAAGATCCTCTCCCGGATCACGCTGCCGGGCGCCCTGTTCATCGCCATCATCGCCTTGATCCCGTCGGTGCTGCTGGCGGTGGCCAACGTGCGGACCTTCCAGTTCGGTGGCACGTCGATCCTGATCGCCGTCGGCGTGGCGCTCGAGACCATGAAGCAGATCGACAGCCAGCTGATGATGCGCAACTACGAAGGGTTCCTGCAGTGAGCGCGGGCCATCACGGCGCCGCGCTCCGGGTGGGAACGAGGACGGCGCGGTGACGTCGGGCGTGCGCCTGGTGGTCCTGGGCCGCCAAGGGGCGGGCAAGGGCACGCAATGCGTCAAGCTGTCCCGGCACTACGTCGTGCCTCACATCTCGACAGGCGACATGCTGCGGGCCGCGGTCCGGGCCGAGACCGAGCTGGGGCTGAAGGCCAAGGCGATCATGACGGCGGGCGATCTCGTGCCCGACGACGTCATGATCGGGATCGTCGACGAGCGGCTGGAGCACGACGACACCACCCATCGGGGCTACATCCTCGACGGCTTCCCCCGGACGGTGCACCAGGCCGATGCGCTGGCGGAGATCACGGCCGAGCGGCCGCTCGACCTGGTCCTGGATCTCGACGTGCCGGAGGACGTGGTGATCGCCCGGCTGGCCAGCCGGCGGGTGTGCGTCGACTGCCAGGCCAACTACTCGGTCGACAAGCCGCCCCGCTACGGCTGGCGGTGCGACAACTGCGGGGGCGAGGTCATCCAGCGCGAGGACGACACGCCCGAGGCCATCCGCCATCGGCTCGACGCCTACGAGCAGCAGACGTCGCCGCTCATCGACTGGTACAAGGACCGCGACCTGCTGGAAGTGGTCGACGGCATGGGGGATCCCGAGGACGTCACGGCGAGGATCATCGCCGCGATCGAGTCCCGTCGTACCTAGCGTCCGGCCGCTTGTGACTGTCCGCACGAGCGACGAGCTGAAGAAGCTGCGGCGAGCCGGGCGGGTCGTCGCCGAGATGCACGCCGCCATTCGGTCGGCCTTGCGGCCGGGGGTCACCGGCCTGGAGCTGGACCGCATCGCCGCCGAGGTGATCGAGCGGCGGGGCGCCACGTCCAACTTCCTGGGCTACATGGGCTATCCCAACACCATCCAGGTGAGCCCCAACGACGTGGTGGTCCACGGCATCCCCTCGGCGGTGCCGCTGGAGGAGGGCGACATCGTGTCGTTCGACTGCGGCGCCATAGTCGACGGCTACCACGGCGACGCCGCGTTCAGCGCTGCTGTGGGCACCGTTGCGCCCGCGGCCCAGCGGCTGATGGACACCACGCTGGCGGCCCTGAACGCTGGCATCGCCACGCTGGCCCCGGGCAGCCGGCTGGGCGACTTGGGCCACGCGGTCGAGTCGACCGCGACGGCCGCCGGCTACTCGGTGGTGCGGGGCTACGTCGGCCACGGCATCGGCACCGCCATGCACGAGCAGCCCGACGTCCCCAACTACGGCCGCCGGGGCAAGGGCTACCGGGTGTCGGGGGGCGAGGTCTTCGCGGTCGAGCCGATGGTGTGCGCCGGCAACGCCCGGGTGACGGTGGACGCCGACGGCTGGACCGTGCGCACCCGGGACGGCTCGCTGGCCGCCCACTGGGAGCACACGGTCGCCGTCACGGACGACGGTCCCGAGATCCTGACCCGGCTGTAGCCCCGGCTGCTGGCCTACGGGTTCACCACCGAGAGGGGAACTTGGCTGGCGAGCCGCTCCTGGCCGGCGGTGTGGCCCGCGCCGACGGTCGGCGTGAGGTGGATGCAGTCCCAGCCGAGGTAGTCGAGCACGGGCTTGCGGTCGTCGGGCGAGCCCCGCAGCGCCTGGTCGAAGTCGACGACGGCGTCGAAGGCCAGCGAGCTTCCGGAGCCGGGCAGGATCCGGGCGTTGACCTGGTCGCGGACGGCCTCGGCGTCGAGCTCCTGTTGGGTGATGAGGCTCTCGTCGGTCGTCGCCGTGGTCACGTCGTCGGCGTAGCACTTGTAGAGCGACTGGGTCCACGGTGCCGGGCTCGGCGCGGCCCCGGTGTTCGAGAACCAGCTGGTCTTGGAGCGCCACGCGTAGGGCGGGACGGTGGCCGCGACGACCCTGACGCCCACGTTGTGGGCGCGGGTGATGATCTCCTGGTAGCCCGTAGCGATGTCGGTCGCCTTCTGGGTGATCTGCGCCGGGGTCCGGGCGGTGTAGCTGCCGTCGCCGTTCTTCGGGAAGAACAGGTCGTTGGCGCCGATCTCGAGGAACACCGTCTTGATCCCCGCGAGGCCGAGAGCGTCCCGGTTGAGGCGCTGGGTCACCGAGACGCCGTTGCCACCGGAGGCCGGCAGCAGGGTGTTCCCGATGATGGCGGCATTGACCATGCTGAGGGCCGTCGTGCCGGTGCCCTGCAGGGCGGTGTTGACCCGGGCGGGCCACAAGGCCTCCTGGTCGGCGCCGTTGAGCCCGAAGCTGCCGTCGCTCAGCGAGTCGGCGAGCACCACGACCGAGCCCTTGGGTGCCGTCGCCAGCACCTCGACCGCGGCCACGAACTGGACGTTCGACTCGGCGGGAGCGAAGGCGCTCGACGTGCCGCTGCTGACGAGGTTGCCGAAGCCGGAGAACGACGTCTCCTCCCCGAGCGACGACCCGGCCATGTTGAGGTAGCCCGGGTTGGCCCAGGCCACGGCCTTGTCGAAGAGGCCCCATCCGTCGGCGGTCAGGACCCCGACCGCGGCGGCGGAGTAGCCGAGCGTGACCCGGGGCGCTGCGGCCCGCACTCCGCTGATCGCAGTGAAGGTCCGGGTGTCGTAGGCCGCGACGATCGAGTCGGTGGACCCCGAGCTCGGCAGCCACACGTTGACCGCGCCACTGCCGAGGGAGCTGCTCGGGACCGTGTTCAGCGCGGCTGCGCTGGTGAGCAGCGTCGTGCTGGCCGTCTTGCCGTTGGCTACCAGGTGCCCGGACCCGACCGGGAAGGCACTGGTGGTGCTCGTCGACCCGGGCGCCGCGGTGCTGGTGGTCAGCCCGCTCTTGTTCCAGGTGCCGGCGGCGAGGTTGACGATCGGGTAGGCGGCGTCCTTGTACTTGTCGTCGATCGCGGTCGTCGAGACGCTCGGCGAGATCACGACCAGCGACGATGGGCTCAGGTCGGGCGGCTTGTGTGCGTCGGCTCCCTGGGCGTTGTCGTCGAACGTCGTGACCACCTCGCCCGCGCCCTCGAGGCGAGCCTTGAGCGCCGTCTCGGCCGCGGTCAGGGCCGCCGGGTTGGCGACCACGAGGGCCACCTTCCGGCCGTGGGGGTCGGTGGTCGGCCAGCTGGGGATGTGGACGCTGACGCCGATGTCGCGGTCGTCCGGGATGGTCACCGTCGCGGCGTCGCTGTAGACGTCCTTGCCGGCCGGGATGGTGACGCTCGACGACCCGCCGAACGTGAGCGGGACCGGTGTCCCCAGGTCGCTGGTGGTGGTCTGGCTCGACGGGGCGATCCCGATCGATGCCGCGCCGACGATCAGCGGCTGGGTGTTGCCGTAGTTGGTCAGCTTCACCCGCGCCGCGGTGCCGCCGGTCGCGGCGTGGAGCATCTGCCGCCAGGTCTCGTTGTGGAAGCGCGGGTGGTAGTTGAACAGCGATCCCTCGACGCCGGTCGCCCACGTCGTCATCCAGTCCTTGGGGATGTCGGTGGTGCAGGCGGCCGAGCGAGTGGTGTTGTCCTGGAGCGTCCCCGTCGGGGCGTTGGTCCGGGGCGCGTTGTCGGCGAAGCAGAAGCGGTCGAGGTACAGGTCGCCGTTGCAGGTCCCGCCGCTGCAGGTACCGGCGGGGCGGGCGTTGTAGGCGATCCACGAGCGGCCGCTCTCGTCGGCGAACACCTGGGGGCCACCGGGGCTGAACACCGCGTCGCTCGACCCGAAGAGGCGGCCGCCCTCGATCGGGGCGTCGTCGCAGTCGTTGATGACGCCCAACCCCCAGCCTCCCTGGCAGCGGACGGTCCCGACCATCCGGGCGTCGGTCACCGGGTCCTGCCCCGAGAAGAGCAGGTAGGGCGTATTGCCCGGCGACACCACCACGCTCGGGTCCTCGACGTCGCCGTTCTTCCACACCGAGGAGCCCTCCGGCCAGGCCGTGGCGTCGGACGGGGCCCAGATCCGCACCGGCAGGTTGAACGGCGGGTCGGCGATCGCGGTGCCGGCGGCGTTGAGCATCACGTTGTAGATGCCGGGGCTCGTGCCGGTCCTGCGATAGACGATCTGCATCGCCGACGTCCCGGGGATCGGGCTCGGGTCCATCACCGCCTCGCCGACGCCGCCGCTCGGGCAGATCAGCGGTGAGGCCTGCCCGGTGAAGGGGCCGGCCGGCCCGGTGGCTGTCGCCACGCCGATGCACTTCTTGCCGGCGACGCCGCCGTTGGTGCCGTTGCCGACGGCGGTGAAGTACATGACCCACGTGCTGCCGATCTTGCGGACCGACGGCGAGCTGACGTTGGTGAAGGCGCTCGTGTCGACCCACGCTCCGGGGGTCGCCAGCACCTGGGTGGTCAGCTGCAGGTTCCAGGTCTTCAGGTCCGTCGACTGGAAGTACGGCACGTAGTAGTAGTTGCCGCCCACGTTGCTGAAGTAGGCGTGGTAGGTCGCCGACGTCGAGTCCCAGACGACGAAGGGGTCCTGGAGCACGCCGAACCCGGTGACCGGGTTGGTGTAGCTCGGCGCCACCGTCGCCGGCGCACCTTGCGCCGGCGGCTCGACCACCAGCAACGTGACCGCTGCAACCCCGAGGGCCAGCACCCCGCGGCAAAATCGTCCCATCATCCCGCCTCCCCCAGATGTGGTGATGCCGCCCGGACGGTACCAGTCCGGCGGCTGCTAGATCTCTCCCACCCGGTCCTGTGCCAAGTGCTCCCTGCTCACGGCCTTGAGGACGCCCGGCCGGCCAGCGGACGAGGGTTTCCTGCGCCAGGTCCTCGGCGATGCGGCGGTCGCCTACGTAGAGGGCGAGGAGGTCGACGGGGCGTGGGTGCTCGGCTCGGCACAGGTCGGCCAGTGCTCTAAGGTCTGCGTCGGCGGCCATGTCCGGAGATCGCACGGCGGACCCGAATGGTTCACCTTCGCCGTACAAACGCGCTCCGGTTTTACGGAAGGTCACCAGGTCGCGCTAGCATGTCCAGCTGGCTCTGGGCCGCTTGACGCCGTCGAGCGGGCACGGAATCCAACCCGTCGAAACGCTGTTGAGACGGCTGTCAGCTGCATTCGACCAGGAGAAATTCTTCTGCCGAAACCGAAGGAAGACGCGATCGTTCTTGAAGGGACGGTAATCGAACCGCTCCCCAACGCCATGTTCCGAGTCGAGCTGGAAAACGGCCACAAGGTTCTGGCCCACATCTCAGGGAAGATGCGCATGCACTACATCCGCATCCTGCCTGGGGATCGCGTCCAAGTGGAGCTGACGCCGTACGACCTCAGCCGAGGTCGCATCACATACCGCTACAAGTGACCGAAGCCGAGAGTCGAAAGAGCAAGCAGAGGAACCCATGAAGGTTCGACCCAGCGTCAAAAAGATCTGTGAGAAGTGCAAGGTGATCCGCCGCCACGGGCGTGTGCAGGTCATCTGCGTCAACCCGCGCCACAAGCAGCGCCAGGGCTAAGGGGTTCAAGGGCAGCAAATGGCACGTATCGCCGGCGTCGACATCCCCCGCGAGAAGCGGCTGGAGATCTCGCTCACCTACATCTTTGGCATCGGGCGCACCCGGGCCAAGGACATCACCACCGCGCTCAGCATCGACCCGAACACCCGGGTCCGCGACCTCACCGACGACGAGGTCGCCCGCATCCGCAACCACATCGAGGCCACGTTCAAGGTCGAGGGCGACCTGCGGCGCGAGATCCAGCAGGACATCAAGCGCAAGATGGAGATCGGCTGCTGGCAGGGCCTGCGCCACCGCCGCGGCCTGCCCGTCCGCGGTCAGCGCACCCAGACGAACGCCCGCACCCGCAAGGGCCCCAAGAAGACGGTCGCCGGCAAGAAGAAGGTTCGCAAGTAATGGCCAAGCCCAAGCCCGGGGCCGCGCGGCGCCCCCGCAAGCGCGAGCGCAAGAACGTCACCCACGGCGTCGCTCACATCAAGAGCAGCTTCAACAACACGATCATCTCGTTCACCGACCAGTCCGGGAACGTCATCTCGTGGGCGTCGGCCGGCAACGTGGGCTTCAAGGGCTCGCGGAAGTCGACCCCCTACGCCGCCCAGACCGCGGCCGAGGCTGCTGCCCGCCGGGCCATGGAGCACGGCGTCCGCAAGGTCGACGTGCAGGTGAAGGGCCCCGGCTCCGGCCGGGAGACCGCCATCCGCTCGATCCAGAACACCGGCATCGAGGTCACCGGCATCAAAGACGTCACCCCCGTCCCCCACAACGGCTGCCGCCCTCCCAAGCGGCGCCGCGTCTGAGGTCGTAAGGCATGTCCCGTTACACAGGGCCCAAGGCACGCGTCTCCCGCCGTCTCGGCGTCAACATCTGGGGCACCCAGGGCGAGAACCGCGCTCTGGACCGCCGCCCCTACCCGCCGGGCGAGCACGGCCGCAGCCGTCGCCGCAACCCGTCCGAGTACCTGCTGCAGCTGCAGGAGAAGCAGAAGGCCCGCTTCACCTACGGCCTGAACGAGCGGCAGTTCCGGCGCCTCTACGACGAGGCCAACAAGACGAAGGGCGTCACCGGCGAACAGATGTTGCAACTGCTCGAGCGGCGCCTCGACAACATCGTGTACCGAGCAGGCTGGGCATCGACGCGGCCCCAGGCCCGGCAGTTCGTCGGGCACGGTCACGTCGACGTGAACGGCAAGCGGGTCGACATCCCGAGCTACCGGGTCCGCAAGGGTGACGTGGTCACGGTGCGCACGAAGGCTCGCCAGATGATCGTCATCCAGTGGAACCGTGACGTGCTCGACCGGACGCCACCCCCGTGGCTCGACCGCGGCGACGAGGGCTGGTCCGTCACCGTGCGTGAGTTCCCGCTGCGCGAGCACATCGACGTGCCCGTGCGCGAGCAGCTCATCGTCGAGCTCTACAGCAAGTAACCCCAGCCTGAAGTTCGTTATTTACGAGGAGCACTCCGAATGCTGGTAATGCAGCGCCCTACGGTCGAGCCGATCGGTGAAGAGGAGAGCAACCGGCAGCGCTTCGCCGTCGGTCCGCTCGAGCCCGGCTTCGGCCACACGCTCGGCAACTCGCTGCGCCGCACCCTCCTGTCGTCAATCCCCGGCGCAGCTATCACGCAGGTGCGCTTCGACGACGCCCTGCACGAGTTCGACACCATCCCCGGCGTGGTCGAGGACGTCACCGACGTCATCCTCAACCTGAAGGACATCGTCGCGATCTGTCACAGCGACGAGCCCGTGACCGTGCGCCTCGACGTGCGCGGCCCGGCCGACGTCACCGCCGGGTCCATCCAGGTCACGTCGGATGTCGAGATCCTGAACCCCGACCTGCACCTGGCGACGCTCAACAAGTCGGGCCGCCTGGCGCTCGACATCACCGTCACCAAGGGCCGGGGCTACCGGTCGGCCGACGCCAACAAGGTGTCGACCACCATCGGTGTCATCCCGGTCGACTCGATCTTCTCGCCGGTGCGTCGCGTCGCCTTCGACGTCGAGCCCACCAGGGTCGAGCAGTCGACCGAGTACGACCGCCTGGTGCTCGACATCGAGACCGACGGCTCGATCGCCCCCCGCGAGGCGCTGGCCTCGGCGGGCGACACCCTGCGCTCGTTGGTCTCGCTGGTCGCCGACATGAGCGACGAGCCCCAGGGCCTCGAGCTCGGCGAGCTGGCCATCTCCAGCGCCGGGTCGCCCGACCTCGACCTCCCCATCGAGGAGCTCGACCTCTCCGAGCGGCCTCGGAACTGCCTCAAGCGCGCCCAGGTCAACACCGTGGGCGAGCTGCTCGGCAAGACCGTCGACGACCTCCTGGCCATCACCAACTTCGGCCAGAAGTCACTCGACGAGGTCATCGCCAAGCTCGACGAACGCGGCCTCTCGCTGCACCAGAAGGACTGAGGACTCGGAACGATGCCCGCGACACCGAAGAAGGGTCGCCGCTTCGGCGGCAGCTCGTCGCACCAGAAGCTGATGATGGCCAACCTGGCGGCCAGCCTGTTCGCCGCGGAAGGCATCGTCACCACCGAGGCCAAGGCCAAGGCGCTGCGCCCGATCGCCGAGAAGCTGATCACCAAGGCCCGCAAGGCGGCGAACAACCCCGAGACGCAGCTGCACAACATCCGGTTGGTGGTGGCGTACCTGGGCGACAAGGAGATGACGCACAAGCTCTTCTCCGAGATCGGCCCCCGCTACGCCGACACCAACGGTGGCTACACCCGGATCTTGAAGCTGGGCCCGCGCCAGGGCGACAACGCCCCCATGGCGCGCATTGAGCTGGTCTGATACGCCTCGACTCCGACACGCTGTTCGACCCTGAAGAAGTCGACGAGGGTGCCCTCGTCAGGGCGCGCCTCACTGTCGCCTACGACGGGTCGGGCTTCCACGGGTTTGCCCCCCAGCCGGAGGTCGCCACGGTTGGCGGCACCCTGCAGGACGCCCTGGCCAAGGTGCTGGGCGACAAGGTCGAGATCACCTGCGCGGGGCGGACCGACACAGGCGTGCACGCCTGGGGCCAGGTGGTGTCGTTCGACGCCCCGGCCGAGCGCTTCGACCCCGCCGCAGTGCAACGGGCGGTCAACCGGATGTGCGCACCTGCCATCGTCGTGCGCGATGCCGTGGTGGCGCCGCCCGACTTCGACGCCCGCCACTCGGCGGTCGCTCGCACCTACCGCTACACGGTGGTGAACCGACCGGTGCCCGACCCGTTCCTGGCCCCTCTGGCCTGGCACGTCGACACGCCGCTGGACCTCGACCTCCTCCGCCTGGCGTGCGACCCGCTGATCGGTGAGCACGACTTCGCGGCGTTCTGCCGCAAGGCGACCGGGCGCGACGGCGTCGAGCTGTCGCTGGTCCGGCGGGTGCACCGCGCCGGCTGGACCGACCTGGGCGACGGCGTCCTGCGCTTCGAGGTCACCGCCAACGCCTTCTGCCACCAGATGGTGCGGAGCCTGGTCGGCACGCTGGTCGACGCGGGGATGGCCCGGCTGCACGCCGGCGAGCTGCTCGACATCCTCCGCAGCCGGGACCGGGCCCACGCCGGCCGGCTGGCGCCACCCCAGGGGCTGTGCCTCTGGGAGGTCACCTATTAGGGGTTTTCCTGAGGGTCCCCCCTCCCCAAACATCCCTGGTGAGGCGTACCTTGAGGGAGTGACCGCGGGCCTGCGTGCTGCCCTGTGCCTCGGCACCGGGATCGTGCTGTGGGTGGTCTTCGGCGCGGTGCAGGGCGCCCGCTACTGGCAGGTGTCGGGCAGCGGGTTCACGGTCGGGCTGCTGGTCGCGGGGGCGCTGTTCGGCGTCACCGAGCGTCCGCCGGCCCAGCGCGGCCAGCATGGCCACCACCTCGCGGAGGCTGCGCTGCTCGTCATCCCCGGCTTCGCGACGATGCTCACCGCCGGGCCCGACGCGCACCCCGACGGCGTGTGGTGGTACGTGACGTTGACCGTCGGGATGTTCGGCGCCGCGGGCACCCACAAGGTCGCCGCCGACCTGCGGCGCAGCGTCCCCCGGGCCGTCGGGCGGTTCCGGCGACGGCGACACGGCACCGCCTTGGCGAGCGGGCGTCCCAGCAGGTAGATTGTTCCGTCGCCCTGGGGTGCTGTCGCGGCTGCGATGGCGCACCGGCCGCAGGACTTTCGCCAGAGCTGTCAAGAACATTGGTAAGGACGTCGCGTGCCTACGTATAGCCCGAAAGCTTCCGAGATCGAGCGTGCCTGGTACGTCGTCGACGCCGAGGGCATGGTCCTGGGGCGCCTCGCCAGCGAGGTGGCCAGCATCCTGCGCGGCAAGCGCAAGCCGATCTTCGCCCCCCACATCGACACCGGCGACCACGTCATCGTGATCAACGCCGACAAGATCGTGCTCACCTCGGACAAGGCCGAGCGCAAGCCGGTGTACCGCCACTCGGGCTACCCCGGTGGCCTCAAGACCGAGACCTACGCCCAGCTGCTGGCCCGCAAGCCCGAAGAGGCCGTGCGCCGCACCATCAAGGGCATGCTCCCCAAGAACCGTCTGGGCCGCCAGATGCTGACCAAGCTCAAGGTCTACGCCGGCCCCCACCATCCGCATGGCGCCCAGAAGCCGCAGGTGCTCGAGTTCGCCCATGCCCAAACCCGCACCGCATAGGACCAGGACGCAGGACTGATGTCGAAGCCGCTCGTGCAATCCACCGGCCGCCGCAAGGGCGCGGTCGCCCGAGTCCGGGTGCGTCCCGGCACCGGCAAGATCACCGTCAACGACCGTGACGTCGCCGTGTACTTCCCGTCGAAGGCCCACCAGATGATCCTCAGCGAGCCGCTGCGGGTCACCAGCACCGACGAGGTCTACGACATCGACGCCACCATGCACGGCGGCGGCGTGTCGGGCCAGGCCGGTGCGCTGCGCCTGGGGATCGCCCGGGCGCTGGTCGAGCTGGACGGCGAGACCCGCCCCACGCTCAAGAAGGCCGGCTTCCTCTCGCGTGACCAGCGCGAGAAGGAGTCCAAGAAGTACGGCCTGAAGAAGGCGCGCAAGGCGCCCCAGTACTCCAAGCGCTGATCACGGCGCCGCCGGGGCTGGAGCTGCTCACGTAGTGCTGGAGTTCGGCACCGACGGGGTTCGTGGCGTTGCCAACGCCGAGCTGACCCCCGAGTTCGCCCTCACCCTCGGCCGCGCCGCGGCGCGGGTGCTGGGCGGCCAGCGGTGGGGCATCGGGCGCGACACCCGGCGCTCGGGGCCCATGCTCGAAGCGGCCTTCGCGGCCGGCTTGGCCAGCGAGGGCGCCGACGTGGTGCTGCTCGGCGTGGTGCCGACGCCCGAGGTCGCCTGGTGGTCCGCGGCCGAAGGTGCGGCGGCGGCGGTCATCTCGGCGTCGCACAACCCGTACCCCGACAACGGGATCAAGCTCTTCACCGCGGGCGGCCGCAAGCTGCCTGACGAGGCGGAGGCCAGGCTCGAGGACGAGCTGCGGCGGTTGCTGGGCGCTGCGGGCGGCAACGGCGACGGCCGGGCCGTGCTCGCATCCGAGCGACCGGTCGGGGCCGGCCTCGGGACCCTCGCCAGCCGCCCGCCCCATGAGGGCTACCGCGCCGCGGTGGCGGCCTCGATCGAGGGGCGCCGCTTCGACGGCCTGCGGATCGTCGTCGACTGCGCCAACGGCGCGGCGTCGACGGTGGCCCCCGACATGCTGCGGTCGCTCGGGGCCGAGGTCGAGGTGCTGCACGGCACGCCCGACGGGGTCAACATCAACCACGACTGCGGGTCGACGCATCCCGCCAGCCTCCAGGTCGCCGTGCACAAGGCCGGGGCCGACGCCGGCGTGGCGTTCGACGGCGACGCCGACCGGGTGCTGCTGGTCGACGGGACCGGCCGGCTGGTCGACGGCGACCACATCATCGCCCTCTGCGCCATCGACCTGGCCGCCCGGGGCCGCCTGCACGACAACACCGTGGTCGTCACCGTGCTCACCAACCTGGGCTTCCGCTTGGCGATGGCCGAGCGGGGCATCCGGGTGGTCGACACCAAGGTCGGCGACCGCTACGTGCTCGAGGCCCTCGAGGCAGGCGGCTACACGCTGGGCGGGGAGCAGAGCGGGCATGTCATCTTCCGGGAGCTGGCCACCACCGGCGACGGCCTGCTGACCGCAGTGCAGGCGTTGGACGTGGTGCTGCGCTCGGGCCTGCCGCTGGGGATGCTGGCCGACCAGGCGATGACCCGGCTGCCCCAGGTGCAGCGCAACGTGCGGGTCGAAGACGGCTCCGCCGACGCCGTCGTCGCCGCCCTGGCGGGCGAGATCGCGGCGGTCGAGGCCGATCTTGGCGCCACCGGACGGGTGGTCGTCCGGCCCAGCGGCACGGAACCCCTGGTGCGGGTCATGGTCGAGGCGCCTACCGACGCGGTTGCCGAGGCGGCGGCCGCTCGGCTGATCGCCGCGGCCGAAGCCCTCTCCCGCTAGTCGTCCCAGAAAAACCCATCCGGTCGCGCGACCGGTGCCGAAGGACCTACCGACGACTTTCGGTGCTGGGACTTTTCTGGGGGTTTCGAGATGCCCGTGACGCTCTTCATCGGGCCGGTGATCGCCGTCGGGTTCGGCTTGTTCTGGTTGTTCTTCGGGCGCCGCATGATGGCGGCCAGCGACGAGCGGTACGCCGAGTACCGCGTGGAGCCGCTGGCTCAGCGACTGGGGCTGCGGATCGTCGAAGGCGATCCCGCGTTCAACCTGATGCAGGCGCGGGACGTGCAGAACCAGAAGGGCTACGACAAGAAGGTCGGCGGCCGGGTCGGCCGGATGCTGGGTGATTCGGCGAAGGAGCTGCGCGTCGTGCTGCAAGGCGCGCCGTACGGTCGCCCGACCGAGCTCTTCTACTACGCCTACAGCGAGGCCAAGGATCGGCTGGCCGTGGTCTTCGTGCGCAACGAGTTCGAGTGCCGGCTCAGCTTGCAGGTGCCGATGGACCTGCCGCCGTTCGAGATCGTGCGGCGCCAGGGCCGGCTGGCCGGGATGGGCGGCGGCGTCGTGCCGGCCAAGCCGGAGTGGGACCTGCCGGCCCAGTCGTTCGGCCACCCCGAGCTGGACGAGCGGTTGGCGCTGAGCACGACCGAGCCCCGCCTCGGGGCCTACCTCGCGACCGTCGTGGGGCCGCTGCTCGACCAGCGTTACGTGCACATCCAGGGGCACGGCCGGGTCATCGAGTCCCGCGGCAGCCAGGACGCGACCACGTTCTGGGTCATGAGCATCGAGGCCACGCAGGCGGTCCTCGAGCACATGGCCAACGCCCTCGCCGGGCCCGTCAACGCCCGATGACCTACGCGTTGGGGATCGATCTCGGGACCACATACACCGCCGCAGCGGTGGCGCGGGCGGGGCGGGCCGAGGTCGCCGCGCTGGGCTACCGCGCGACGTCGGTGCCGACGGTGGTCCTGCTGACCGACGACGGCCGGTTACTGGTCGGCGACGCCGCCGAGCGCCGGTCCGGGCGGGAGCCCGACCGGGTGGCCCGGGAGTTCAAGCGGCGGGTCGGCGACACGACGCCGCTGCTGCTCGGAGGCTCGCCGGTGGCGGTCGACCGCTGCCTCGCCGAGGTGCTGGCGTGGGTGGTGTCGACGATCGCGTCGACCGAGGGGGCACCGCCCGCGGCGGTGACTGTGACCCACCCGGCCAACTGGGGTGCGTTCAAGCGGGACATCCTCGACGAGGCGCTGCGGCTGGCCGAGATGCCGGGCTCCGGCCTGCTGCCCGAGCCGGTGGCCGCCGCGACCTGGTACGCCCACAGCGAGCGGCTGGCGGCGGGGGCGACCGTGGCGGTCTACGACCTCGGGGGCGGGACGTTCGACGCCGCGGTGTTGCGGCGGTCGGTCGACGGCCGGTTCCAGGCGCTGGGGCGCCCGGAGGGCATCGAGCACCTCGGTGGGATCGACGTCGACCACGCGGTGCTGGCCCATGTGCTGCGGAGCGTCGGGCTGACGGCGGCGGACCTCGACGGCGACGGCAGCGGGGGTGGCGATGACGGGGCGGCGGTTGCCATGGCGATGGCCCAGCTGCGGCGGGCATGCGTCGAGGCGAAGGAGGCGTTGTCGTCGGACACGGCGGTGACGATCCCGGTGGTGCTGCCCGGCCTCCACCACGACGTGCTGCTGCAGCGGTCGGAGCTGGAGGAGCTGGTCACGCCGCTGCTGCGGCCAACGGTCGCAGCCCTGGGCCGGGTCGTCGCGTCGGCGGGGCTGCAGCCTGAGGACCTCGACATGGTGCTGCTCGTGGGCGGGTCGTCGCGGATCCCGCTGATCGCCCGGGAGGTGTCGGCCGGCTTCGCCCGGCCCATCGCGGTCGACGCCCACCCCAAGCACCCAGTCGCCCTGGGCGCTGCTCTCCACGCCGCGGCGGCTCTGGCCCGCCACGTCGCGGCGTCGGCACCAGAGGTTGGCGGGGGCGTCGAAGTGCCGCACACCCAGCCGGCGATGCGGGCCCCTAGCGGCCCGCCGCCCCCGCCACCACCTCCGCCTCCGGTCGCTCCGGCGCCTGTCGTTCCGGCGCCTCCGCCGTTGGCGGCCCAGGCGGCCTCCACCGCAGATCCTCCTGGGACCGGCCTGGCCAAGCTCAGCGTCGTCGCGACGCCGCTCGTGTTGATCCTGCTGATCGTCCTCTATGTGGTGCAGGGGCGGGGGGAGACGCCGAGGTCGTCGTCCTCGACATCATCGGCGACCACCGTCGGGCAGACGTCGCGGGCCGAGGACCCCTCGACCACCGGGGAAGCACCCGGGGACGTCGACTTCCTGGCGAAGGACGTGTCGCCGGCACTCGCCGGCTTCGCCCAGGTCGGCTCCAAGGCCCGGGACGTGACCCTCTACCCGGAGTACGCCATCGCTGAGATCCAGGACCCCAGCCAGTCGACGCACATCGACCGCTACACCTGGCGGGACGGCCGGCTCGAGGGGCCCGAGCCGGTCAGCCTCACCAGCTCCGAGGTCGACGAGCTGGAGGCGACGACCTTCAACCTCGCCGACATCGACCCGGCCGTCGTGCGGGACATCACCCGACGCACGTTGGCCACCTGTACGGGCGAGGGCTTCGAGCTGAGCCACGCCATCCTCGAGCGGGAGCTCGACGACCAGCTGCTGTTCCTGGTCTACGCCTCCAACCCGGAGCGGGGCGGCGGTGGCTACATCGCCTACACGCCCGACGGCACCCAGTCCCGGGACGCCTGCAACTAGGGCCTGCCCTGACCGGGCGTTTTCCCAGTTGTTCACATCGGGGCCAGGTCTGAGCCGTCCGGAGGGTCGGCGTTCGTAGACTCGTCGGCTATGTGCGGGATCATCTCCGTGGTGCGCGGCCCCGGCCAGCGCCAGCAGCTCGACGGTGTGTCGATCACGGCGCCGTTGCGGGACGCGCTCGACGCGCTGGCCCAAGGGGCCTCGCTGGCGGAGGCCTGTGACCTGGCGGCCGCCTCGGTCGAGACCGTCGACCGCGCCCTGCGGACCACCGACGGCGTCGGCACCCTCGTCTACGACCGGGGCCTCCTGCTCGAGGTGGAGGAGCTGACCGCCGGCCTGGGCGACGCGCTCGCCACCATCGAGTCCCAGCTGGACGCCAACGCCGCCGCCACCGACGCCGCCGAGCTGGAGCGCACCAACCAGGCCATCGTTCGGCTCAAGGACGCCGTGTGGGCCGTCGCCCAGGACCGGGTCCACACCGCCCGGGCCGTCGCCGACCTGGCCGGCAGCGAGCCCGCCTGGGCCGCGGTCGAGGCCTACACCTCCATCCAGCAGGCGCTCGCCGCCAACGACCGCCTCGAGGTCCGAGGCCGCGACTCGGCCGGCCTCCACGTGCTGGTCCGCGACCACGGCCTCGACCTGGACAGCCAGGGGGTCGCCCGCCTCTTGGCCGAGCGCACCAAGGACCCGCTGTTCCGCACCGGCACGGTCCGCACGCCCGACGGGCACCTGGCGTTCGTGTACAAGGCCGCCGCCGAGATCGGCGAGCTGGGCGACAACACCAAGGCGCTGAGGGCCGCCATCCGGGCCGACGAGCTGCTGCGGCTGGCGCTGCGGGCCGACGCAGCCATCGCGACGGTCGTCGGGCACACCCGCTGGGCGTCGATCGGGATCATCTCCCAGGCCAACACCCATCCGCTCGACAGCCTCGAGACCAACGGCGTCGACGGGCCGTACGTCATCGGCGCCCTCAACGGCGACGTCGACAACTTCGCCGATCTCAAGGCGGCCGGGGACCTGTGCATCGCCCCGGAGATCACCACCGACGCCAAGGTCATCCCCACCCTCGTGTCCCGGCGCCTCGCTGCCGGCGACAGCTTGGCCACGGCCTTCCGCAACACCGTCGCCGGGTTCGAGGGCTCGACCGCCATCGCCGCGTCGGCCTCAGCTTTCCCGGAGAAGGTCATGCTGGCGCTGCGGGGGAGCGGGCAGGCCCTGTACGTCGGGCTGGCCGACGGTGCCTACGTGGTGGCCAGCGAGCCCTACGGCGTGGTCGAGCTGACCGACCGCTACCTGCGGCTCGACGGCGAGACCCCGGCCAACCCCGACAACCCCACCGCCAGCCGGGGCCAGATCGTGGTCCTCGACGGCGCCCGGGCGGGCACGGTCGAGGGCATCGAGCGCATCGCCTACGACGGCACGCCACTGCCCGTCACCGAGGCCGACCTCACCGGCGCCCAGATCACCACCCGGGACATCGACCGGGGCGACTACCCCCACTTCCTGCTGAAGGAGATCGTCGAGGCGCCCTCCAGCTTCCGCAAGACGCTGCGAGGCAAGCTGGCCGAGCGGACCGACGGCTCGGGCTCGGGCGAGCTCGTGGTCAGCCTCGGGGCCGACGTGCTGCCCGACGACCTGCGGGCCGCGCTGGCCGACGGCAGCATCCGGCGGGTTCTCACCATCGGGCAGGGCACCGCTGCGGTGGCAGCGCAGGGTGCGGCCGCGGCGCTGACGCTGTGCTGCGGCGAGCAGCTGCGGGTCGAGTCGCAGCTGGCCACCGAGCTGTCGGGCTTCGGGTTGCGGCCCGACATGAGCGACACGCTGGTGGTGGCCATCAGCCAGTCGGGCACCACCACCGACACCAACCGCACGGTCGACCTGGTGCGGGCCCGGGGCGCCAAGGTGGTCGCCATCGTCAACCGGCGCCAGAGCGACCTCACCGACAAGGCCGACGGCGTCCTCTACACGTCCGACGGGCGCGACGTCGAGATGTCGGTCGCCTCCACCAAGGCCTTCTACAGCCAGATCGCGGCCGGGTTCCTGCTGGCGGCCACCGTCGCCGACGTGGTCGGGGGCCGCGTGGACCAGGCGTTGCTGCGGGCGCTGCGCGACCTGCCGACCGCCCTGACCGAGGTGGTCGCCCGGCGGCCGGCCGTCGCCGAGGCGGCCCACCAGATCGCCCCGGCCAAGCGCTACTGGGCGGTGGTCGGCAACGGGCCCAACCGGGTGGCCGCGGCTGAGGTGCGGATCAAGCTGTCGGAGCTCTGCTACAAGTCGATCGCTAGCGACGGCACCGAGGACAAGAAGCACATCGACCTGTCGGCCGAGCCGATGATCCTCGTGTGCGCGGCGGGCCTCGAGGGCTCGACCGCCGACGACGTGGCGAAGGAAGTCGCCATCTACCGGGCGCACAAGGCGTCGCCCATCGTCATCGCCACCGACGACCAGTCGCGCTTCGGTGCCGCGCTGCACGTGCTGTCGGTGCCGCCGACCCACCCGGCGCTGGCCTTCGTGCTGTCGGCCATGGTGGGGCACCTGTTCGGCTACGAGGCCGCGCTGGCCATCGATGCCCTAGCGCGACCGCTGCGGGCCGGACGGGCCGCCATCGAGCGGGTCACCGGCGAGGCGCTGCCGGGGGACGTGCTCTTGCGCCGGTTGCGGGTCGAGCTCGAGCCGGTGGCGCGGCGCTACTTCGAGGGGCTGCGGGTCGGGTCGTACAACGGCCAGCTCGAGGCGTCGACCGCGGTGCGGCTGGCCACGCTGCTGCGTTACGCCGCCGGCGTCGTACCGCTGGAGATGTACCAGATCGACGAGGGCAAGGTCGGCACGCCCGACGTGCTCATCAACGATCTGACCACGGCGCTGAGCGCGGCCATCGAGGAGCTGACCCGGCCCATCGACGCCATCAAGCACCAGGCCAAGACCGTCACGGTCGGCATCTCCCGCACCGACGAGACGCTGCTTACCGTGCCGCTGGTGCAGCAGGTGCTGGCGGCCGGGGCGCCCCGGGACCAGCTCACCTACGCCGTGCTGCGAACGCTGGCCGACATCAGCCCGGCGTTCGCCGAGATCCGGGGCTTCACCCGCTACCGCATCGAGAGCGGCGTCGACGGGGTGCCGTCCACCATCACGGTGGTCGACCGGGGTGGCATCGCCCGCGACATCACCAGCCGGTCGGTCCGGTCGCCGGAGCTGCGAGGCACCAAGCACCGGGTCGCCAACGAGCGTGAGGTGCTGGTGGCCCGGGGCCGCAGCGACGGCCGGCCCATCGTGCTGGTGCCCGAGGTCAAGGACGGCCAGACCGTCGGGCTCACGCTGTTGCACGTGGCGTTCGCCGACCGGCTGCCGACGGCCACGGCCCGGGGGGCGCTGCAGGGCTACCGCAACCGCTACGCCGTGCTGCGGGACGCCGTCCAGGAGACCGAGCCGACGTTCCGGGACGACGTGCTGGCGACCATCCCCGTGGTCGACCTGCTGACCGAGCCGATCAACCAGCTGGCCGACCGGTGGCGTGTCTGACCCGTGCCTGACGAGCTGACCCCGTTGCCGGCCGTCGGGCCGGTGCTGGGGGTCGGGGTCGACCTGTGCGAGGTCGACCGGCTGCGTCGGGCCATGGCCCGGACGCCGGGGATGCGGGACCGGCTGTTCAGCCCGGCCGAGCAGGCGTACTGCGAGCGGCGCAGCGACCCGGGCGAGCGCTACGCGGCCCGCTTCGCCGCCAAGGAAGCTGTGCTCAAGGCGCTGGGGGTAGGCCTCGGGGCGTGCTCGCTCTACGACATCGAGGTGGTCAACGAGCCGTCGGGGGCGCCCCGGCTGGCGTTGAAGGCCTCGGCAGCGAAGCTCGCCGCGGCCCGCGGGGTCGTCGGCTGGCACCTGACCTTGACCCACACCTCGTCGCTGGCCCAGGCCACCGCGCTCGCTCTGGGTGAGCCAGGAGCGCTGTAGCCTCCGGCACGGTATGCAGCCCGTCGTCACGCCGGAGGAGATGGCCGCCATCGACGCCGCTGCTCCCGAGCCGGTCGACGTGCTGATCGGTCGGGCAGGCGCTGCCACTGCCCGGGAGGCGCTGCAGATCCTGCGCGGGACGTACGGGCGGCGGGTCGTGGTCGTGGCCGGCAAGGGCAACAACGGCAACGACGGGCGCGACGCTGCTGCCCGCTTGGCGCGGCGGGGCGTGCAGGTGGTGGTCGTGCCCGCCGGGTCGCCGTTGCCGCCGCTGCCGGGACCGGTCGATCTGGTGGTCGATGCGGCCTACGGCACCGGCTTCCGGGGTGAGTACCGGGCGCCGGCACACCCGGCGCTGGAGGGGGTGCCGGTGCTGGCGGTCGACATCCCGAGCGGGGTCGACGGGCTGACAGGTGCCGTCGCCGGTTCCCCGGCTCAGGCCGTTCGGACGGTGACGTTCGCAGCCGAGAAGCCGGGCCTGCTGTTCCCGCCGGGTCGGGAGCTGGCCGGCGAGGTGGTGGTAGCCGACATCGGGCTCGACGTGTCGGGGTGGAGCATCGGACACGTCGGCGCCGACGACGTCGCCGGATGGGTGCCTGCCCGGCCGGTCACGTCGCACAAGTGGAAGGCCGCCGTCCTGCTGGTCGCCGGCTCGCCGGGGATGACCGGGGCCGCCCACCTGGCTGCCCGTGCCGCGCAGCGGTGCGGGGCCGGGATGGTGCGGGTCGCGTCGCCGGGCCTCGGGTTCGACCCCGGGTTGCCGACCGAGGCGGTCGGGGTGCCGGGCGTCGAGAGGGATGACTGGGACGCTGTGGTCAAGGGCCAGCTGGCCCGGGCGGGCGCACTGGTCGTGGGGCCGGGCCTCGGGACCGAGTCAGCCACCGAGAGCGCCGTTCGTCGCCTGGTGGTGGCCGCCAGCGACGTGCCGACCGTGGTCGATGGCGACGGGCTGACCGCGCTGGGGGCCGACGCCGCGCTGGTGCTGTCGGGGCGGGCCGTGCCGGCGGTGCTGACGCCCCACGACGGGGAGTTCGCCCGGTTGGCGGGCGGGCCGCCGGCGCCCGATCGCATCGCCGCCGCCCGTCACCTGGCGGCCCGCATGGGCGCCGTGGTGCTGCTGAAGGGGCCGACCACCGTGGTGGCCCACCCCGAGGGCCGGGCCCGGTTGGTCACCGAGGGCGACCAGCGCCTGGCGACGGCCGGCACGGGGGACGTGTTGTCCGGGTGCATAGGGGCGCTGCTGGCCCGGGGGATCGAGCCGTTCGTCGCCGCGTCCGCCGGGGCCTGGCTCCACGGCGCCGCCGCCCACCGCGGCTCGACCGAGGGCCTGATCGCCGGCGATGTCGTCGAAGCCCTACCGGCGACGCTCGCTTCTCTACGATCTCCCCGACCCGGAGCCGCTGCCCAGGAGGTGCTTGGTGGCCAGAGCGTGGGCTGACGTCGATCTCGAGGCGGTGGCGCACAACGTGCGGACGCTGCGCCAGCACGTCGCGCCGGCGCGGCTGTGCGCGGTGGTGAAGGCCGATGGCTACGGCCACGGTGCCGTGCCCGCCGGCAAGGCTGCGCTCGGGGCGGGTGCCGACTGGCTGGCGGTTGCCCAGGTCCACGAGGCCGCGGCACTGCGAGGCGCCGGCATCGAGGCGCCGCTGCTCGTGCTGTCCGAGCCCCGGGCCGATGAGCTGGAGGTCGCCGTCGGGTTGGAGGCTCGGCTCACCGTGTACTCGGCCGAGATGGTCGCGGCGCTGGCGGACACCGCCCGGCGGTTGGGTGGCCCGGCCGTCAACGTGCACCTGAAGGTCGACACCGGCATGCGGCGGGTTGGCATCGAGCCCGGCGACGTGCTGGCACTGGCCAAGGCCATCGTCGTGAGCCCCCACCTGGAGCTGGAGGCCGTCCTGACCCACCTGCCCGTGGCCGACGAGCCCGGCAACCCGTTCACCGACGAGCAGCTCGCGCGGTTCGACGGCGTGCTCGACGACCTGCGGCGCGCCGGCATCGAGCCGCCGCTGCGCCACGTCGCCAACTCGGCCGCGGCGATCGCGGTTCCTGCGTCCCGGTACGACCTGGTGCGTTGCGGCATCGCCATGTACGGCGTGCCGCCGGCGCCCGCGCTGGATGGTCTGGTCGACCTGCGGCCGGCGCTGAGCCTGGCGTCCGAGGTGTCGTTCGTGAAGCAGGTGCCGGCCGGGCAAGGGGTGTCCTACGGGCTGCGCCAGCGGACCTCGCAGGACACTGTCGTGGCAACTGTGCCCATCGGCTACGCCGACGGGGTGTTCCGGTCGCTGCCGCTGGCCGGCGCCGAGGTGCTGATCCACGGGCAGCGGCGGCCGATGATCGGCGTCGTCACGATGGACCAGCTGATGGTCGACTGCGGCCCGGGCGCCGACGTCCGGCCCGGCGACGACGTGGTCCTGCTGGGCGCGCAGGGCGACGAGCGCATCACGCCCGACGAGTGGGCTGGGCGTCTGGGGACGATCTCGTACGAGGTGGTGTGCGCCATCGGCCCCCGGGTCGAGCGGCGCTACCGGCCGTGATCACCGACGTTCCCGGGCTGCGGGTGGGCCACTGGACCGACCCGGTGGCCCGGACCGGCTGCACGGTGGTGCTGCTGCCCGAGGGCACGGTGGCGTCCGGCGAGGTGCGGGGCGGAGCGCCGGCGACCCGCGAGACCGCGCTGCTGGAGGTGACGCGGACCGTCGACCGGGTCGACGCCGTGCTGCTGACCGGCGGCTCGGCGTTCGGGCTGGCGGCCGCCGACGGGGTGATGCGGTTCTGCGAGGAGCGCGGCGTGGGGGTGCCGACGCCCGCCGGCGTCGTGCCGATCGTCGTGGGGTTGGCGCTGTTCGACCTGGCGGTGGGCGACCCGCTGGTGCGGCCGGGCGCTGACCAGGGCTACGCGGCCTGCGAGGCCGCCACCGCGGGTTCCTTCGAGGTGGGCGTGGTCGGGGCCGGGACCGGGGCGACCGTGGGCAGCGGGGTGGAGTCGGTCGAGCGGCTGCAGGGTGGGCTGGTGACCGCGACCGCCCGGCAGGACGACCTGATAGTGAGCGCTCTGGTCGTCGTCAACGCGGCTGGCGCGCCGGGGGCCGACGACGGCGTGCTGCCGCCGTCGTCCGGGGATGGGCTGCTGACCAACACGACGGTCGGGGTTGTCGCAACCAATGCGCGGCTGGACAAGGTCGGCTGCAACTTGCTGGCGCAGTCGGCGCATGACGGCCTGGCCCGGGCGATCTACCCGGCCCACACGCGGTTCGACGGGGACGGCTTCGTCACTGCCGCGGTCGGCACGCTGGAGGCACCCGCAGACGTCGACATCGTCCGAGCGCTCGGTGTCCACGCCGTCGCCGCCGCGATCCGGTCGCTGGGCTGAACGGCCGCTACGGCGAGCTGCGCGAGCTCCACTACGCTCGGGGCCGCGGACCACTCGAGCTGGGAGAGATCGTGGTCACGACCCTGGCAGAAGCCCGCAGCGAGAACGTCGAGAGCGCCGACGACCCGACTGAGGGGCCACCCCGGCCCCGGTCGCAGTCGCGATTCGCGTGGTGGATCGCCGCGGCCGTGGTGGTGTCGTTCGCTCTGCATGTCGCGATCGGGATGACCGACGACGCTCCGTCGACCGACGAGACGGCGTACCTGGGCTCGGGCGTGTCGCTGGTGTCGGGCGACGGCTTCGAGCGAGGCGGAAGTCCGGAGCTGCACTTCCCGCCGTTCATCCCCCTGCTGCTGGGTCTGGGGAGCAAGGTGTTCGCCGACCCTCACGTGGGCGCCGTCTGGCTGACGATCGTCGCGGGCACCGCCGTGGTGGTGCCCCTGGCTCTGCTCGCCCGCCGCCTGGCCGGCGACCGCGCCGGCATGGCGACTGCGTGGCTGGCCGCCCTGCTACCGGCAGTCGCGGTGCTCCCGGCCAACCGCGGCGCCGGCTCCGAGGCCATGTACGTGCTGCTGCTGGTGACCGCGGTGTGGCTGGTGGTGGCCGCCCACGACGTTGCCCCCGGCCGCCCCCGAACATCGCGCCTCCTGGCTGCCGGCGGATGCGTCGGCCTGGCCTACCTGAGCCGCCCCGAAGGCCTCTTCATGGCCGTCCCCCTGGCCGCCGCCATCGCCATCCTCGCCTGGCGCCGCGCCACACCCTCCCCCTCCTCTGCACGAGCTGGGATCGGAGTCGCGGGCAAGGCGTTGGCGGCGTTCGCAGTGCCGATCGTGCTGTGCATCGTGCCGTATGCGGCCTACCTGCACTCACACACCGACCGGTGGCAACTGACCGCGAAGACGCAGGACGCCTCGATCGAGGCGTGGCACGCGGTGGCCGGGTCGGATCGGGAGGGGCGGGACAAGGTCCTCTACGAGCTGGACGAGACCGGCTACGGGCTGAAGGCCGAGATGTCGTCGCTGACGTCGCTGGCGCTGGACGACCCGGGCGAGTACGTCGGGATCGTTCGCACGAACGTCGGCCAGCTGTTCGACATGCTGGTGTTGCCCGAGTCGGAGCAGTTCCTGGCGTGGCTGATCGTGCCGCTGCCGGTGTGGGCGCTGGTGGTGGCGGGGGTGTGGAGGCACCGCCGGTCGGCGACGATGCGGCTGCTGCTCGCGGTCGCCGCCTTGCCGGTGGCGACGTGCCTGATGTTCTTCGTCCAGCCCCGTTACCTGATGGTGACGGCGACGCTGGCGGCGGTGCCGGCCGGCGCCGCGCTGGCGGCGGTGCCGTGGCCGACCCGGCGGTGGGTGGCGGCGGCGACGGCGGTGCTGCTGGTGCTGTCGACCGCACAGGCGTTCAAGGGACCGGGCGGCTGGTGGCACCCAGCCGACCACACCGACCAGCGGGACGCCGGCACCTGGCTGGCCGACCACGCTGCGCCGGGGGACCGGGTCATGACCCGCAGCCTGATCATCGGGTACTACGCCGAGCGGCCGGCGCTGGCCATCCCCTACGCCGACCTGGAGACGATCGTCGACTTCGGTCAGCACTACGGCGCCCAGTACCTGGTGGTCGACTGGTACACGGCGTTCCGGCTGCGGCCCCAGCTGCGGCCGCTGCAGAAGACCGATGCGTTCCCCGGCCTGCGGCTGGTCCACGAGGTCCGCCGCGAGGGCCGCACGACCCGTATCTTCGCATTCGACCCGGCCCCCTCCCGCGACGCACCCATGGGCCCGTCCGTCAACTTCACCGGCGACTCCTAGCGCTCCGGCGTCGACGGGACTACGAATCGTTGGACGGGGCGCAGGTGGTCGGGAGGGGATCAGTAGGCTCCGGGCGTGTCTCTGTTGTGCGCGTTCACGCATTCCGTCGACGAGACGCGTGCCATGGCGGCGGCATTGGCGCCAGTGCTACGGCCCGGCGACCTGATCCTGCTGGCCGGTGACCTCGGCGCGGGCAAGACGGCGTTCGTGCAAGGTCTCGGCGCGGGCATGGGGGTCACGGAGCCGATCACCAGTCCCACGTTCACGCTCGAGCAGCGCTACGACACCGACCCGACGCTGCACCACCTCGACGTCTACCGGCTGGGCCAGCTGAACGAGGTCCTCGACCTCGGCCTGGCCGAGCTGCTCGACGAGGGCGGAGTCGTCGCCATCGAGTGGGGCGACGTGGTGCTGCCCGTCGTGCCCGGCGACTACCTGAAGGTGCGGCTGAGCCTGGGCGAGACCCCCGACGACCGAGTGGTCACCCTCCGAGCCGTCGGACCATCGTGGTCCGACCGGGCCTTCGCGCTAACCGACGCGACGGCGCCGTGGCGCCAGGAGCCGGAGGAGGGAGCGGTGCCGTGCTGATTCTGGGTCTAACCTGCGCGACGGCCCGGTGGTGCCAGGAGCCGGAAGAGGGTGCGGTGCCGTGCTGATCCTCGGCCTGACCGACGCGACCCCGCCGTGGCGCCAGGAGCCGGAGGAGGGGGCGGTGCCGTGCTGATCCTCGGCCTGACGACGTCGACCCAGCAGGTGGGGTGCGCCATCGGCGGCCACGAAGGCGTGCTTGCGTCGGTGCAGTCTGCTCGGGGCCGGCGGCACGCCGAGAGCCTGGTGCCTGCCATCGACACGCTCCGCCAGCAGGCCCAGATCGACCTGTCCGAGCTGGGATGCGTAGCAGTCGACCTCGGCCCGGGGCTGTTCACCGGCCTGCGGGTCGGCATCGCGACCGCCAAGGCGCTGGCCCACGCGCTGCGAGTGCCGATGATCGGCGTCACCAGCCTCGACCTCGTGGCGTTCCCGGTGCGGTGGACCCCCCGGCTGATCTTCGCGGTGATCGATGCCCGGCGCGACGAGCTGTTCGTGGCGTCGTACCGGCAGGTGCCGGGCGGCATCCAGCGGCTCGATGACTACCGGGTGGCCTCGCCCAAGGACCTCGCGACCGACCTGCTGGCGATCCGGGACGATGTGCTGTTGGTGGGCGATGGGGCGGTCCGCTACGCCGACGAGTTCAGCGACCTGGCCCGAGTCGAGGTCGCCGATCGAGGGCTGGCCTACCCGTCGGCGGCGTCGTTGGTGCAGCTGGCCCACGCTCAGGCGCTGCGCGAGGAGTTCGTGAACTCCTGGGACCTGCAGCCGCTGTACCTACGGGCGCCCGATGCCGCGATCAACTGGGCGACCCGGGATGGCCTTGTGACGGAGACGCCGACGCAGCATGGCAGCCAGACCTGACCTCGACAGCGGCGCAGCCCAGGAGCGGCCGACCGTCGTCGTCGCCACGATGCGGCGACGCCACCTGCGGGGGGTCCTGCAGATCGAGCAGCAGGTGTACCCGCGGCCGTGGACCTTCGGCTTGTTCCTGAGCGAGCTCGGCCAGCGGTCGACCCGTACGTACCTGGTCGCCCGGGTGGGGCACCGGGTCGTCGGCTACGTCGGGATGCTGCGAAGCATCGACGACGGCCACATCACCACGATCGCCGTCGACCCCGCGTGGCATCGCCGGGGGATTGCAAGCCGCCTGCTGGCGACCGTCTCCCGGGCTGCGGTGGCTCGCGGCTGCCACAACATGACCCTGGAGGTGCGGGTCAGCAACGTCGGCGCTCAGGCGCTCTACCGCCGCTTCGGGTTCGTGCCCGCTGGCATGCGGAAGGGCTACTACCCCGAGAACGGTGAGGACGCCATGGTGATGTGGGCGACCGACATCGATTCGCCGGCCTATGCCCGCCGCCTCAGCGAGATCGAGGCCGGGATCCACGGCACGACCATCGTCGAGGGCGACTGGGTCTGACCGCCCCGCAACCCCAGGCGGGTAAGGGCTGCGGGGCGGGATCATGATCGACAGTCGTTAGCCGTTCGCCACCTCCAGTCGTTCGAGGAGCAGGTCGACTTTCCCGTCGACCCGGTCGAGGCCGCCGTCGACCCGGTCGAACCGCTGGCTGTGTTCGGCCAGGACGATGCCGTGCTTTGCCTGGACGATGGTGACCTCGGTCAGCCGGGTTTCGATGGTGTCGAGGCGTTTGCCGTGATCTCGTACCGCCTCGGTCAGGTTGTCGAGTCGCTCGTCGACCCGGTCGAAGCGCTGGCTGTGCTCCAGCAGGGTGGTGTCGATGGAATCCAGACGCTCGTCGACCCGATCGAGACGTAGGTCGACCCGCTCGAGACGCTCGTCGATCCGATCGAGTCGGTCGTCGACCCGGTCCAGCCGGCGGCCATGCTCGGCGAGGGTGGTGTCGATGGCGTCGAACCGGCGGCCGTGGTCGGCGAGGGTCGTGTCGATCGCGTCGAGGCGTTTGGTGTGTTGGGCCTGGCCGACGACCAGGTACTTCAGTTGGGTGTCGTGGCGCTTCTGGGTCTTCCTTATCTCGCCGAGGCTGGCGGTGTGGTCTCGTTGGGTGGCGTGGATCTCGCCGAGCATCCTCCCGAACTCGAGGATGTGGGCGGAGAGCTCGTCGGGGTCTTTCGGACCTTTCTTCGTGGTGTCGGCGTCACTCATTGCGGCCAGAGTAGGACCAGCAGTCGCGGATGTGAAGTGATTTCGCACATTATTAGGGAATTTCGCGTCCTCCTACATCGACTACAGTGGGCCGGACTGTTCGCACCCGCCCCTTCTGGCGCGAAAGGCTGGGGGAGATGGCTGATCGCATCCTCGGCATCGAGACCTCCTGTGACGAGACCGCTGCGGCGGTGGTCGACCGCGCCCGGCTCGTCCGGTCGTCGGTCGTGGCCAGCCAGATCGACCGCCACGCCCGGTTCGGGGGCGTGGTCCCCGAGATCGCCAGCCGCGCTCACGTCGAGCTGCTCACCCCGGTCGTCGCCCAGGCCCTGGTCGAGGCCGGCCTCTCCGACGACGAGGTCGAGGCCGTCGCCGCCACCACGGGCCCCGGCCTCATCGGCGCCCTCCTCGTCGGCCTCAGCGCCGCCAAGGCGCTCGCCCTCGTGTGGGACGTGCCGTTCGTCGCCGTCAACCACCTCGAAGGCCACCTCTACGCTGCGTTCCTCGAGGAGCCCGACCTCGAGCTCCCCGTGATCGTCCTCCTCGTGTCGGGCGGGCACACCCTGCTTGTCCACATGCAGGACCACGGCCACTACAAGCTCCTGGGCTCCACCATCGACGACGCCGCCGGCGAAGCGTTCGACAAGGTCGCCCGGTATCTCGGGCTCGGCTACCCCGGCGGCCCGGTCATCGACCGCCTCGCCGCCGAGGGCAACCCCGAGGCCATCAACTTCCCCCGAGCCCTGCCCGACCGCCCCTACGACTTCAGCTTCAGCGGTCTGAAGACGGCGGTCGTCAACCACGTCCGCGCCCATCCCGACAGCCCCGTCGAGGACGTCGCCGCCAGCTTCCAGGAGGCCGTCGTCGACGTCCTGGTCACCAAGGCCATGCGGGCGGCCCGGGACGTCGGCGCCAAAGGCGTCTGCCTTGGGGGCGGTGTGGCGGCCAACCGGTCGCTCCGCCAGCGCCTCGTCAGCGCCTGCGTCGCCGACGGGATGCGGCCCTTCGTGCCCAGCCTCGCCATGTGCACCGACAACGCCGCCATGATCGCGGCCGCCGGTTGGTGGCGGCTCCAGGCCGACGGCCCCTCGCCCCTCGACACCGGCGCGACCCCCAACCTCCGGCTCGTGTAGTCGCCAGGTGTCCGAGTCGGCGCCGCGGCTGGGTGAGGCCGGCCGGGTGGACCGGCGCCTGGCCTGCACCGCCGGCGCGACCAACCTGCGTCTGGTGCGAGGCGCGAACCCCAACCTCCGGCTCGTGTAGTCGCCAGATGTCCGATTCAGCGCCACGGCTGGTGCGGCCGGCGGCGGACGCTGGGCTTTGGCCTGCACCACCGGCGCGACTCCCAACCTCCGACTGGTGTGAGAGGTTCGTCCGACGCCCACACCGTTCGGAGCGCACCACTAGCGTGACCCGCTGATGGGGGATCCGGCGGAGAACCAACTCGGGCGGCGGGCGTTCCTGGCGGGCGTCGTGGCGGCGGCGACGGCCGTGGCGACCGCGGCGGCTTGCAGCGGTGATGACGACGACAGCGCCGACGGCAGCAAGGGCAAGAAGGCAAGCAGCCAGCGCGACCCGCCGCCGGTCCCTGACGGCCTCCCCGCCGAGGTCTTCACCCTCGGCATCGCATCGGGCGATCCGCTCGACGACTCGGTGATCCTCTGGACCCGGCTCGCGGCCGACGGCACGAAGCCCGACGGCGGCCTCGGCACCGCCGACCCGGTCCCGGTCCACTGGGAGGTCGCCGCCGACGAGGGCTTCGACAAGGTCGTCGCCGAGGGAGACATCGTCGCCGAGGCCAGCCTGACCCACTCGGTCCACGTCGACGCCGACGGCCTCGATCCCGACACCCGCTACTGGTACCGCTTCACCGTCGACGACCGCACCAGCCCCGTCGGCCAGGCCCGCACCACGCCCCGCCCCGACGACGACGGCGCCGACAGCCTCCGCTTCGCCTTCGCCTCGTGCCAGAACCGCCAGGACGGCTACTGGACCGCCTACGGCGACCTCGCCGAGCAGGACGACCTGGACCTGGTCTTCTTCCTCGGCGACTACATCTACGAGGAGGGCCCGGACCCGAGGGCCGCCCAGCCATACCGAACCGCAGCGCCCACCGACCTCGCCACCTACCGGGCCCGCTGGGCCGAGCACAAGGCCGACCCGCTGCTGCAGGCCGCCCACGCCGCCTGCCCGTGGGTGGCCACCTGGGACGACCACGAGGTCGCCAACAACTACGCCGCCGACATCGCTGAGGGCGCCGCCCCCGACGACAACGCCGGCAAGCAGGCCTTCCGCGACCGCAGAGCCGCCGCCTACCAGGCCTTCTACGAGCACACGCCGATCCGCCTCGACCCGCCCGACGGCCCTGACGCCAAGATCTACCGCACCCTCGACTGGGGCACCCTGGCCCGCTTCTACGTCCTCGACGGCCGCCAGTACCGCAGCGACCAGGCCTGCGGAAGCACCACCGTCATCGCCGGCGTCGGCCCCATGTGCGACGCCGCCCAGGCCGAGGACCGCACCATGCTCGGCGAGCAGCAGGAGCAGTGGCTCGGCGAGCAGCTCGACGAGAGCGAGGCGACCTGGAACGTTCTGGCCCAGCAGACCGTCGTGTCGGCCGTGCCCTTCGCCCAAGGCCTCGTCAACTTCGACCAGTGGGACGGTTACCCGGCCGCCCGCCAGCGGCTCGTCGAGCAGCTCGACGACGTCAGCAACCCCGTGATCCTCACCGGCGACATCCACCTCAGCGCCGTCGGGATGCTCGAGAGCGAGCCCGGCAGTCCGGTCGCCGCCGAGCTGGTCGGCACGTCGATCTCCTCGGGCTTCCCGCTGGCCGACGCGGTCGAGGGACTGGTCAAGGATCTCGCGAACGTGAAGTACGTCAACGCCCGCCAGCGGGGCTATGTCGTCTGCGAGCTGACACCGGACGAACTCCGGGCCGAGTACCGCCTCGTCGACGACGCCACGAAGCCCGACGGCACCGTCGCCGCAGCTGCGACCTTCGTCGTCGCCGAGGGCGATCCGACGCCCAAGCCACTGGAGACGTGAGATCGCTGGCAGTCGAGTGTTGCGACTGCCAGCCGGTGGCGCCTAGTGTTAGCAGTCGCACATCGAGAGTGCTAACACCCCGCAGGGGCTGCTCTCGATTGCCCTGATCGACAAGATGAGATGCGCCAACGGAGGCCACGGATGAACCTGCAGCCCCTCGACGACCGAATCGTCGTCAAGCCCGGTGAGAGCGAGGAGACCACTGCGAGCGGTCTCGTCATCCCGGATACCGCCAAGGAGAAGCCGCAGCAGGGTGAGGTTCTGGCGGTCGGGCCGGGCAAGCGCTCGGAGCAGACCGGTGAGATCCTCCCCGTCGACGTCAAGGTCGGCGACACCGTCGTGTACAGCAAGTACGGCGGGACCGAGATCACGGTCGAGGGCCAGGACCTCCTGATCCTCTCGGCCCGTGACGTGCTCGCCGTCGTGAAGAAGTGATCTGAATGCCCAAGATCCTCAAGTTCGACGAAGAAGCACGCCGAGCCCTCGAGGCCGGCGTCGACAAGCTGGCCAACGCAGTGAAGGTCACGTTGGGCCCCAAGGGCCGCAACGTGGTGCTCGACAAGAAGTGGGGCGCCCCGACCATCACCAACGACGGTGTGTCGATCGCCCGCGAGATCGAGGTGCCCGACCCGTTCGAGAACATGGGCGCCCAGCTCGTCAAGGAAGTCGCCACCAAGACCAACGACGTCGCCGGTGACGGCACCACCACCGCCACGGTGCTGGCTCAGGCGTTGGTCCACGGCGGTCTCCGCAACGTCGCCGCCGGGGCCAGCCCCATGGGCCTCAAGCGCGGCATCGACAAGGCTGTCGCCGCCGCGGTCGAGTCCATCAAGGAGCAGTCGAAGGAGATCGACGACCGTTCCGAGATCGCCCAGGTCGCTGCCATCTCGGCCGCCGACCCGGCCATCGGCGAGGTCCTCGCCGACGCCATCGACAAGGTCGGCAAGGACGGCGTCGTCACGGTCGAGGAGTCGAACACGTTCGGCATGGACCTCGACTTCACCGAGGGCATGCAGTTCGACAAGGGCTACCTGTCCCCGTACTTCGTGACCGACGCCGACCGGCAGGAAGCCGTCATCGAGGACGCCTACATCCTCCTGAACCAGGGCAAGATCTCCTCGGTCCAGGACATGCTGCCGATCCTCGAGAAGGTCATGCAGTCGGGTCGCCCGCTGGTGATCGTCGCCGAGGACGTCGAGGGCGAGGCCCTCGCAACCCTGGTGGTCAACAAGATCCGCGGCACCTTCAACAGCGTCGCGGTGAAGGCCCCCGGCTTCGGTGACCGCCGCAAGGCGATGCTCGGCGACATGGCCGTGCTCACCGGCGGCCAGGTCATCGCCGAGGAAGTCGGGCTGAAGCTCGACAACATCACCCTCGACCTGCTCGGCAAGGCCAAGAAGGTCATCGTCACCAAGGACAACACCACCATCGTCGATGGCGGCGGTTCCGATGACGAGATCGCCGGCCGGATCGCCCAGATCAAGCGCGAGATCGACGACACCGACTCCGACTGGGATCGCGAGAAGCTGCAGGAGCGCTTGGCCAAGCTCTCCGGCGGCGTCGCCGTGGTCAAGGTCGGCGCGGCCACCGAGGTCGAGCTCAAGGAGAAGAAGCACCGCATCGAGGACGCCCTCTCGGCGACCCGGGCGGCCATCGAGGAGGGCATCGTCGCCGGTGGCGGCACCGCCCTGCTCCGCAGCCGTGCCGCGGTGGCCGGCGTCGTCGACTCGCTGGAAGGCGACGAGGCGACCGGTGCTCGCACGGTGTGGAACGCCCTGGAGGCCCCGGCCCGGCTGATCGCCGACAACGCCGGCCTCGAGGGTGCGGTCACGGTGCAGCAGGTCGAGCGGGAGACCGGCAACGTCGGCCTCAACGCCCAGACCGGCGAGTTCGAGGACCTGCTGAAGGCCGGCGTCATCGACCCGGCCAAGGTCACCCGGGCGGCGCTGCAGAACGCGGCGTCGATCGCCGGCCTCGTGCTCACCACCGAGGTCCTCGTGGCCGACAAGCCCGAGCCCCCGGCCCCCGCGGGCGCCCCTGGTGGCGACCCCATGGGCGGCATGGGTGGCATGGGCGGCATGATGTAGCTCACGCAGCTCTGCCGAGCCGGGACGACCCTCAGGGCGTCCCGGCTCGCTGCGTTTTCGGCGAGGAAATGGGTTCCGTCACGCCACTCTCGAGGAAATAGGTGCCGGCCCTCGCTCGGCGGGGGTGGTGGCGCCTAGCCGCCGGACAGCGCAGCGAGGTCGTCGTCGATCGAGGGCGTGGGGTCGTCGGCGGCGGCGAGCCAGCCTTCCGGCAGCACGACCTTGCGCTGCGGGCCGGAGGTCTTGCCCCGGGGCAGCGACTCGGTGCCCGGCATCTGGCGCAACGACGGGTCGAGGTCGTCGAGCCGGGCCTCCAGCTCGCGCACCGTCGGGGCGGTGACCAGGAGCCGCCGGGTCTCGCCGCCGACCGGGTAGCCCTGCAGGTACCAGGGGATGTGCTTGCGTAGGTCCCGTAGGGCGGTGAGGTCGCCCAGCCAGTCGGTCAGCAGTCCCAGGTGCCGTCGCAGTACCGCCACGACCTCTCCCAGCAGCGGCGGCGATGGCGCAACCCCGCCCGCCAGCACCAGGGCGATGTCCCGGAACAGCCACGGCCGCCCCAGGCAGCCCCGGCCCACGACGACCCCGTCGCAGCCGGTGGCGTCGAGCATCGCCCGCGCGTCGGCCGGGCGCCAGATGTCGCCGTTGCCCAGCACCGGGATCTCCGTGACGACCGACTTCAGCTCGGCGATAGCCGACCAGTCCGCCGCCCCCGAGTAGTGCTGCTGCGCGGTCCGGGCGTGCAGGGCCACGGCGGCGGCGCCCGAGTCCTCGGCGATCCGGCCGGCGTCCAGGAACGTCCGCAGGGTGTCGTCGACCCCGATCCGCATCTTCACGGTCACCGGCACCGCGCCGGCGGCGCCGACCGCAGCCTGCACGACCGAGGCGAACAGCGCCCGCCGTACCGGCAGCGCCGCCCCACCGCCCTTGCGAGTGACCTTGGCGACCGGGCAGCCGAAGTTGAGGTCGACGTGGTCGGCGCCCTCGCTGTCGACGAGGAACCGCACGGCCTCCCGCATCGCCACCGGGTCGGTGCCGTAGAGCTGGATCGACCGGACCGGCTCGTCATCGGCGAAGCGGGCCATGCACAGGGTCTTGTCGTTGCGTTCGGCGAGGCCCCGAGCCGTGATCATCTCGCTGACGTACAGCCCGGTGTCCTCCCCGAACGACCGGCACAGCCGCCGGAACGGGGCGTTGGTCACGCCGGCCATCGGGGCCAGGACCACCGGCGGCCACACCTCGAGCGGGCCGACCTTCAGCGCGGGGAGGGTCACGGCGCCGCCCACAGGTCGGTGATGGCGATGTCGAGCTTGCGGAGGAGCTGGCGCAGCAGCGGGAGCGAGAGGCCGAGCACGCCGCCCGGGTCGCCGGTGACGCCGTCGACGAACGGCGCCGAGTAGCCGTCGAGCGTGAAGGCGCCCGCCACCTGCAGCGCCTCGCCGGTGGCCAGGTAGGCCTCGAGCTCGGCGTCGCTGGGGTCGCCGTAGCGGACCTCGGTCTCGACGACGCCGGTGGCCTGCCGACCGGTGGTGGTGTCGACGACGCACTGCCCGGTCACCAGCGTGCCGCTGCGACCCCGCCAGACCCGCAGCCAGGCCCGGGCCTGGTCGACCGAGGCGGGCTTGCCCCGGCGGGCGTCATCGATCGAGAGCATCGAGTCGCACCCCACGACCAGGGCGTCGACGGCACCGAGCCGGTCGACCACGGCCTGCGCCTTGCAGACCGCCAGGGCCACCGCCGCGTCGCTGACCGGCAGGTGGTCGACGCCGTCCTCGGGCACGTCGCTGACGACGACCTCGGGATCGAAGCCCGCGGCCCGCAGCACGGACAGCCGGGCGGGGGACGCGGAGGCGAGGATCAGTCGGCGCGTGGGCACCTGTCCAGGCTAGAGGCCGCCTAGCCTGGCGGCCGTGGAGAAGCCGCCGCCGGATCCTCGCAAGCTGCTCGCCTACTGGATGGAATGGGAGCGCGGAGAGACGCCACCCGGGCGGGTGATGAGCAACCTCAAGACGGCGGGCCTGCGGGAAGTTCTGGAGCACCTGGGCGCCGATGCCGATGCCGGCGCCTGACGAACCTCGACGCGCGGGTGGGCCCCCGGGCCCCGAGGAGCCACCGACGACGGCCGCCGAGGTTGACGCCAGGCCCGCCGGGGCGCCCGGTGCCGACGAAGCCCACGGCGCGGGAGAGACCGGCGAGGTTGCCGAAGCGTTGACCGAGGGCGCCGGTGAGGCCGAGCGGGTGGTCGAATCGGTCGACGACGGGGCCACGGAAGCCGATCGGGAGGATGGGCGGCCGGACTGGCCGGCGGGCATCACGTCGGCGCGACGGGCGTTGCAGCTGGGGTTGCCCGGCTGGCCGAAGCCGGGGGACGAGCTGCCGCCTCCGCCGACGCCGGTGCCCCACGGACGCGGCGGTGCCCAACGCATCCCCCGGCCGTATACGGCCCAGCTCGGCGGTCCCGCCCCCTGGGCGGACGTCGACGCCGCCCGGCGCCGGCCGACGCTCGACGACGTCCGCAGCGTCCTCGCCGATGTCGGCCCGCCCCGGCGCTCCGAGCGGGAGGTCGGTCCCCTCGACCCCACCGAAGCCGGCCGCCCGGCCTCGGTGCTCGCCCCGCTCTACGACGAGGCGGGTCGGGCCGTCGTCATCCTCACCCGCCGCACCTGGGGCCTGTCGACCCACCAGGGCGAGGTCAGCTTCCCCGGCGGCCGCGTCGAGGCCGGCGAGACCGAGCGCGACGCCGCCCTGCGCGAGGCCAAGGAGGAGATCAGCCTCGACCCGTCGCTGGTCGAGGTCATCGGCGAGCTCGACCACCTCAACACGCTCTCCAGCCGGTCGTACATCGTCCCCTACGTGGGGGTCCTCGACGGCGGCCGACCCCAGCTGTCCCCCAACCTCGGCGAGGTCGAGGTCGTGCTGCACGTGCCCCTCGCCGAGCTCCTCGACCCGACGATCTTCCGCGAGGAGATCTGGCCGTTCCCGGGCGGCTACCAGCGGTCGATCTACTTCTTCGAGCTGGTCGGCGACACGGTCTGGGGCATGACCGCGGCACTGCTGCGCCAGCTGCTCGGCATGCTGACCGGCACCCTCGGCCGGGGCGACCTGGGCCATCCGTAACCCGGGGACCGAAGGGGGTAGGCATGCGCTTGCTGCTGGTGGCGAAGTCGGCCTACTCGGGCACCGGGCCGGACGGACGGCCGTACCCGGCGATCCTGAGCGGCATGACCGTCGGCTTCGTCCGAGGCCTGGTCCGCACCGCCCTCGCCCAGGGCCACCCGCTCACCTACGTGTTCCCGGCGTTCACCGGCCCGTCCGAGGTGACGTTCGTCGACGACAAGGACCCGCTGCCCGCCGAGGTCGTCGCCCGTCCGTTCTGGGACGGCCCGATCACGAAGTCGGCGGTGTCGGCTGCACCGGTCGAGTTCACCGCCGTCGTCGGGGACGTCTGCGCCGACCCGGCCACCCGGCCCGACGTGGCGGTCTTCGTCTACCCGTTCCCCCTGCTCAGCCTGGCGGCGCCGGTCCTGGCCGCGGCGGGCGTGCCGTGGGTCGCGACGTTCCGGGGCGGCGACGCCTACCGCTGGCTCGCCGAGCCCTCACCCGACACGTCGCCCAACCAGCGCCTCGTCTGGGCCGCCTACCGGGATGCCCTCCGCCGGGCCGCGTCGACCACCGCGGCGTCGCAGTGGCTGGCCGACGTCGCCCGCGCCGCGGGCGTGCAGGTCGACGCCATCATCGGCTCGCCCCCCGCCAGCGACGGCGTCCCGCCCGAGGTCACCGCCGACCGCTCCCGCTGGAAGGCCGAGTACCTGACCGACGGCTACGTCCCCCTGGGCGGCGAGGCCCTCCACGCGGATCGGCTGTGGATGCTCTGGGCCGGACGCCTGTCGAAGGACAAGCGCCCTGACCTGGCCCTCGAGGCCTTCGCCCAGGCCGCCACCGCCCGAGACGGCCGCTGGCAGCTGGTCATCGCCGGCGAGGGCGACCGGACACTGCTGCCAGGCGCATTGCCCCCCGGCGTAGGCCACGTCTTCGTCCCGCCTCGCAGCCTGCCCCGCATGCTCCGGGCCGCCGACGCCGCCCTGCACACCGCCGTGCCGGGCTCGTTCATCGACAGCCGGCCGTCGTCGGTGCTGGCGGCCAGCTCCTACGGCATCCCCTGCATCACCGTGCGGGCCGACGGCGTCGGCGGGACCGACGAGTGCGTCTCGCCCGAGGTCCTCCGCCAGGTCGGCGTCCCCGGCAGCAGCGAAGAAGCGCAGGTCGTCGCCGGCATCGCGGCCAACATCGACCGCCTCGCCGACGACGCGACCCGGGTCGGCCTCTCGGCCGACGTCGCCGCCTGGGCCGACGAGGTGGGCCTCTGGAGCCAGATGGACAGGTTCCTCGCGGTAACCGCGCGCTCGGTCGGCCTGAGGGTCTAAGTTCGCACCGCCCGGCATGGCGCCGGCAGCAGCGGGTCGGCGCGGGGACCGACGCTGCTTCGATGGGGAGTACGAGCACGAGCATGGGACGAATCCGGTTCACGCGCAGCGTGGCCACTGGCGGGCTTGCCGTCACGGCGGCAGCAATCGTCGCTCTGGCGGCGTGCAACGATCTCGGCGCAGCGCCGAAGACGTACACGATGCCGGGCGACGCGATCTTCTCCGGGGACATCGACGGCGACGGTGACCTCGACCTGATGACCGGCGGGGGCGACGGCTACGACTTCGCCCTCAACGACGGCAACGGCGACTTCACGCCGAGCTACGTGGACGGGCACAGCGACTTCAGCCACATGGTGCTGGCCGACGTCAACAGCGACACCCGCCAGGACATGATCAACCTGATCTACAGCGGCGGCGACCCCGAGAACGGGATCCCCGAGAGCTTCCACCTCGAGACGAAGCTGTCCAACGGCGACGGCACCTTCCAGGACCCGACCATGGTCGGCACCACGGGCCTGGTGCCCGACGACCACGGCTCGATCGCCATCACCGCCGCCAACGTGAACAGCGACGCCTGGCCCGACGTTGTCCTGTACAAGTCGGGGACCGGCGTCACCGCCTCCGTCGAGGTGTTCATGGGCTCCGGGGCCAACTCGTTCCTGCCGGCGGTGGTCACCCCCACCTCGACCAAGATCTTCCGGGCAGGGATGCTGGGCCACTCGGGCTTGGCCGTGGCCGACATGAACCGTGACGGCAAGAAGGACCTGGTGGTGGCCGGGTGGGGCGAGTGGCCGGGCGACGAGTTCAGCCGGGGCCAGATCGCCGTGCTCGACGGCAACGGGGCGGGCGGTTTCACCGCCACCCATTCGTACGCCACGCCCGCAGGCACCAGCAGCCGGGCCGTCGGGCCAGGCATCGGCGACTTCAACGAGGACGGCCGCCTCGACGTGGTGGCCGCTGACGTCTTCGACGTGGGGGGTGGCCCCGAGTCGCTGACCTTCTGGTTCGGTCAGGCGAGCGGCCTGCTGGGCTCGCCGGTGACTCGGGCCGCCAAGGGCGAGACCGACACCGACCTCGCCGTCGCCGACGTCAATGGCGACCACCACCTCGACGTGGTGACCGTCGCTCACCTGTCGAGCGACGACCTCAACGGCTCGGCATGGCTGATGGAAGGCGACGGTGCAGGCAACATCTCCAGCAGCATCCAGCTCGCCGCGCCGACCGGCTACAACGGCCAGCACGGCGGCATCGTGGTCCGGGACCTCAACGCCGACGGCAAGCCCGAGGTGGCCGTCTCCAACGGCATCGACAAGGCGACGGTGTTCCCGAACGCCTTGACGAGCTGACCTCCCGGGGAACGAGGAGCGACCCGACGGGGCCGGCTGGGCTTACCAGCTGGCCCCGTAGTTCGGGGCTTCCTTGGTGATGGTGATGTCGTGGGGGTGGGACTCGCGGAGGCCTGCACCGGTGATGCGCACGAACTGGCCTCGCTCCTGCAGGTCCTTGATGGTGGCCGCGCCGCAGTAGCCCATGGCGATCCGCAGACCGCCGACCAGCTGGTAGATGACGTTGGACACCGGGCCCTTGTAGGCGACCCGGCCCTCGATGCCTTCGGGCACCAGCTTGTCGGCGTCGACGACGTCACCCTGGAAGTAGCGGTCCTTCGAGTACGAGCGGCCCTTCATGGCGCCCATCGAGCCCATGCCTCGGTACTCCTTGAAGCGCTCGCCCTGGTGGAGCACCACGTCGCCCGGTGATTCGTCGACCCCGGCGAGGAGGCTGCCGAGCATCACCGTGTCGGCCCCGGCGGCGAGCGCCTTGGCCACGTCGCCCGAGTAGTGGATGCCGCCGTCGGCGATGACCGTGACGCCGTGGCGCTTGGCTGCCACCGAGCAGTCGTAGACCGCTGTGACCTGGGGCACCCCCACCCCGGCGACGACCCGGGTGGTGCAGATGGCTCCGGGCCCGATGCCGGCCTTCACGGCGTCGGCGCCGGCCCCGGCGAGCGCGTCGACCGCCTCGGTGGTGGCGACGTTGCCGGCGATGACCTCGATCTCGAAGGCGCCCTTGATCTGCTTCACCATGTCGACGACCCCGAGGCTGTGGCCGTGGGAGGTGTCGACGACCAGCACGTCGACGCCGGCGTCGACCAGGCGCTCGGACCGCTCGAGGGAGTCGGGCCCGACGCCGACAGCCGCGCCCACCCGGAGGCGGCCCTGGTCGTCCTGGGTGGCGTGGGGGTAGTCGGTGCGCTTCTTGATGTCCTTGACGGTGATCAGACCCTTGAGCAGCCCGTCCGCATCGACGATCGGCAGCTTCTCGATGCGGTGCTGCCACAGGATGTCCTTGGCCTGCTCCAGCGTGGTGCCGAGCGGGGCGGTGACCAGCGGTGGCCGGCGCATGACGTTGGCGATGGGCTGGTGGACGTCGTCGATGAAGCGCAGGTCACGGTTGGTGAGCAGGCCCACCAGGCGGCCGTCGTGGTCGGTGATCGGCACGCCGGAGATGTGGTAGCGCTCCATGATCTCGAGCGCGTTGGTGACAAGCGCATCGGCCGGCAGCGTGACCGGCTCGACGATCATCCCCGACTGGCTGCGCTTGACCTTGTCGACCTCGGCGACCTGGTCGACGATCGACAGGTTGCGGTGGACGATGCCGAGGCCGCCCGCGCGGGCCAGGGCGATGGCGAGGGGCGCCTCCGTGACCGTGTCCATGGCCGCCGACACGATGGGGATGGCCAGCTCGATGCCGGGGGTGAGCTGGGAGCTGGTGCTGACCTCGGACGGCAGGACCGAGGACTCGGCCGGGACCAGGAGGACGTCGTCGAACGTCAGGCCTTCTTTGGCGAACTTGGGGGGCAGGCTCTCGCCGTGCGCGGACTCGGGAAAAGGACCACCAGATGAATGATCTGGACCGGAAGGGGCTGCCATGAAGGGATTCTAGTGACGGCGATCCGGCCTCCCGAGGCAATCGGGGCGACATCTGGGCCACATCGCGTGACCGTTTACACTGGTTGTTTCCCCTCGCGGACGTTCCCTCGCGGAAAAGGTGGTGGCCCGGAATGGCCGAGGTCGAGATCGGAATGGGCAAGACGGCTCGCCGGGCGTACTCGCTCGCCGAGGTCGCCATCGTGCCCAGCCGCCGCACCCGCGACGCTTCCGACGTCGACGTCTCGTGGGAGATCGACGCCTACCGCTTCGAGCTGCCGATCCTCGCCTCGCCCTGCGACAGCGTCACCTCGCCGGCCACCGTCATCCAGCTGGGCAACCTCGGCGCCGGGGCGGTCCTCCACCTGGAGGGCCTGTGGACCCGTTACGAGGACCCCGGTCCGCTCCTCGACGAGATCGCCGCGCTGCCCGGCTCCACCGCTACCCGGCGCATGCAGGAGATCTACGCCGAGCCGATCAAGCACGACCTGATCACCCAGCGCATCAACGAGATCAGGGACGCGGGTGGGACCTGCGCCGTCGCCGTCACGCCCCACCGCACCGTCGAGCTGGCCGAGGCCGTGCTGCGGGCGGAACCCGACCTCCTGGTCATCCAGGCCACGGTCGTGTCGGCCGAGCACGTGTCCCGCACCACCGACGCCCTCAACCTCAAGGACTTCATCCGCCACTACGAGATCCCAGTGATCGTGGGTGGCTGCACCTCGTACCAGTCGGCGCTGCACCTCATGCGCACCGGCGCCGCCGGGGTGCTGGTCGGCACGGGTTCGGGCATGGCGTCGACCATCCGTGACGTGCTGGGCGCGGGCATGCCGCTGGCCACCGCGCTGGCGGACGCCAGGGCCGCCCGCATGCGGCACCTGGACGAGACCGGCGTGTATGTGCACGTCATCGCCGACGGCGGCATGACCACGGGCGGTGACATCGCCAAGGCCGTCGTCTGCGGCGCCGATGCGGTCATGATCGGCACACCGCTGGCTGCCGCCCAGGAGGCGCCGGGCAAGGGCTGGCACTGGGGCATGGGCGCGGTGCACCCGACGCTGCCGCGGGGCGCAAGGGTCCCAGTCGAACCCCGGGGCACGTTCGAGGAGATCCTCGTCGGCCCCTCCCACGACCCTGACGGAGGGCTCAACTTGATCGGTGCGCTGCGGCGGGCCATGGCCATGTGTGGCTACGAGAGGCTGAAGGAACTGCAGAAGGCCGATCTGGCCGTCACCGGCCGGGGTTCCGGGCGATGAGCGAGGCGTCCTCCTCCGGCGGCGGCGAGTTCCCGACCTGCCTCGTCGTCGACTTCGGGGCCCAGTACGCCCAGCTGATCGCCCGCCGGGTGCGGGAGGCGAACGTCTACTCCGAGCTGGTCCCGGCGTCGATCACCGCGGCCGAGGTCGAGGCCCGTCGCCCGGCGGCGTTGATCCTGTCGGGCGGACCGAAGTCGGTGCACGTCGACGGCGCCCCCCGCCTCGATCCCGAGATCTACGAGCTCGGGGTCCCGACGCTCGGCATCTGCTACGGCGCCCAGCTGCTGGCCCAGCAGCTCGGCGGCAACGTCGCTCGGGGTGGGCGAGGCGAGTACGGCCGTACGACGATACGGGTGGGCGACACGACCGAGCTGCTCGTCGACCAGCCCCACGAGCAGATCGTGTGGATGAGCCACTTCGACGCCATCACCGAGGCGCCTCCCGGC
>Ga0209382_10000614_pt1 | contig 58308 bp, 48 predicted proteins | sample SoiMetdeltSBSDD5_FD_187599 | JGI IMG/M metagenome (GOLD analysis project Ga0209382, IMG submission 187599) | Bulk soil microbial communities from a Populus tree surrounding site in Tennessee, USA - Soil MetaG P. deltoides SBSDD5 (SPAdes) (version 2) | ecosystem: Environmental > Terrestrial >...
GAGATGCTCGTGATCCCCGTGACGTTGCCGCCTGGGCGCGCGAGGCTCGCGGCGTAGCCGGCAGCGACGGGATCGTCCCCTGTGGCGGTCACGATCGGAATCGTCGTGGTCGCTGCGATCACCGCCCGCGTCGCCACGCTCCCGCCGGTCACGATGACGCGAACGTTGAGCTGCGCCAGCTCCTTGGCGAGCGCGGGCAGTCTCTCGGCCTTTCCCGCGGCATAGCGCGCCTCGAACGCGATGGTCCGGCCCTCCACGTAGCCGAGGTCACGAAGCTGCTGCTTGAACGCCGCCCACCATTCGAACCGCTCACCCGCGTCGAGGAGCCCGATGACGGGTGCTTTCGTGGACGGCTGGGCGCTCGACGCCCCCGCGCCCGACAGCACGAGGCCGAGAACGACTAGGGCGCCGGCGCTCCTCGCGAAGACGATCGTGGCGTCCTCTAGCGCGCGAGTCCCGGCATGTCGAAGCCTCGCGCGTTCAGATCGCTGACGAGCGATGCGCGTTGCTCCGGCGTTAGCGCGACGAGCGGCGGCCGCACGGTGGCCCACTCGCCATCGCCCGACCAGTGCGCGATCGCCGCCTTGAGCGCCGGGATCATCGGATACTTCGCGAACGTGCCGCGGATCTCGTCAAGACGCTTTTGCAGCGCATCGGCATCGGCGTCGCGCCAGGTGTCGTAGAGCCGCGCGATGGCGGCGGGATTGGTGTTGGCGGTGGCGCTGATGCAGCCGGCGCCGCCCCCGCGCATGCCGGCGAGCAGGAACGTCTCGGCGCCCGGGAAGACGTCGAAGCCCGCCTTCGCGAATCGATCGAGCATCGCCTTGGTGTTGGTCCAGTCGCCGCCCGAGTCCTTCGCCCCGGCGATCGTGCCCGGATACGCCTTGAGCAGACGCTCGATCAGCGTGAGGGGGATGGGCACGTTGGACACCGGAGGGATGTGATAGAGGTAGATCCGCAGCGCGCTGTCGCCGACGCGCTCGACGACCTCGGCGAAGCTGCGGAACAGGCCGTCGTCGGAGACGCCCTTGTAGTAGAACGGCGGCAGCATCAGGACGCCCGCGCAGCCGAGCTTGACCGCGTGCTTCGTGAGTCGCACGGAATCGGTCAGCGCGCAGCAGCCGGTGCCCGGCATCATCCGCGCGGGATCGACGCCCGCGGCCACCAGGCGGTCGAGCAGCTCGGTCTTTTCCTCGGTCGAGAGCGAGTTGGCCTCGGAGTTCGTGCCGAAGACGGCGAGCCCGACGTTCTGCGACAGCAGCCACCGGCACTGACGCACGAAGCGGTCCGCATCGGGGGCGAGATCCGCTTTGAACGGCGTCACGACGGGGGACAACACACCGGTGATGCGCTTCGTCGTCATACGCTCGGTTCCTGCTTTCTGAGGAAGTCGAAATCACAGCCGTATTCGGCCTGGAGCACCGTGTTCATGTAGAGCTTCGCGTAGCCGCGCGTCGGCGGCGTGATCGGAGGCCTCCACGCGGCTTGCCGCCGTCGCAGCTCGTCGGCGTCGACCATCAATTCGATCGCGCGCCGCGCGACGCTGAGTCGGATCCGGTCGCCGGTCCTCACGAGCGCCAGCGGCCCGCCCACCGCGGCTTCGGGTGAGACGTGCAGGACGATCGTGCCGTACGCGGTGCCGCTCATCCGCGCGTCGGAGATGCGCACCATGTCTTTGAGACCCGCCTTCGCGAGCTTGGCGGGAATCGGCAGATAGCCGGCCTCCGGCATCGCGTAGCCGCTCTTGGGCCCCGCATTCTGCAGCACCAGGAAGTCGTCGGGCGTGACGTCGAGATCCGCACGATCGACGCGCGCCGCGAGATCGTCCAGCGACGAGAAGACGACGCCGCGGCCCTCGCGCTCGAACAACGCGGCGTCGGCGGCGGATCGCTTCAGGATGGCGCCGTTCGGCGCCAGCGAGCCGAAGAGCGCGACGAGACCGCCCTGCTTCTGGTACGGATCGTCGAGCGGACGCACCACGGCGCGATCAACCCAGCCCGGCTCGGCGGCGAGCCTCGCGGCCAGTGTCTCTCCGGTCACCGTCATGCAGTCGAGGTGCAGCAGCGGCTTGAGCTCGCGCAGGACGGCGCCGACGCCGCCCGCTGCGTGGAGATCCGACATGTAGTGCTGACCGGTGGGCTTGAGATCCACCAGCACGGGCGTCGAGTCGCTGAGCTCGTTGAGACGATTCAGCGAGATCGGCACGCCGACGCGGCCGGCGATGGCCGTCAGGTGGATGATCGCGTTGGTCGAGCCGCCGATCGCGAGCAGCACCCGCAGCGCGTTCTCGACGGACTTCGGCGTGATGATCTGCGACGGCCGCAGCCCGGCAGCGGCCAGCGCCACCGCCCGACGGCCGCTCGCCTCCGCCGCGCGCAGCCGGTCGGCGTGCACCGCGGGGATCGCGGCCGTGCCGGGCAGCGCCATGCCGAGCGTCTCGGCGATCGACGCCATCGTGGAGGCGGTGCCCATCACCGCGCACGTGCCCGCCGTCGTCGCGAGGTTGCCCTCGATCTCACGGATCTCCGTCGCGTCGAGCCCGCCCGCGCGGTATTTCGCCCAGAAGCGCCGGCAGTCGGTGCAGGCGCCGAGCCGCTCGCCGTGGTACGGCATCGGCATCATCGGTCCGGCGAGGAGCTGCACCGCGGGCACGTCGGCGGAGGCGGCGCCCATCAGCTGCGCGGGCACCGTCTTGTCGCAGCCGCCCACGAGAACGACCGCGTCCATCGGCTGAGCGCGGATCATCTCCTCCACGTCGATGGACATGAGATTGCGGAACATCATGCTGGTCGGCGACAGGAAGACTTCGCCGAGCGAAATGGTCGGAAAGTCGAGCGGCAGCCCACCGGCCGCGACCACGCCGCGCTTGACGGCGTCGATCAGCTCCGGAAAGTGGCGATGGCAGTTGTTGAAGCCGCTGGCGGACTGGGCGATGCCGACGACGGGTCGCGCGAGCATCTCGCGCGAGTAGCCCATCGACGTCGCGAACGAGCGGCGCAGGTAGAGCGAGAAGTCCGCGTCACCGTAGTTCGTGAGTCCCCGGGCCAGCCCGCGCGCCACGTCGGTCATCGCCCCATCCTACTACCTGGCCGCGTTGTGCACGGTGACGGCGCCTTCCTCGAGCGCCTTCGGAATATCCTTGCGGTCGCCGGTCACGGCCTTGGTCGCCGCGTCGTTGAAGGCCTTGTGCACGGCCGGCCACTTCTCGAAGTAGTACGCGGAGTGCGCCTTGCGCTTCACATCGAGCGCAAACTTCTTGAGCTGGTTCATGAACGGGTCGTCCTTGGCGATCTTGTCCCAGAACTGCACGTTGGGCGGCGGCGCGCCGGTGCGCTTCCACAGCTCCATCTGACCCGCCTCGTCCGTCATCATGTCCGAGAGCATCTGCTTCGCGAGCTTCTTGCGCTCGGCCGAGATCGACTTCGGTACCGCCCAGCCCCAGATGTCGTTCCAGGCGAAATGGTCCTTGCGCCGCGGCCCGAGCGGGAAGTACGTGATGCCGACCTTGCCCGCGATCTTCGACTTCGCGGGATCGTTGAACGTGGCCCAGTAGACCGAGTCGGCGACGGTGAAGGCGGCGTCGCCGGCCATGAACACGGCGTTGGCCTCGTTGCGATCGTAGGCCGGCATCCCCTTGGGGCTGATCTTGTGCGTGTTGATGGCGTCCCACCAGTACTCCGCGATCTCCTTCATGCAGGGCTCGGTCATGCCGGACTTCCAGCCGTTCTTCGGCACCACCTGAAAGAGCAGGAGGATCGCCGCCGCGGGGGCGATCAGCAAGAGCATGAACCGTTCCTGCTCGGACAAGCGCCGCCGCACGGGGGGCATCATGTGAGGCTGGATTGTAGTATGAGATTCCATGCGGTATCACTTCTCGGGCGTCGGCGGCGCCGGCATGAGCCCCCTCGCGCGGCTGATGCGTGCGCGCGGCCACGCCGTGCAGGGCTCGGACCGCGCGTTCGACGCCGGCGCCAACGGTGAGGCCGCCGATGCGCTGCGCGCCGCCGGTGTCGACCTCGTCGCGCACGACGGCAGCGGGATCAGTGCCGCCATCGACCGATTCGTGTTCTCCACGGCCGTCGAAGCGGAAACCCCCGAGATGCTCGCGGCGCGCGCGCTCGGCCTGACGACGGTCGCGCGCCCGGCGCTGCTCGCCGAGCTGGTCAACACCGGGCATCCCGGTGTTGCGGTGAGCGGAACCAGCGGCAAGAGCACGATCACCGGCATGGTCGCCTGGCTGGCGCGGGAGTCCGGCGCCGCTGCGGCGGTGATCGGCGGCGCCGCGCTCGTCGGCGAGGGCGGTGGCGGCTGCCTGGTGACGGGCCCGGTCGATGGTCCGGTCGTTGCCGAGGCCGACGAGTCCGACGGCACCCTCGTCGGCTATCGTCCGGCGCTCGGGCTGATCCACAACGTCAGCCGCGATCACACCGAGCTCGAGCCGCTGCGGAAGCAGTTCGCGACGTTCGCCGGGCAGTGCGCGCGCCTGTTCGTCAACGCGCGGTGCGCCGAGGCCGCGGCGCTCGGCCGCGACGTCGACGCGGTCTCGTACGGCATTGCCGCGGGCGTGGATGCGTCGGTGACGCCGGGGCGCGTCGACCCCGGTCGCGCCGGCGGCGTGCTGCGCTGGCGTGGCAGGAACGTGACGCTCGACGTGCCACAGCCCGGGCTGCACAATCTCGAGAACGCCGCGGGCGCGGCGCTGGTCGCGCTCGAGCTTGGCATCGCGCCGGCGGCCATCGAGCGGCTCTTGCCGCGTTTCCCCGGCGTGGCGCGCCGCTTCGAGCGCGTCGGCGTCACCGCGACCGGCGTTCGGGTGATCGACGACTTCGCGCACAACGCGGAGAAGATCCGCGCGGCGCTGAGCACGGCGCAGGCGTCCGCGCCGCGCGTCGTGGCCGTGTTCCAGCCTCACGGCTTCGGCCCCGCGCGTTTTCTCCGTGCCGAGCTGCGTGAGCTGCTGCCCGCGCTGCTGCGCCCCGACGACCGTTTCTGCTACGCGGAGATCTTCTACGCGGGCGGGACGGTCACGCGCGATCTGTCGAGCCGCGACCTCGCCCAGGATATCGGCGCCGCGTACGCGCCCGACCACCCGGCCGTGGTGCGATGGGTCGTCGGTGAGGCGCGACCCGGAGACACGGTGCTCTTGATGGGCGCGCGCGATCCCGAGCTGCCGCGGCTGGCCCGCGCCGTTCTCGCGGCACTCGCGTAGCCGGCGGCCGAACGCGCCGGTCGTCCGAGTCCTGCTCCCAACGGGTCAGCGTACGGCGCGCAGGAACGCGCCGACGGCGGCGTTGTAGGCAGTCGAGTGGATGGCCGGAGAAAAATGACCGCCGCCCTCGAGCACGATCAGCTTGGCGCCTGGGATGGCCGAGGCGAGCTCTTCGGAATAGGACTGCGGCGTGATCATGTCGTCGCGCGCGACGATCACGAGCGTCGGCACGAGAATCTGCAGGAGCCGCGAGCGGCAATCGTGGCGCAGGATCGCGTCGATGCGGCTGGCCATGACCTCGACCGGCGGGCAGGTCTCGGCGGTCACGCGGTGCAGCTCGGTGAGGAACTCGTCGTTCTCGCTCACCCACCGCGGCGTGCTCTGCACCAGCGACGACGCCTTGAGATACGCCTCCACGCCGGAGTCCAGCAGGATCTGCTTGCGGCTTTCGAACATCCGACGAAAGTACGGATCGGGGCCGGCCCAGGTCGCGCTCAGCACGAGGCTCTGCAGCCGCTCGGGATGCTCGGTGGCGATCACCTGCCCGATGGCGCCGCCCGTGGAATGACCGACGAGATGGGCGCGGTCGACGCCGAGGGCGTCCATGAGCCGCAGCGTGTCGGCGGCCATCTGCTCGACGGAATATTCGATGCGGGAGTGCGTGCTGCGTCCGGCGCCGCGGTGGTCGTGGACGATCGTCCGAAAGCTCTTGGAGAACTCGGGCACCTGCGAGATGAAGAACGAGCCGCTGCCGGACAGGCCGGGTACGAGCATGACGGGCGGCCCCTCGCCCTTCTCTTCGTAATAGATGTCGGCGTCGCCGATGGAAACGCTCGGCATGATCAGCGCGGCGTGCTACGCACGCGTGTCGTTCATCCCCATCGCGCGCTCGACCCCCACGACGTCGGTGGGCCGCGCGAACGGCTCGGGCGCGGGCTCGCCTGCCACGCGCGGCCGGCCGATCGCCTTGAAGAAATCCTCGAGGCCGTGCGGCGTGATGAGCCACATCATGACGAGATCGTCGTCGCCGTCGTTGACGATCTCGTGCCGGACGTCGTAGCCGAGAAAGCAGGCGGTGCCCGGCACGAGCCGATGCGACCGGCCATCGACCACGACGTGGCCGCGTCCGCGGAAGCAGATCTGCAGCTCGATCTGATCGCCATGCGAGTGCTCGCGGACGCGGCCGCCCGGCGCGATCGTCTGATAGCCCATCGAGAGCGCGGGGAAGCGCGTGAGATCCGGCGTCAGCCTCGGGTCCGCGTGACCGTTGGCGGGAACCGGCTGCCAGTACGACGGGCCCTCGTCAGGCTGAACGACGACGGCGTGTCCTCGAGGCATGGGGCTCGTGCTCATGGTAGCCTCCGCCCCGCAAGTGTACCGTAGCGACCCGAGGGAGGCGCCGATGACCACCAAGTCCTTCCCCGTCTTCGATTGCGACAGCCACATCGTCGAGCCCCCGGAGATCTGGGACGAGTACGTGCCGGCGCGCGTCCGGACGTGGGCGAAGACCCAGTTTCACTTTCACACCGACACCGACACGCTGTTGATCAACGGACGCGCCGTGCCGGCGTCGCGGGAGCGGGCCAATGCCGCGGAGGTGGGCTGGCCGCGCTGGGACAAGAAAGACGTCGGCCGCCTGACGCCCGGCACCGACGAGTGGAAGGCTCGTTTCGGCCGCCTCAAGGGATGTCGCGACCCGCACGCCCGCCTGCGCGACATGGATGCGCTCGGCACCGACCAGGTCATGCTGTTTCCGTCCTGGTTCGTGCGTCTGGCTCTCGTCCGTGAGCCCGAAGCGGCGCGCGTGCTCGCCACCGCCTACAACGACTGGGTCGACGACTACGCGGCCGCCGATCGGCGTCGCCTCTTTCCGTGCGCAGTGCTGCCGATCCAGAGTGTCGAGCACTCGATCGCAGAATTGCGTCGCGTGGCAGGCAAGGGCTTCAAGGCGGCGGCCGTGCGCCCGTGCCTGTGGAACGGGCGATATCCGACGCTGCCGGAGTTCGATCCGCTCTGGCGCGAGTTCGAGGAGCTGGGGCTCGTGCTCGCGATGCACACGTTCCCCTCGCGCGAGGCGTTGACGCCGGAGTGGGCGCAGCGCATCGCGCAGACGCGCGGTGCCGGCACCGGTCTGCTCTTCACCGACGAGGCCGTCGTGTACTCGCCGGGCCAGTTCGTCAGCAACATCGTCTTCGCCATGGAGCCGAGCATCGACGCCAGCGAGTCGCTGGGCTTCATCATGGAGGCGATGACCTGGCTGACGACGGTCCTCATGACCGGCTGGCTGGAGAAGTTCCCGCGGCTGAAGTGCGCCGTGCTCGAGTCGAACGCCACGTGGCTGCCGATGGTGCTCGGCCGCAGCCGCAACTTCCTCGACCTCTATGCGTTTCAGCGTGCCCGGGAGCGGACGATCGCCGACCCGTACGAGACCTTCTATCGCCGTTGCTTCATCGCGTTCGAGAGCGACGAGGTGCCGGTCTATCGGATGTGGGACCTCTACGAGAACGTCGGCATCTGGTCGTCCGATTATCCACATCACGACGCCGAGGACGTCTGGGAGGCGCTGGAGGCGATGGCCAAGTTCGGGGTGCCGGAGACGGTGCAGAAGAAGCTGCTCGGCGAAAATGCGCGGCGGCTCTACGGCATCGAGCCCGTGCTCGTCGTCAAGGAGCGGATCGCGGACTTCCGGCCCGAGATCCTGGCTTGGTAGCTACTCAGTAACCCGGCTCGTCCAGAAGCGGAAACGCGCTGGTGATGCGCGGCGCCACGACGACCGGCGCGCCGTGGTGCAGGTACGTCGCGTCGAGCTCCTTCCAGCGAGAGACGCCGAGCAGCGCAAGCGCGACACGGATCTCGTCCTCGAGCAGCTCCATCACGCGTACGCAGCCCGGCGCGGCGGCGGCGGCGAGGCCGATGCACGGCATGCGGCCCATGCCGACCAGGTCGGCGCCGAGCGCCATGGCCTTCACGACGTCGGTGCCGCGCTGGAAGGCGCCGTCCACGATGATGCGCGCGCGTCCTGCGACCGCGTCGACGACTTCGGGCAGCACGTCGGTCGAGCCGCGCCCGTGGTCCAGCTGCCGGCCGCCGTGATTGGAGACGTACACGACGTCGACGCCGTGCTCGCAGGCGAGCGCGGCGTCTTCCGCCGTCGCGATGCCCTTGAGGATCAGCGGAATCGAATGCGTGTCCTTGAAGCGCTTGATGTTGTCCCACGAGAACGCCGCCTGGAAATCGTGACCGGTCGCGCGCTGGCGCCACGGCTTGACGAAGCGTCGCGCCAGATCACGCTCGCGCCGGCTGTAGCTCGCGGTGTCGACGGTGATGGCGAACGCGGCGTAGCCGTTGTCGACGGCGCGCCGCACCCAGTCGTCGACGAACGCGTCGTCGCCGCGGACGTAGAGCTGGAAGATGCGGAAGTTGTCGGCGGCCTTGGCCACGGCCTCGAGCCCGGGATTGCAGACGCTCGACAGCATCTGCGGCACGCCGAACTCGGCTGAGGCCTGCGCCGCGGTGGCGCCGCCGCCCGGCGTGAACGACTCCACCGAGCCGATCGGCGCGAACATGACGGGAATGCGCACAGGCCGCCCGAGGAACGTCGAGGACGCGTCGACCTTCGAGACGTTGCGGAGCACGCGCGGCCGGAACGCGATCGAGTCCAGCGCGAGCCGGTTTCGGCGCAGCGTCGTCTCGGTCTCCGTTCCGCCGACCAGGTAGTCCCACTCGCCCGCGGGGAGGCGGGTTTTCGCGGCGCGGACGATCTCGTGCAGCGTCTGGAAGCGGTCCTCGAGGCCGGAGCTCATGGCCCCAGAGAATAGCAGACGCCGAGCGCGTGCTACGCTAGCGGCCGCATGGACGCGTCCCGTCCCTTCGCCGGCATCGAAGTCGTCGAGTTCGGCCAGTTCATCGCCGTTCCGTTCTGCGCGCAGCTGCTCGCCGAGGGCGGCGCGCAGGTCATCAAGATCGAGGGCCTCGAGGGCGATCCCGTTCGCCAGCTGGCGCCGCTCCCGGGCGGCGACACGCGTCACTTTCTCTCGCGCAATCGCGGCAAGCGCTCGCTGCCGCTGGATCTGCGTCACCCGCAAGCGAAGGAGATCATCGAGAAGCTCCTCGCGCGTGCGGATGTGGTGCTGACGAATTTCCGGCCGGGCCTCGCCGAGGAATTCGGGCTGGACTACGCGTCCCTCGCGCCGAGGTTCCCGCGGCTCGTCGTCGGCAGTGTCAGCGCGTTCGGGCGTCACGGTCCGGACGCGCTGCTCGCCGGCATGGACCTCGTCGTGCAGGCGCGGACCGGATTGATGGCGTCGCTCGGGAAGGTCGAAGACGGCGTGCCGGCGAGCGGTGAAGCGCCCGTCGCCGACTACATCTGTGCGTTGTCGCTCGCCTTCGGCATCGCATCCGCGCTGCTGCGCCGCGAGCGCACCGGCCGTGGCGGCGAGGTGAGCGCGGCGCTGATGATGGCGGCCCTCGTCGCGCAGAACAACTCGATGGTGCGCGTGGAGTCGGTCGATGGGCCGGTGCACGCGGCGGTGCGCGCGCGGCTCGGAGAGCTGCGGGCGGGGGGTCGCTCGTTCGAGGAGCAGGAGGCGGCCGTCGTGTCCGCGCGCACGCCGGCCATGCTCGAGGTCTACTACCGGACCTACGCCACCAAGGACGATGTGGTGGGCATCGCGTGCGTGAGCCCCGGACTGCAGCGCGCGTTCATGGGGGTGCTCGGGCTGAAGGACGACACGCCGAAGACCGCCGATCGCGCGCACCTCGAGCGCTACTATGCCGACCTCGGGGGACGCTGCGAGGCGGTGATGGCTTCGCGGACGGCGGCCGAATGGAAGCCGATCTTCGATGCGCGCGGCATTCCCGGCGCGGCTGTGCGCTTCTCGCCGGAGCTGTTCGACGACGAGCAGGCGCGGGCCAACGGCTTTTTCCACGATCTGCCGCATTCCGTGCTCGGCCCCGTGAGGGTGCTGGCGCCGCCCGTCAAGATGGACGGCGACGGCTTTCGACCCGGCGCACCGCCGCCGCCGTTCGGCTCGGCGACGCGCGCGATCCTGGGGGAGCTCGGATTCGACCCGGCGGCGATCGACGCCCTCGTCGCCGCGAAGGTCACTGGCGCGAATTAGTCCCGCAGCGCATGAAACGGGGGCGGCGCGCCATCGCGCCAGCGGTCCGGAACGATCCCGAACGCCTCGATGAAGCGCTGCCATCCACTCGCGAACGTGATCGTCATGCCCAGGTCGAGGATCTGCTCGTCGCTGAAGTGTGAGCGCAGCACCTCGTAGAACGGCTCGTCGACCGTCGGATTCTCACCGGTGAGCCGATCGGCGAGCCGCAGCGCCGCCTTCGTGCGCTCCGGAAGATCGGACGCTTCGTAGTCCGCGAGCTTCGCGACCAGCGTCTCGGATGCGCCCCGGCTCACGGCCGAGGACGACCGTGCGAGGCTTCAGTGTACGCAGCGGTTGTTCCAGGCGAGCTTCACCCGCACCAGCTCGAATAGCTCGGGCTCGATGCTCGAGCCGCCGCCGTAGATGTAGCGGATGAAGCCCCACGTCGCGTCGAGCAGGCCGGGACGCCGGGCCATGGTCAAGAACAGGTTGTCGTCCTCGTAGGCGTTCGTGTACCAGCGATCGAGCATTCGGTGCAGGTGGTCGTTCAGCTCGTCACGCCGCGCCTTGGGCAGTCGTCCCCGTTCGTTGGCCATGCCGCATGATACGACCGCACGCCGCCATGCGCGCCGCGCGCCGGCGTCGGCATGGGTGCCGCTCAGTCGAGCAGGTCGAAGCCGACCAGGCGCGACAGCTCGCGCAGCGCGACGTCGGGGTCGTTGACCTTGATCGTGTGCAGGCCGAGCGCGCGCGCCGACTTGAGGTTTAGGCCGATGTCGTCGAGGAACACGGTCTCGGCCGGCAGCACGCCGAGCTCGCGGCACGCCAGCTGATAGATGCGAGGATCGGGCTTGCGCATACCGACAGCCTGCGACTCGATCACCACGTCGAAGTGCGGGCCGAGCCGATGCGGCCCCGGGTCCGTGTCTTCCCGCGCCCAGTTGTTCGTCAGCGCGCCGACGCGCAGGCCGTGGCCCCGCAGGCGCGCGATCGCGCGCAGCATCTGCGGGCGCACGCGTCCGGCCTCGGCGATGTAGCGCATGAGCCGCTTGCCGTCCACCGTCACGCCCTGGGCGCGGCAATCCGCCTCGAACGGAGCGCACCAGGCCTCGAGCGTCAGCTCGCCGCGCTCGAGCCGCGACCACGCGCCGGCCTCGCCGGAGGCGACGACGGCGCGATTGATGGCGTCCGGCGGCAGACCGTGATCCCGCTCATAGCGGGCGATCGCGTGGAGGGGCGAGTCCTGGACGACGCCGCCGATGTCGAAGAGGACGCCGGCGATACGCGTCACCGGGCTTTAGACGGACGCGCGAAACGCCTGCGCGGCGAACGGCTCGGCGGGAACGTCGCGCAGCGCGACGGCCACGCGCAGCGCGCGCAGGCCGTGCACGCCCTGGAGCTCCTCGAGCTCCAGCTCTTCGATCCCGCCCGTGACGTACCCGAGATGGCGCAGATACTCGAGGTAGCCGCGGTACTCGGCGGCCTCGGCGGCGTGGCCGTAGACGATCGCGATTCTGCCGGGCTGCGTGACGCGCTCGGTCTTGCCCTTGATCAGGGCCTTGTCGATCCGCTTCTTGACGATCTCGTACCGGATGTCGTATGCGCCGTCGACGTCGAACCGCTTCTCGTCGAACCGGAAGCGAATCGACAGCGGCGCGTGCTGCACGAGTACCAGGTGCGTGGTTTCGAGCGGCACGGGCAGCTCGGCGGTGAGGCGGTCGGCACGTGCGGCGACGCCGCACGCGACCATCAGCTGCCAGATTCTCAAACTTTTGAGATAGAGCGGATCGAAGCGGCCGTCCTCCACCAGCGAAGCGCCGACGTAGATCTGGTGGTCGACACCATCCGTCTTCTGCTTCTCGAAATAGTGCGGGTAGATGTCCTGCGCCGCCCCTTCCTCGAGATCGAGATACGACGAGATCGTGTCCGCGATGCGGGTCACGCTCTCCTCGAACACGCGCCGCTGGCCGTAGACCGCGCCGAGACGCGGATCGAGCGCGCCGCGGTACGCCTCGATGGCGCCGCGCACCGCCTCGCCGAAGGTGCCGAGATGGTCGAACAGCGACTCCACGTCCGTGCGCAGGAAGGCGACGATGCCCGTCTCATCGCCCGCGGCGACACCCTCGCGAATCTGCTCGGAGTGCCGCTCCACGCGATAGCGGAGCTGGTCGAGCGCCGGAAGCCGGCGCGCCTTGTAGGCGACGTCCACGACCTCTCGGGCGAGGGCCAGCTGCGTGAGGAGATCGGCCTGGATCGCGCGCTCGCGCTGCACCGAGGAGCCTCGGATATCCGAGAGCGCGTACAGCGGATACACGTTTTCGAAGACGATCGGCTGCAGCTCCGCCGCTCCGGAAGCACCCGACACCTCCAGGCTGTCGAGCACCGCCTTGCGGAAGCGCCACTCCACCACGGGATGGATCGCCGTGAAGCGTTCTTTGATCTCGGTCTGCACACGCGCGTTGAACTCGTCCATACTGCGCCGCACCGCCATTGCAAACAGCGGCACCACCTCGTTCAGCTTCGGCAGGTGTGTTGAATCCAGGTCGTTCGGCACCGGGGAGCCGAGCTCGAGGGTGCCGATCACCCGATCCTGATAGTGCAGCGGCGCGACGACCAGTGTGCGGACGCCCGAGGCCAGCACAGAGTCCTCGACCGGCGTCCGGTTCGGCATGGCGGCCAAGTCGTCGATCATCATCGGCTTCCCGCTCTGCACCACACGGGCGTAGATCGTGCCTGCGAACTCGGAGACCTTGTGATGAGCGGAGTCGGCAAAGATGCAGGAGTGCTCATGTGAAGAGAAGTCGTTGAGGATGAGCACCCGGTCTCCGTCGATGGCGCCGATGCCGAGCTTGAGGTTCGGGCGCCGGAACAGCGTGCGCAGGCGTCCCTCGACCCCGCAGAAGCGGTCCTTCGAGACGATCGACTCGCGGTCGATCAGGTCTCGCTTGAGCGCGGAGAGCACTTCCTGGTCGGTGGTCTCGCCGGCCTTGACGATCGTGAAGCCACGCAGCACGAAGCGATCCGACGGGAGCAGGTCGCTCAACCCCTCGGCATCGAGCAGATTGGCTTGCACGCGCTGCCGGATGTCAGCGGGCAGCTCCGGCAGCGGCCCCTTGGCCTCGACGTCCACGAAGGTCCAGTCGAAGATCAGTCGGAAGTGACGCTCGAGCCCGGTCTCGGGATCGGGCACGGTCAGGATCAACGGATTGTCGAGCTCGACGTCGATGCCGTACATCCGGTGCAGCACCAGCGCGTACGCATAGGCGCGGCGCATGGCGGCCACGAGCGAGGCGTCCAGATTCACGCGTCCCTTCAGCCGCCAGTCCTCCGTCATGAGCAGACGCTCCATCGACGGGGTGGCGTAGAAGCCGTGGAGCTGGAACGGAACCATCGCCGCGCCGTAGTAGTTGTCGCGCGTCGCCGGCGGGAATGCCGCGGCCATCAGCAGATCGAGGAGGTCCTCATGACGCTCGAGCAGCGCACAGTCAGTGAGCGGCCGGAGGAGTTCGGGCGCCTTCGCGACCTCTTCGGTGATGACGCGGGCGACGGCGCCCTTGGCCGAGTCCTTTCCCGCCAATCGCGTCCAGAAGTCGATGACCGGTTTCAGCGACAGCTCGGTTCTGAACGGAAGACCGTGCAGATCGCTCGCGAGGGCCGTCTGCAGATCCGTGGAACCGGTCCGGCCGAACAGGATGCCGTCTTGCATGGGCATACGCCGATTCTACCGCCCGAAGAACCCGCCGGCCGGGCGCGCGTGCGCGTGCCAGTGGTCGGGAATGTTGCGCATGTGCCGGTCCAACCAGTGTTCGCCGATCTGCCGTTGTGCCACGCTCTTCAGATGCGCCAGCATATGCGAGAGATGCTCCTGGGGCGGCTCCACCCCGTGGCGTCGCCAGACCACCATCGGAGTCTCGCAGATCTCGCACTCGGCGATCCAGCAGATCTCGTCCTCGTGGAACCACGGCGTGATTCGCTCGGCTCGGCACAGCATGCAGTTCGATGCCATGCCAACGACTTTACCGCGTTCGGGTCAGAGCGGTTGCGCCGGGCTCAGTATTTGTTGGCGATCGGCAGCTCGTCGGCCGGGAACAGCGTGATGATCTGCGCCCCGGCCGGGGTCACGATGACTTCCTCCTCGATGCGGGCGGCCGAGGTGCCGTCGGTCGCGGGGCAGTACGTCTCGACGGCGAACATCATGCCTGCCTGCAACTCCATCGGATCGTCGAACGAGTTCAGCCGGCTGATGATCGGCCGCTCGTGCAGGCCCAGGCCGATGCCGTGGCAGAAGTTGAGCCCGAAGGCGGCCATCTCGCTCTCGAAGCCGATCTCCTGCGCCTTCGGAAACGCGCGCGCGATCTTGTCCGTGGTCACGCTCGGCTTGATGAGCGCGATCGCCTCGTCCATCCACTCGCGCGCCTTCTTGTATGCGACGACTTGCGGCTTCGTCGCGCGGCCGACGCTGAACGTGCGGTAGTAGCAGGTGCGGTAGCCGATGAACGACATGATGATGTCGAAGAACGCCTGGTCACCCGGGCGGATGATACGGTCGGTGAAGTTGTGCGGGTGGGGGCTGCATCGCTCGCCGGAGATCGCGTTGATGGCCTCGACGTTGTCGGAGCCCATCTCGTAGAGCCGCTTGTTGGCCAGCGCGACGATCTCGTTCTCGCGGGCGCCCGGCTTGAGCGCCTCGAAGATGTCCTGATAGACGCCGTCCACCATGGCCGCCGCCATGTTCAGCAGCGTCAGCTCGTCCTGGCTCTTGAGCATGCGCGCTTCCAGCATCACCTGTTGACCGTCGCGAACCTCCACGCCGAGCTCCTGCAGCGCGAAGAGGAACGGGGGCTCGACGACGTCGATGCCGAGCGGCATGCTCGCCACGCCCTCGGCACGCAGGATGTCGCGGATCTCTTCGGCCGCGCGCTTGAAGAGCCCGGCCTTCGGCGAGACGGCGCCGCGCATGCCGACCATGCCGGCGAGCGACTGGCGCTCCGGGATCTGCGGCGCATACAGGCGATGGTGCCGCGCCGCCGAGCCGAAGTCCCACACCCACGGCTCGCCGGTGCCGGTCAGCAGGCACCAGCGCGTGAGCTTGTCGCGTGCCCACTCACCGATGACGGTGCCGGAGAGATAGCGGATGTTGTACTGGTCGAACACCAGCACGCCACCGAGGCCTGACTTCGCCAGTGCCTGACGCGCCCGGCCCAGGCGGTAGGCGTGCAGCCGCCTGAAGTCGACGCGCTCTTCGAAATCGACTTGCGTGTGGCCGGGCGCCTGGAGCGGGCGGTCCCACCGATGGCGCGGATCGACGTCGTCGGCACTGACGGCACGGGCGGTCGGGGGGGATGACTTGCGGGCCATGCGGTCCTCCGTGTGTGGCGGATAATCTACCGCACCGTCGACGCGGCCCGCCGCGAACGCTAGCGCGGCCGCGTGAAGACGAGGAAGTACTGGTACGGCAGAAACTCATGGCGCGCGACGGGACGAAGCCCCGCGCGCCGTCCGATGCTCACCAGCGTGTCCGGCGGAATGCGACGTCGCATCGGCGGGCCGACCGGCGTCTCGCGATACACCCAGTCGATGGCGGCCAGCCGCCCGCCGGGCTTCAGACAGCGCGCCAGGCGGCGCACGAATGCCGGGCCATCAGCGACGTGGTGGTAGGCGTTGACGAACAGCGCGAGATCGCACGACGCCGGCGGCAGCATCGGATCATCGTCGCGGCTCAGCACCGGCGTGACGTTCTGTGCGCCGTCCAGCCGCTTCACCAGCACCTGGAGCACCTCGGGCTCCGGATCCACGGCGTACACACGCCCCCGCGCGCCGACCGCGCGTGCCAGGCGCGTGGTGAAGTACCCCGGGCCGGCGCCGATGTCGGCGACGACAGCGCCGCGTCGCAGCCCGAGCACGCGCAACACGCGGTGGGGCTGCTGCCACCGCGCGCGCGTCGTCGCGAGCTGTCGGCGCAAGAGACGCCGGAGATCGGGCGGGTTTCCATGCCGGCCGCGCCCGTGGCCGGCCATCATCGTTGCTCCGGCGACGCGTCGCGACCGCGGGCGAGGAACATGGCGTCACTATACGTCGTGTTACCATCCGCGGCACACACGTTGCGAGACGGAGGGTGGGATCATGATCGAGCGACGTCGACTGGGCAATAGCGCGCTGGAAGTCAGCGCGATCGGCTTGGGCTGCATGTCCATGTCGGGCGCCTACGGCGCCGGCGACGACGCGCAGTCGATCGCCGTCGTTCAACGCGCGCTCGATCTCGGCGTGAATTTTCTCGACTCTTCCGACGCATACGGCTTCGGCCACAACGAGACGCTGCTGGGCAAGGCGCTTCGCGGCCGGCGCGACGGCGTCGTGCTCGCGACGAAGTTCGGCAACATGCGCAAGCCGGACGGCACGCCGGGCGTCGACGGCCGGCCCGAGTACGTGCCGCAAGCTTGCGATGCGAGCCTCAAGCGGCTCGGCGTCGAGGTGATCGACCTCTACTACCAGCACCGCGTCGATCCGAAGGTGCCCATCGAAGACACCGTCGGCGCGATGTCGCGCCTCGTCGAGGCCGGCAAAGTGCGCTTCCTCGGCCTCTCGGAGGCGGCGCCGACCACGATTCGACGTGCGCACCGGGTCCATCCGCTCGCCGCTGTTCAGATGGAATACTCGCTGCTCTATCGCGTCGAAGCCGAGCAAACGCTGCCGACGCTGCGCGAGCTCGGCATCTCGCTCGTCGCATATTCACCGCTCGGTCGCAGCCTGCTCACCGGCCAGGTCCACAAGGTCGACGACATTCCGCCTGACGACCGGCGTCGCCAGCATCCTCGGTTCGAGGAAAAGAATCTGGAGCGCAACGTGCCCTTCGTGAAGAAGGTCGAGCAATTCGCGCGCGACCGAGGCTGCACGCCGGGCCAGCTCGTGCTCGCCTGGCTGCTGGCGTGTGGACAGGACATCGTGCCGATCCCGGGCACCAAACGGCGCGATCGACTCGAAGAAAACCTCGGCGCCGCGCGCGTGTCACTCAGCGCGCTGGACGTCGAACAGCTCTCGGGGGCGGTTCCGGTCGGAGCGGCCGCCGGGCTCCGGTATCCCGAGCCTCAGATGAAGGGTGTGTTCATCTAGACCCCTTAGAACGACGCGCACTTAGCAGACGGCGCCTGCGAGTTGTGGCTCCAAGTGGCGATTTGAGGCGGTAAAGAGGGCGGACGACCCTCCGATCCGATCGCCTCTCCCCGCCGCTCTTCTTCTTCTCATCTCATCGCTGGTGACCGACCGGGGGCCGGCTTCGAGCTCGGCGTCGGCGACCCCTCGCCGGAGGATCACGACTGGCGAGACTAGAGGTGGAGGCAGCCCCCTGCGCTGCTCCCAATGATCTCAGCGCATTACCACGGCGGAGCACGGCTGGCCTATCCCCGCCCGCACGCGGAGCCCGGGGGGCTAATAGCCACGGGACGTTGCCGTTTTTGGCCCTGTCGCCTCCTAGGAGCCGCGCAGGCGCCCTCCCTGCTCGTCTAAGGACATTTCCGGAGCGCCGAACCGGCCTTCTGGCTCTCCCAGCCTCTTGTGGAGTCTGTTTGAGGCCCCCCTCCGGTCCCCCGCGGCCGGAATCTCGAGGCCGGCTTTTCCTGGCGCCGGCGCGCCTCGCGCCCGCGAGGTTCGGCCAGCCGGCGAGCGTCGTAAAGCGCCGCCTAAGAAGGGCGAAAACGCGTTTTCTTCTTGCCTTGTGCCAGGATTCACATGAGAGTAGTCGGTGAGCGTGGGCGAGCGTTCACGGCAGATTTGCGAGGCGCAAAATCGGCGCGCCAATTCACTACTCGTCGTTCCTTGTGAACATCTGGCAGCCACTCCTCGCCAAGGCGGGGCTGACCTACCGCTCATACCACGGACCCGGCACACGTTCGCGACGTGGCTGCTGTCAGACGGCGCCGATATGCGCTGGGTGTCGCAGCAGCTCGGCCACGCGACGATCTCGCAGACGGTGGACGTCTACGGCCATGTGCAGCCCGACCGTCACGAGTCGGCGACGGCGAAGCTTGATCGGTACCTCACACCATGACTGGCGCGAACGGGACTCAGAATCACTTGGGACTTCGGATGAAACGTACTGGGCCTTGACACGGCGTCGTCGGCGTCCCCTTCAACTCGACGATTGCCCGCACTGCCTCGCAGGATGGGCGCTGTCCGACGATCACCATTTCGATTGATTGTGGCTGGTAAACGCCACCGCCAGCAGTGCGCCACCCCGGCTGCTCGGTGAATTTCCACGCCTCTTCCGCATCAGTCGTCGCGTCGTTCAATCTGATCGGCGTGCATCCGATCGGGCCGCGCGTTCGACAATCAGGGACGAGAACGTCAAAGCCGCTGGGAAGGCGGGCCTCTTCCCCGATGGGTGCGGGGTAGTGACGCAGGAACTTGACGTCATCGCGCGATACTGCGCACCCGGCCAAGACTGCAATCGCGACTATGACGCGCGTGTGCCTCATCGGTAATCGCACCGCGTTGACCTCGGGGTGGCGGTCGTTGCGTGCATACTCCGCCGCCTTCTACCACGAGCCCCAGAATTTTGGGTGAGGTCGCGTCCGAGAATCGGCCGGTCCGTTCAAAAAGCGAACCGAACCCCGAGGGTCACCGCATGGCTCGTGCGGTCGCGGTAACCCACCAGCTCGCGGAAGTTGGCAAACCCCGTGACACCACCTGGGAAGAGCATCGAGGCACCGACCGCCACGTTCACGTAGTCCCGGTCTGGCGGGTCAGTCTGAAACAGGAATCTCCGCCCGCGCAAATCCTGGTTGAATGTAAACCCGACGCTTCGCTGATCGTCCATGAACTCGTGGATGTACTCTATGGTGGTCTGTGGCACGAGGACGCCCACTCCGGTGTTGATTGCCATTGACGCGTAGACGGGTCGTGTCCCGGGTCTGGTGGAAAAGAGAAGTGGCGCATTCTTCCGGTTGGTGAAGTGCACGACCAACGCGCCGCCTTGCAGGGCGGCCACCGGAGGAACACGCCATGGGCAAGGGTATCAGCAAGCCAGTCGGAGCGCATGAGCGTCAGCCCGTCTCGCTGAGCGAACTGATCCACCAGCACGTGCGCGTCGCGATCGAGACGGCCGTGCACGAGGAGCTGCGGGCCGCGCTCGGGACGATGCGCTACGAGCGCAGTGAAGTTCGACGTGGCTACCGCAATGGCATCAGGGAGCGGACACTCACGGGACCGACCGGCCCGGTCGCACTCGCGTTGCCTCGCGCCACCCTCTTCAGAGGCGCCGGTGGGACAGAATGGACCTCGACGATCGTCCCGCGCTATCAGCGGCGAATGCCGGAGGTCAATGAAGCGGTGATCGCCACGTATTTGGCGGGCGGCAACACCCGCCGGATTCGTGGCGCGCTTCAACCGTTGCTGAAGGCCGCGCCGCTCTCCAAGAGTGGGGTCTCGCGCGTGGTGGCCACACTGAAGGACGGCCTGGAAGCGTGGCGGACGCGTTCACTCGCCGACCTCGACGTGATCTATGTCTACCTCGATGGCTTCGCTCTGCGCGTGCGCAGTGCCGGGAAGGTGGTCAGCGTTCCCGTGTTGGGCGTGATCGGCGTCTTGCCCGACGGGCACAAACATCTGCTCGCCCTCGAGCTATGCGGAGGCGAGTCGTTCGCGGCGTGGAAAGGCTGCCTCGACGATCTCGTCGCGCGGGGATTGCGGGCGCCGGTGCTGGCGATCATCGACGGCAATGCGGGGCTGCGACGCGCCGTCGGACTCGTCTGGCCGAGGGTTGCCGTCCAACGCTGCTGCGTCCACAAGCTGCGCAATCTCACGCGTAAAGCGCCGAAGCATGCCCTCGACGAGATCCGCGACGCCTTTCATCGCATCGCCTACGCGGCCAGCGCTGACGCTGCGCGTGTCGCCTACGGCGCCTTCGAGCGCGCGTGGAGCAAGCGCTGCCCGGGTGTGGTGGCGAGCCTCCGAGAAGGCGGCGACGAACTTCTCACGTTCTTCCGCTTCCCCAAGGCGCAGTGGAAGACGCTCCGCACCACAAACGTGATTGAGCGGCTCCACGAGGAATTTCGCCGACGCGTCAAAACCCAGGGCTCGCTGCCGAACGAGGACGCCGCGCTGATCCTGCTCTTCAGCCTCGTGGCGAGCGGGCAGATCAAGTTGCGCAGGATCGACGGGTGGCGGAAGATCGCCGCGATGCTCAGCCAGCACACGGCGGTGGCGGCATGAGCGAGCCCGGGTCTTCGAGCGGTGACAAACGGATGATGTCTCGATCTGACGCGGCGCCATCATGCACACATCGATCGCCCCCCTGCGGACCGAGCCGATCATCCGGCTCGGGACCCCGCGGCCCGTCCGCAGTGCGGTGTCTACGCGGTGATCGTGTGGTTGCGCAATCGGGACAGCTGACGGAAGATCGCGGCATGCCCATCACCCGGCGTGCGTTCGTAGCCGCGGCCGTGACGCAGCTTACGCTGGTGGCGCGCCGCGCGCGCGCCCAGCCGAGCAAGATGGCGCGCATCGGAGTGCTCCTCTACGGCACGCCCGACAACGATCCGAACCTGCCGGCGTTTCGCGACGGCATGCGTGATCTCGGGTACGTCGAGGGACGCAACCTCGCTTACGAGTACCGCTACGCGGAGGCCAAAACCGAGCGGCTTGCCGGGCTGGCTACCGAGCTCGTGAAGCGCGGGCCACACCTGATCTTCGCTCTCGGTGGCGATGTCGCACCGTTCGCGCGCGCGGCGACGAGCACGATTCCCATCGTGATGGCGGTGAGCAACGATCCAGTACAAACGCAGATGGTCTCGAGTCTCGCCCGCCCGGGCGGAAACATCACCGGTGTCACGTTGATCGCCTCCGACCTGGCCGCGAAGCGGCTCCAGTTCCTCAAGGAGATCGCGCCGGCGATGACGCGCGTCGGGATCCTGTGGAATCCCGACCACGTTGATCCCGAATTTCGTGAGACGCAGGTCACCGCGCGTCAACTCGGTCTTCAGCTGCACTCGCTCGAGGTGCGCCATCCCGCGGATCTGGACGGCGCCTTCGGGGCGGCGGCGACCGCGCGGCTCGAGGCGATGGTTATCGTCTCGTCACGGCTCACGGCGATCGCGCGCGCGCAGATCCAGGAGGCGGCGACGAAGCACCAGATCGTCCTCGTCTGCGGATGGGGCCCTGGGCTCAGCATGGCGCCCTCCTCGCGTATGGGCCGGACGTCAATGCGACCGTGCGTCTCGCCGCCGCGCAGGTTGACAAAATCCTCAAGGGTGCGAAGCCCGGCGAGCTACCGATCGAGCAGCCGACAAGGTTCCAGCTCGTCATCAACACGAAGACCGCGAAGGCCTTCGGCCTCACGGTGCCCTCGTCCCTGCTGCTCCGCGCCGTTCAGGTGATCGAATGAACTCGTTGTCGGAGGCTGCGCCGTAGGTTTTCCACAGGGACGGGACACCACTACCGGAAACTGCGCTCTCGATTTTCCACACTAAATGGGACACCACCCGGGCGGAGCCCTGTCCGTGATGGCACGGACGACACATCTGACCGGAGGGCAACACGATGAAGAAGATTGAAGCCGTCATCCAGCCGTACAAGCTCATCGAGGTGAAGGAGGCGCTGGCCGAGATCGGTGTGACCGCGCTCACGATGAGTGAGGTGCGTGAGGCCGACTGCCACGGACGTCACATCGAGATGTACCGTGGTCAGGCATACACGGTAGACTTCACGCCTCGCGTGAAGCTCGAGGTCGTGGTGGCGCACAACCGCGCGGAGCGCGCGATCGCCGTGATCACGAAGGCCGCCAATACCGGCCACGACGATTCCGGGACGATTGCCATTTCGTCGCTCGACGACACGGTCAGCATTCAAAACGGACAGCACAGCGCCGACAGGGGGCAATGACGATCCATGGTTCGACGCGCGAGCAGAAGCCTCGTCGCAGGTTGGGCGGTGACGTGGGTGCTGGTCGGCAGCGCAGCAGCACAGCAGCCGGTTGACAAGGCGGCCGCGGCTGAACCGGCGTCACAGGGCTTCTTCCGAACCTTCTGGAAGGCGTACCTCGACGAGTTCCGCGACACGCCGTCGGAGGAGCCTGAACCGCCGCGGCGCGCGCTGCCGGCGCCGCTGGACTCGCCGCCGTTTCCGAGCTCGGAGTGGCAGGGATTTCCGCTGATCGGAGTTCCCTACAACACCAAGGAATATCCGCTGACGAAGGCCCTCTACACGCTTCCGGGTATCGGGAGCTTCCTGAAAGAAGAGCGCGTCAAGGTTTACGGATGGTTCAACGCGTCGGGCAACTGGAGCACCTCCGACAATTCGAACATCCCGACCTCGTACTGGATCTTTCCGAACGAGCCCGTGCTCAATCAGGCCATTTTTCGAATCGAGCGCGAGGCAGACACGGTGCAGACCGACCACATCGACTGGGGCTTCCGCTCCACGTGGCTGTACGGCACGGACTACCGCTTCATGACGTCCGGCGGCTGGTTCAGCGACCAGTTGCTGCTGCACAACCGGAAGTATGGGTTCGATCCGACGGAGCAGTACATCAGCGTCTACGTGCCTCGGATCGCGCAGGGACTGGTCGTCAACGTCGGACGCTGGATCGCCACGCCGGACATCGAGACGCAGTTCGCGCCGGACAACTATCTCGGCACGCACTCGATCCTGTTCACGTATGACACGTACACACAGACGGGCGTCATGGCGACCGTGATGCTGAACAAGCAGTGGACGGTGCAGGCGGGACTCCACGCCGGCACCGACATGGCGCCCTGGTACGAAGGGGCGACGCCGACCGGCATGCTCGGTGTCCGCTGGGTGTCGGAGGCCAACAACGATTCGATCTACCTTGTGCTCAACTCGATCAACGACGCGAAGTTCCAGCGCTTCAAGGTGGGCGGCCAGCCCGGCGGCTTCCCCGCCGGACACGACAACTTCAACTATCTGGTCGGCACCTGGCAGCACAAGTTCAACTCCGACTGGCACACCAAGACGGAAGCCTACTTCATGTGGCAGCGCGATGCCGTCCTCGGCGGCACGCCCAGCCTCGGTCCCGTACGCTCGTTCGGCGGCGGCGGTGGTATCGGCGCCGACATCCCGGGGCTCAGCAAGGCCTACGGCATCGTGAACTACACGATGTACAAGCTCTCGAGACGCGACTTCTTCACGCTTCGCAACGAGTGGTGGCGCGACGAGCAGGGCATGCGGACAGGCTTCGCGACACACTACACGAGTAACACGTTCGGCTGGACACATCAGCTGAGCGATGTGCTCGCGCTTCGTCCAGAAGTCGGCTACTACCACTCTTACGATGCCAAAGCGTTCGATCTCGGCAAGCGGAACTACCTGTGGATGGGCGGACTGGACGTGATTTTGAGATTCTGAGCGCGCGTCGAGGCCGGCGCTCCGGTCGTTGTGCGGCCGGAGCGCCGCCCATCGCGATTACTTCTTCGGCGTGCTCGGCTGCGGCTGGCCAGGCTTGGGCCGCCCACCGCTCGGCTGCGCCGGCTTCGGTTGAATCGGCTTGTCGGCCATTAGCGCGTCACCTCCCTTTCGCTTCTCGGTCACTGCGTTCGTCGTGAGGTGGCGCTCCGCGAGTGTTAACTGTGCGCGGTTCGCGCGAAGCCAAACGAGCATCAGCAGCGATATGGTCACGACCGCGCCGAACTCGAGAAACAATCGCACCGCACCGCTCGCCACCGACGTCTCGATCACCACGACAAGCCCCACGAGCATCGTGCCCAGGCCGTAGGGCCGCCACGACGTCGGTCGCTTGTCGATCGGATGGACTCGCATACGCGCCTCCTCACTTCCATCCGACGCCCGAAGGCCGTCGAGGTGCTGTGAAAGTTGGGTAGAAGGCCGTTAACGTGCCGTCTAGGCCGGCGTGTGACTTCTCCTGCAGCCTTGGTCGACCAGTGAGACGAGCGCGCCGGTGAGACGGCGCTTTGCGCGACGCTCGTCAAAAATCCGTAAAAATCGTTCGTCGGCATCACGGCGATGCGCGCGCCGATCTAGAATTCGTTATCTTGCTCTTCGCACTCAAACGGTGGGGTGTCGGCGCGCATACACCAACGGCCCGAGCCCGACCTGCGGTGGTCCTGTTTGCGTTCGCGCTCCTGACCGGTCTTCCGGAACGCGCATCGGCACAGAAATCGGTCGCCGAGCTTCTCGGTCGACCGCCGGCGTCGGAAGGCCAGCTCAAGAGCTACCTCGAAGAGGTGATTCTCTTCAGTTACATCGAGAACAGCTATGTCGGCAATCTCGGAAAGACCGGCCGCGGCGACGTCAACGAGCTACGCTTCTACGATCACGACAACGGCTACACGTTCAACGCGGCCGAGCTGAGCGTCAAAAAAGATCCCTCAGAGCGCTACCGCTTCGGCTGGGGCGTCGTGATCACCTATGGCCTCGATTCGCAGAAGAATCACTCGCTCGGCATATTCCGCGACCTCGACGACTCGGCGCCGCTGTACCGCAACACCGCCAAGTTCGACCTGGCCGAGGCGTACGCGTCGTTCCTCGTGCCGCTGGGCGACGGGCTTTTGCTCAAGGCAGGCAAGTGGGCGACGCTCATCGGCTACGAGGTGTACGAGAGTCCCAAAAACCTGAACTTCTCACGCTCGTTCCTCTATACGCTCGGCACGCCGTACACGCACACCGGGTTGATCGCGACCTATCCGTTCACGAAGTGGCTCAGTGTCACTGCGGGGTTCACCAACGGCTGGGACAACTCAGACAACAACAACGGCTACCTGCGTCCGATCGGCAGCTTCGCGTTCACGCCGGTCGACAAGCTCGCGGTGATGGTGAATTGGCTCGTGGGGCCCGAGCAGAATCGCAACCAGATGCACGGCGGCATCAACAACCGGTGGATCGTCGACAATACGATCCTCTATACCGGCCTCGACCGCTGGACGTTCGCCGTCAACTTCGACTTCGCCGGAGAGGAGGACGATCCGCTGCTCGTGCCGACGCGGCAGGACGGCGACTCGCGGTGGGGCGGCGTGGCCGGTTATGCGGCGTACGACTGGACCACGAAGCTGCGCACCGCTCTGCGCTTGGAGTACTTCGCCGATCCCGGCGGCGTCCGCGCCAGCGAGAGCGTCCCGCCGGGCGCGAACACGCGGCTGTGGGAAGTTACCGCGACGATGGAATACAAGATCTGGAAGGGACTGGTGGCCCGGCTCGAGTATCGCCACGACCAGGCCAACCGAAAGGCGTTCAGCATCCGCAACATCGGAGGCACTGGGCTTGCGCCGACGTCCGACGCACAGAACACGCTTACGTTGGCGCTCTACTACTCGTTCTTCTGAGCGATGTCGGCGGCGCGACATCGTACTCGTTTCTTTTGATCTGACGTGGGGCTCGATCGCGTCATCCCGGGCGTAGAGTAGTTTTGTCGTGACGTCCCGGACCGGACGCCTGTTGCGTCGTCTCGTCCGGCTCGCGTGTGTGCGGCCGGAAATGACGCTGACCGCCGCCGTCGTCCTGGCGGCCCTGTCGGTCGTCTACGCCTTCACCTTCCTCCAGTTCGCGACCTCGCAGCGCGCACTGCTTCCACAGGGCAAGCGTTTCATCGAGCGCTACGTCGAGTACGACCGGGAGTTCGGCGACCTCGACGATCTCGTCCTGGTCGTCCAGGCGCCCTCGCTGCCGGAAGCGACCATCTACGCCAACCGCCTCGTGCGCGAGCTGCGCGACAATCGCGTGCCGCTCGACCGGATCAATTACCGCATCGATCCCAAGCAGTTCGAGGGACGGGCGCTGCTCTACCTGTCCACCGACCGCCTCAAGGAGATCCGCGAGCGCGTCTTCGACTACCAGGAGTTCATGGAGAAGTTCGCCGACCGGCCGACGCTCGACCAGCTCGTGGACGGGATCGCGACCTCGATCGCGCAGGCGTTCGTGACCGGCCTGCTCGACCTCGGCCTCGACAGCGGTCCGGGGGTCTCCAAGGGCTCCCTCGACCTCCGCTTCATTCACGACGTCGTGACGCAGATCGCGGGGCGCCTCGATCGGCCGACGCCGTACCGCTCACCGTGGGGTGGCCTCTTCTCTGTGGGCGGCGATGACAGCGAGGGGGCCGGCTACTTCCTGTCCGACGACCAGCGGCTGCTCTTTATCCTGGCCGAGCCCACCTCCAAGTCCGGCAGCTTCACCGGCGACCGCGAAGCGATCGAGGGCGTCCGCGCCACTGTGGCGTCGCTGCGACCGGAGTTCCCGGACGTCGAGGTCGGGGTGACCGGCAAGCCTGCCCTCTCGAACGACGAGATGACGACCGCTTTCCGCGACAGCGCGCGTGCGACGCTGCTGGCCTTCGGACTGACACTGGCCTTGCTGCTGGTGGCGTTTCTACGAATAGGCAAGCCTTTACTCATGTTGCTCGTCCTCGCGCTGTCGCTCGCCTGGTCGATTGGGCTGGCCACGCTGGTCGTTGGCCATCTCTCGCTCTTCTCGGTGATGTTCATCCCAATCATCATCGGAATCGGGACCGACTACGGCATCTACTATCTCCTCCGCTACGAAGAAGAGCTGTTTCTCGGTCGCAATCTGCGCGAGGCCATCGAGATCACCGCCATGCGCAGCGGGCCGGGGATGCTCCTGAGCGCGATCACCGCGGCCGCCACGTTCTACGTGCTCATCCTCACCGACTTCCGCGGACTGCAAGAACTGGGCTTCATCGCGGGGTCGGCACTGCTCCTGTCTTGGGTGGCGATGATGTTCGTGTTCCCGGCGGTGCTGATGCTGGTGGACCGAAGGCACGCCGATCGGGTCGGCCTGACCATCCCGCGCGCGATCCAACTCGAGCGCATGCACGTGCCGTTCGTCGACTGGATCACGAGCCATCCCAAGACCGTGCTGGCCACGGCCGCCCTGGCCGCGGCCATCTCCGTCTACGCGTTCACCCAGGTCCGCTTCGACTTCAACCTGCTCAACCTCCAGGCGCGCGGGACGGAATCCGTCATCTGGGAGAAGAAAATCCTCGCCACCTCGGGCCGCTCCGGTTTCGCCGCGCTGTCGAGCGCGGCGACGCTCGACGAGCTGCGGCGCAAGCAGCACGCTTTCCGAGCCCTCGGCAGCGTCTCCGAGGTCGACTCGGCGCTTCTCCTCATCCCGGACGACCAGGCGGAGAAGCAGAAGATCATCCGTGACTTCGCGCCGATCGTGGCGCCGGTGCGCGTGACGCGCCCGCAGCCGATGGATGTGGACCGGCTGATCGCCGCGCTCGAGACGCTCAAGCGGCGCTTCGACATCGCCGCCGGGGAGGCGCCGGCGGGCGACACGCAGCGACGGCTCGCCACGCTGCGCGACGACATCGCGCAGCTCGTGATCCGCCTGCGCCAGACGGACCGCTCGGTGAGCGAGCCGGCGCTGGCGTTCCTGCAGCGTCAGGTCTACCGCGATTTCGTAACGTCGTTTCAGCGGCTGCAGGCGAACCTGAATCCCCGCACGGTGGGGCTGGCCGACGTGCCACCCGAGATCCGGCGCAAGTTCATCAGCGACCAGGGCCACTTCCTGCTGCAGATCCATCCCGGCGTGGACATCTGGGATCGCGACGGCGCCGCGCGCTTCGTCAACGACCTCCACACGGTGGACGGCGACGTCACGGGGACGCCGGTCATCACCTACGAGGTGATCCGTCTCATGGAGCGTGCCTACAAGCAAGGCACGCTCTACGCGATCATCCTGGTATCCGCGCTGACTTTCATGATGTTGCGAGGCATCCGTGAGACGCTGCTCGCCTTGGCGCCGCTGGCTCTCGGCATGACGTGGACGGCCGGCCTCATGTGGCTCTTCGACATCAAGCTCAACTTTGGCAACGTGTTCGGGATTCCGCTGATTCTCGGCACGGCCGCGGAGTTCGGCCTGAATATCGTCATGCGATTCATGGAGGGCCGAAACGATGCCGGGCCGCTCGTCGCGCGCTCGACGATCATGGCGGTCTTCGTGAACGGACTGATGACGATGGCCGGCTTTGGGAGCCTCCTGCTCGCGGCTCACCGCGGCATCTACGGCCTCGGTTTGCTCCTCACGCTCGGCATGTTAGCTTCCATGATCGCGGCGCTGGTGGTGCTGCCGGTATTGCTGCGCATCTTCGGCGGCAAGCGCTATCCGTCCGCGGGCGATGGCCCGGTCGAGCGCCCCGCCGCGGCGTCGGCGTCATAGCCCAAGCGGGTCTGCCGCCCACGCCGTCCTGAGCGCCCTCACCGGCCGACGACCTCGCACTCTTCTTCGAGCGACGCAGGCGAGCTGAGGGCGGGCTCGAGCGATCGAGCCGCGAGCTTGGGTGGGTGAGACGCGATAACCCGGATTTTCATCTGTGCGCCGGCACAGTCGCACCAATCCTGAAGGTCGAGCGCGGGGCGGTTGGTCCGTAGCCATACGGACATCGTCACGAAAACGCTCACGGCAATGAGGCAGCGCAAAGTCATCCGGAGCAGCTGCGGGGAATGCGCGGCTTCGACGACGCCCAGCGCGGCCAGCTGGGGCAACGTCCCCGCGTAGAGGAGGCCCCAGCGCGGCGCCGCGACGGCCGACCGGCGTCCCCTCGACGTCGCACTGTGGCACATGTCCGGCCCTCCTCCGCTCGGACTGTGCCATCCCACGGTTCAAACCGACGTAAAGAGGCCGGCGGGCGACATTAAAATCCCGTAAAAATTCAGCCCGAGACGGTGGCGTCAGCAGGTGCCCGAACGTCAGGGGCTAGACTCCAAAGTCATGCGCCTCGATGCGGGGCCGGCATGAGAATCGCGCTGCTCAAGCGCATGCTGGTCGGCCCGCCGATGCCGCTGGCCCAGGCACGCCACGAGCGGCTGCGCAAGCGGGTGGCGCTGGCCGTCTTCTCGTCCGACGCCCTCTCCTCCGTGGCATATGCGACGGAGGAGATCTTGCTGATCGCGGTGCTGGCCGGCACCGCGGCCCTCCACCTTTCGGTTCCCATCTCGATGGCGATCACCGGGCTGCTCGCGATCGTGGCTATCTCCTATCAGCAAACGATCCACGCCTACCCGAGCGGCGGCGGCTCGTACATCGTCGCGCGGGCAAATCTCGGCGCGGTGGCGGGGTTGATTGCGGCGGCGGCGCTGCTGGTGGACTACGTCCTCACCGTGTCGGTGTCGGTCGCCGCAGGCGTCGCGGCCGTCACGTCCGCGTTCCCGCAGCTGGCGACGCACAAGGTGGCGCTCGGCGTGGGCTGCGTCGCGGTGATCGCGCTGGCGAACATCCGCGGGGTCCGTGAGTCGGGACGCATCTTCGCCGTGCCGACGTACTTCTTCGTGCTGTCGTTCGGCTTCATGATCGCCGAAGGCCTGTTCCGTCTTGCCACCGGTAGCCTGCCCCGAACGCCGCCGCCCGCGCTGCCCGCGGCGGAAGCTCTGACGTGGTTCCTGATCCTCCGCGCCTTTTCTTCCGGCTGCACGGCGATGACAGGGACGGAGGCGATCTCGAACGGGATTCCGGCGTTCCGGACGCCTGAATCTCGGAACGCCGCGATCACGCTGGGGTGGATGGCGGCGATCCTGGGATCCTTCTTCATCGGCCTCACGGTGCTCGCGGATCGGCTGGGGATCGTGCCGACCGAGGCAGAGACCGTCGTGTCGCAGATCGCGCGGCGCCTGCACGGCACCGGAGTCTTCTATTACCTGATCCAGGCGGCGACCGCGCTCATCCTCGTCCTGGCGGCCAACACGTCCTTCGCCGACTTTCCCCGGCTGTCATCGCTGCTCGCGCGCGATCGATACATTCCACGCCAGTTCGCGAACCTCGGCGAGCGCCTCGTGTTCAGCAACGGCATCATGGTGCTGGGCGCGATGGCGGCGCTGCTGCTGGTGGTGTTCGGCGGCGAGACCCATGCCCTGATCCCGCTGTACGCCGTCGGCGTCTTCATCTCGTTCACGCTGTCGCAATCGGGAATGGTCCGCCACTGGTGGAAGGACCGCCTGCCGGGCTGGCGGCACAAGATCGGCATCAATGGTCTCGGCGCTCTGGCGACGGGGGTCGTGACGATCGTCATCGCCGCGACGAAGTTCACTCATGGCGCCTGGATCGTCGTGCTCGTCATCCCGACGCTGGTGGCGACCTTTCTGGCCATGCGCCGTCACTACGACGACGTGGCGGAGCAGCTGTCACTCGACGGGTTGGCTGGGCCGCCGCAGTTGCATCACACGGTGCTGATCATCGTGGGCGATCTGCACCGTGGCGTCGTGCGCGCGGTGCAGTACGCGAAGACGCTGGCCTCGCCCAGCGTGGCGGTGCGCGCGGTCTTCGTGGAGACGGACCCGGCGAAGACAGCGAAGCTCGAGGAGAAGTGGGCGCGCTGGGGTCTCGGCGTGCCGCTGGTGATCCTGAACTCGCCCTACCGCTCGCTGCTGCGACCGCTCATCGAGTACCTCGACGCGCTGCAGTCGCTGGGCGACGACCACATGGTGACCGTCGTCATCCCCGAGTTCCTGCCGTCCAAGTGGTGGCAGCACGTGCTGCACAACCAGACCGCGCTGCTGGTGAAGGGCGCGCTGCTGTTCCGCAAGAACACCGTCGTTGCCGATGTGCCGTATCTCCTGAAGCGCTGACGCTAGTTCTTCAGGCCGTAGAGGCGGCGCGCGTTGTCGCTGAGGATCTTGCGCTTGCGGGCTCTTCTTGCCTCATGGTTTCTTGCAGATGACGTTCAGCAGCGCCTGGCGCCGCTCGTTGCGTACGACGTCGAGCGCGCGGCGCAGCGCATCCGGAAGCGCCGCGGGATCCTCGACCTTTTCGGCCCAGCCGCCCGAGGCCTGGCAGACCATCTCGTAGTCCGGCGGGGGGTCGAGCTCGGTCAGCGGCATGCCGGTGCGCTTGGCCCAACCGTCGGGCGCGTGCGACGTCACTGCGCGCTTGACGGCGTTCCAGGCGCGGTTGTTGAAGACGATCCACAGGACGGGCGCGTCATACGCGCGCGCCACCCAGTGCGCCGCGGTCGGCGCCCCGAAGATGTACGCGCCATCGCCGACGGTGCAGATCACCGTGTGGTCCGGCTTCGCGAGCTTGGCCCCGAGCGCCGCGCCCACGCCCCAGCCGAGACCACCGGAGGACGGCGAGCCGAAGTACGTGCCCGGTGCGCGGAAGCAGCACTGGGTGGCGTCGAGATCGTATTCGTTGACGACGATCGTACGATCGTCGATCACGTCGCCCACGCAGCGGGAAAGCCACGCCATGTCGATCGGCGCGTCGTTCCTGAGCGCGCGAGCTCGCGATTCGATGGCGGCGCGCCGCTCGCGACCGGCGGCGGCGGTCTTCGCGCGCCGCTCGGCGGCGACGCGCGGGTCGAGCTGCGCGTTCAAGGCGTCGGCCAACGCCGCCAGCGTCAGGCGTGGGGCCCCCGGCAGGGCGACGTCGGCGCCGAAGCCGCGGATCGGATACCGCGTGAAGAGCGGATCGACGCCGATCTGGATGAGCTTGGCGTCCGCGCCAGGCGCCTTGAGCGACGGGAACCACGGAACGTCCGATTCGACGATGACGATGGCGTCGGCGTCGGCGAGGTGCGGTGTGCCGTCGAAGCCGCCGTGCAGCTCGTGGTCCTGAGGGAAATTCATGTGGGTGTGGAACTGGTCGACCACGGGCGCGCCGAGCGCTTCCGCCAGCGCGACGAGGGACGCGACGGCGGCGGGATCGCGGCCCGCCGCCTTGGCGAGGATCAGCGGCCTCCGCGCGGCGGCGAGCACTTTCGCGGCCTGGGCGATCGCCTCTGGTCCAGCGACCGTGGCCAGCGGCTTGGGCGCGCGGGACGTCGGCGAGTACTCGAAGGACTCCTGCGCCTCGGACAGGACCTCGCGCGGCAGCGTGAGGTACACCGGACCCTGCGGCTCGGCGGAGGCGATGGCCAGCGCCCGGTCGACGACCGTTTCCAGCTGAACGAAGTTGCGCAGCTCGTAATCCCACTTGACGAACTCGCGCGCGAGCCCCGCCTGATCGAACGACTCCTGCGCCCAGTGGATCGGCCGATTGCGGGCGCCGGGCATCCCCGCTTCGGTGATGGGGTTGCGACCGGCGGTGAACAGCATCGGGACGCCGACGCGCGAGGCATTGATGATGCCGGCCAACGCGTTCGCGGCACCGACGATCACGTGCACCATGACCGCCTGCGGCCGGCCGGTCACCATCGCATAGCCGTGAGCCATCGCCACCGCAGGCGTCTCGTGGGGCACCGTCACGGGCCTGGGCAACGCCTGGCCCTGAGCCAGCCGCTTGGCCCACGCCTCGATCAGCGGGGCGAAATCGGTGCCGGCGTTGGCGAAGAGGTATTCGACGCCGCGCGCGGCGAGCATTTCCAGATAGGCCTCGGCGGTGGACTCGATCGCGATCTTCTTGGTCATGGGTCCCTCGGGGGCGTCAGCGCCGCGAAAGTGGCCTAGACTAGCACGGGCGCGCTATAAGAATAGGGATGCCCGCGCGCGCCCAGGCCGTTTCCGTCCTCCTGCCCGTCCTCAACGAGCGCGATAATCTCGACCAGTTGCATGCGCGCCTGACGGCGGCGCTCAAGCCGCTGGGGCGCGACTACGAAATCGTCTTCGTCGACGACGGCAGCACGGATGGGTCATGGGACGTGATGAGACGCCTCGCCGCCGCGGATCGTGCCGTGCGCCTCGTGCGGCTGCGGCGCAACTTCGGTCAGACGGCCGCCCTCGCCGCCGGCCTCGCGCACTCGCGCTATCCCGTCGTCGTCACCCTCGACGCCGATTTGCAGAACGATCCCGCGGACATCCCGCGGCTCCTCGCCGTGCTCGACGCCGGCGACGACGTCGTCTGCGGCTGGCGGCGCGCCCGGCAGGATCCGTGGCTCACGCGACGGCTGCCGTCGGCGCTCGCCAACCGTCTCATCCGCCGGCTCACCGGCGTGAGCCTGCACGACATCGGCTGCACGCTCCGCGCCTATCGTCGCGACGTGCTCACCGACGTCCACCTCTATGGCGACATGCATCGCTATCTACCTGTTTTGGTGGCGTGGGTGGGCGGGCGCATCGCGGAGATCGAGGTCGTCCATCACCCGCGTGCGGCCGGCACGTCGAAATACGGCCTGCTCCGCACGTTCCGGGTGGTGGTCGACCTGCTGACCATCAAGTTCCTCGGCGATTACGCGACGCGTCCCAATGCGATCTTCGGCGGCTTCGGCCTGGCTAGTCTCGCGCTCGGCGCCGTTGCGTTCGTCATCGTCGCCTATCGCGTGCTCGTGCTGCGACGGCTCGAGGCCACGCCGATGGTGTTTCTCATGGTGTTGTTCGTCCTCACCGGCGTGCTGTCCATCCTCATCGGCTTCCTCGCCGACATCGTTATCCGCGGCTTTTACGAGACGCACCGCCGGCCCGCGTTCTACGTCCGCGAGACGGACGGCATCCAGGTAGGCGAGTAGCGCCGGTGTGCGGGATCGTGGGCGTCGTGCTGGCGCGGCCGGACGGCCGGCCCGACCAGACGGTCGTCAAGCGCATGGCGGATCGCATCGCGCACCGCGGTCCCGACGACGAGGGCTTCGTGGTGCGCGGTCCTGCTGCGCTCGGCGTGCGTCGGCTGCGTATCATCGACCTCGAGGCCGGTCGCCAGCCGATGACCGGTGAGGACGCGACCGTGTGGGTGGCCTTCAACGGGGAGATCTACAACTATCGCGAGCTCACGACGCGGCTGACCTCGGCGGGGCACGTGTTCCGCACGCGCTCCGACACCGAAGCGATCGTGCACGCGTGGGAGGCGCGCGGCGTCGACGCGCTCGACGATCTCGAGGGGATGTTCGGGCTTGCCGTCTGGAACGACGCCACGCGCACGCTCGTGCTGGCGCGGGACCGACTGGGCATCAAGCCCCTCTACTACGCGGTGCTCCCCGACGCTCTCGTCTTCGCCTCCGAGCTGAAAGCAATGCTGGAGCATCCTGGCGTATCGCGCGAGCTCGACATGGAGGCGCTGTCCGCCTATCTCGCGCACGACTGGGTGCCGCCGCCGCGTTCGATGGTGAAGGGTGTCCGAAAGCTGCCGCCCGGCCACCGGCTGATCTACACGCGCGGCGAGGCACGGGTCGAGCGCTGGTGGGATGTCCGGTATGAGGACGGCGCACGGGTGATGGCGCCTCAGGCCGCGGCGCGGCTCGGCGCCGTGCTCGACCTCTCGGTCCGCCAGCATCTGCTCTCTGACGTGCCGCTCGGCGTCTTCCTGTCCGGCGGACTCGATTCCACGACCGTCGCGATGTTCGCGCGGCGTCACGTGAGACGTCTCAGCACGTTCTCGATCGGCTTCGAGGACCGATCGTTCGACGAATCCAAATACGCGCGCCGGGTCGCGGCCATCCTCGAGACCGATCACCACGAGAACATTCTCGGCCCGAACGCCGCCCTCGACCTCGTCGAGCACCTCGGCGAACTGGTGGACGAGCCGCTTGGCGACGCGTCGATCCTGCCCACTTATCTCCTGTCGCGGTTCGCACGCAAGTCGGTGACGGTGGCGCTGTCGGGTGATGGCGGCGACGAGCTGTTCGCAGGCTACCCGACCTATCAGGCGCACCGCGTGGCTCACGCGTGGACGCGCGTACCGCGCGCGGCACGAGCGGTGGCGCGCGCGGTCGTCGACCGTTGGCCCGTCTCGCACGACAACCTCAGCCTGGACTTTCGGCTCAAACGCTTCGTGGCCGGGGCCGATCTGGATCTGGACACGCGCCACGCCGTGTGGATGGGCTCCTACACCCCCGCGGAGCAGCGCGCGCTGCTGATGCCCGCGGCGCTGCAGCGCCTGCCGGCGAGCCCGTCTTACGCCGAATGGCAACGCCTGGCGGCGGAGGCGCCGGCGGGGCCGTGGCTGCACCGCATCCTCTATCTGGACCTCAAGGGCTATCTCGCCGAGGGCGTGTTGCAGAAAGTGGATCGCGCATCCATGGCGTGCTCGCTCGAGGTGCGCGTGCCGCTCCTCGATCGGCGCGTCGTCGAGGTGGCCGCCGCCCTTCCGCCCGAGATGAAGCTGCACCGGCTCACCACCAAGCGCGTCCTCAAGTGGCTGGTGCGTCATCGGCTCCCCCGCGACATCGTCGGACGGTCGAAGCACGGCTTCGGCGTTCCACTCGCGCGATGGTTCCGCACCGAGCTGCGCCCGCTCGTGCACGAGGTGTGCGAGGAGGGGGCCCTGCGCCGCGCGGGGCTCGTCGATCCCGACGTCGTCAACGCGCTGATCCGCGAGCACATGCGCGGCGAGGCCGATCACCGCAAGAAGCTCTACACGCTGCTCGTCCTGCTGCTGTGGACGCGGCGGCACCGCATCGCCTGATGCGCGAGCGCCTGATCGAGTGGCTCGCGTGTCCGACCTGCGACGGTCGCCTGACGCTGCGCGGCGCCACGGGGCGCGGCGGGGACATTCGCGACGGCGTCCTGCGCTGTGAAGGATGCGATGCGCGATATCCGATCGCGCGCGGGATTCCGCGCCTCGTACCGAGCGCGGTGAATGGCGACGCTGCGGTCGTGGCGGAGCGCTTCGGCTACGAATGGACGCGGTTCGCGGAGATCCGGCCGCAATATCGCGAGCAGTTTCTCGGCTGGATCGCGCCGGTGCAACCCGAGGCGTTCGAGGGGCGGCTCGTGCTGGACGGCGGCTGCGGCAAGGGCCGGCATCTACGGCTGGCGGCCGAGTTCGGCGCGCGTGAGGTGATCGGCATCGACCTCGGCGACGCGGTGGAAGCGGCGGCGCGGAACACGGAAGAGCTCGATACCGTGCACGTCGTGCAGGGCGACCTCACGCGCCCGCCGGTTCGCCGGGGCACGATGGATCTCGTCTACTCCGTGGGTGTCCTGCATCATCTACCATCCCCCGCCGATGGATTTCGCGCGCTCGCTCGGCTGCTCGTGCCGGGCGGTATGTTCGTCGCGTGGTGCTACGCCCGCGAGGGCAATGGCTGGGTGCTGGCCCTCGTCGACCCCGCGCGCCAGGTGACGAGCCGGCTCCCGCTCCACGTCGTGAGCGGCCTGGCCGCCGCATTGACGGCTCCGCTGTGGCTGGCCCTCCGGGCGCTCTACGCGCCCGCCCGTTCACGCCCGCGGCTGCGCCGATGGCTGCCGTACGAAAGCTACCTCTGCGATCTCGTCCCGTTCCCGTTTCGCGAGGTCCATTCCATCGCCTTCGACCAGCTGCTGACCCCCGTGGCGCACTACATGCCGCGGGACGAGATCGAGCGCTGCTTCGCCGCCAGCGGCGTTCGACTCGCCTCGCTCCGCTGGCACCACGCCAACAGCTGGGCGGCGTGCGGCCACCTCTAGCACGACGCCTGCTCGGCGGGCTGTGCGGTTACCTCAGCCCCCGGCGGTGATCGCGTCGCACACGGCGGGCGACGGTGCCGAGGCTCTCCGCTGCCGGAGCTCGAAGAAGGCCGATGTGTGCACGGTCTCGAACGAGGAGGCGACGGCACCCTCGAATGCGCGGCGCTCCGGTGGATCGGTCTCGATGAGACGGGGAAACGCCGAGCGCAGCACCGTCGCGTCGAGCCCGCGGCGGTCGATCACGACCCATTGCGCGTTGCGCAACACGCCGACGCACGTGCTGCGGAACTGCTCCGGGCTCGTGTATCCGGGCGTCAGGACGTCGAGCGCGGCGGCGTGCCGGCGTGCGGTGAGGTAGGGAAGCATCGGCGTGTACGGATAGAAGAAGAACGCGTCCCGCGCGCCGGTGCGCTCGATCTCTGCCACGAGCGCCGCAAGGTCGCGGGCCCACGGGCTGGGCGGGTGCTCCACGACCCCGCGCGCGGTCGCGATCAGCGTCGTGGGTCGAGCGAGGACTGACACCCTGAGCGTGGCCGCGTACGCGAGCTGGCCGAGCGCCACGACCACGAGCAACGCGGCCGCCGCGTTCGCCGTCCGCGCGGGCAGCCGACCGAGCAGCTCGGCGACCACGAGCGCGAAGAGCGGCGCCGCGAGCGGCGCTGCGTACGCGAGGTGCGGTGTGTCGGGACGTGGAAACACGCCGACGAGCCCGACGACGGCGAGCGCGAGGCAGATATGAAAGCGTCGATCTCGCCAGAGTCCGCCGCGCGCCACCGTCACGCCGATCACCGTGAGCAGAGTGGTCGCCGGTAAGAACGCGACGACCGCCGCGTCGGCGAGGGTCGCGAAGCGGCCGAAGGTCACGCCCTGGATGGCCGCATAGCGTGTGAGCGGAAACCGCACGAGGCCATCGAACGCCGGCAGGAGCGTGCCCGTTGCAGCGAGATACAGCAGCATCGCGAGCGGGAAGATGACCATTCCCGCGAGCGCTGGGGTGCAGCGCCGCCGCTCGCCGGGCGTGCCGAGCAGCACGGCCAGCACCGCCGCACACAGCAGCGCCCCGCGCGTGTGAGTGATCGTCACCGCGGCCCCCGCGAAGAGACCGGCGCCGAAGAGAGCGATCAGTCGCGACCGGCCTGCATCGAGCGCCCCGAGCAGGCACGTCCCCGACGCCATGCAAGCAGCCGTCGTCAACGCGTGGTGGTTCGACTCGATGGACACGCGGACGACCCAGGGCAGGGCGAGCAGCGCGGCAAGCGTTCGACTCCCCGACGCACGGCGGGCCGACACGTAGAGCAGCGCGGCCGTGGCGGCGATTACCGCGGCGGAAAACGCGCGAGCCGCGAGGAAATCGCTTCCGAAGAGCCGCATCCACGCGGCCGGGATCAGGAAGGCGCCCGGGGGCAAAATCTCGAAGAAATCCCGATAGAGCGCCTGGCCATCCAGGACCCGGACGGCTCCGTGCAGCACGACGCCCTCGTCGCCGAGCCACAAGACCCAGCGCAAGATCGGCACATAGTAGAGGATCGCGAAGAGCGGCACCGCATAGAGGAACGGATCGCGCAGCGGGCGCATCATCGCGGGCGCGTGAAGATCTCGGTGCGGCCGATGGTCTCCGTCACCACGAAGCGATTCTGCAATAGCTGATCGCGGAGGGCGTCGCGGTTCGGCGTTCGATTGCCGACGGCGACGACGTCGACGTCGCCCCGGCTCAGGTGCGACATCAGCGAGGTCCCCGACATCAGCCTGAACTGTGCGACCTGCCGCGGTGAGAGATGGTTCGCGTAATAGAGCGCGAAATGGTTCTCCATCCCGGGCAGCATCGCCGCGCGCGTCTCGACGAGGTACCCCGGCCAGAAGGTGACGGCGAACGGATGTTCCAGCCGCAGGTGGCGGTCGACAGCGTGGCCCACCGCTCGAATGGTCGGGATGCGCCAGTCGCCTGGATTCTCGTGTCCCTCGATGAGCTCGGCGCTCACCGTGAAGCGGTACACGTCGGCCGGCGACATCAGGATGTAGGCGACGACCACCACCGCGACGAGGTGACGCGCCCGCGACGTTGCGTCCTCACGAACGACGTTCGCGATGAAGACGACGGCGTCGACCAGCAGGAACGGCACCAGCATGCAGAAGTACTGACCGTACACCGGCCTCGGCACGTGACTCGCGGCGAACAGGCAGAGCGCGATCAGCGAGGCGAGCGGCAGCGGGCGGCGCGCCCGTGCGCACGCGATCCAGGCGGCCAGGCAGGGCAGCACCAGAAAAACGAACTGTCGGGCCGTCGCCGTCGTCGTGCCGAGCAGGCCGAACAGCGCCAGCGCGGGGCGGGTCTTCTGCGCCCACCAGCTGCCCGTCTCGGGCATGGGGAACGCCTCGTCGCGCAAAACTTGATTGCCGACGATGTTGAACAGAAACGTCTCGGGGTCGATGGCGAGCAAGCAGGCGGCGGGAAGCAGCGCCAGCGCGAAGCCGACGGCGAATCGCGCGAGCTGCGTCAAGCGGGCGCGGCCGTCACGTTCTCTCAAGTAGAGCTCGAACAGGAACGCCGGCAGGATGCCGACAACGTACACGCGGCATGCGACGGCGAGCCCGAGCAGCAGGCCGCTGGCGGCCCAACGCCAGCGAACGCGCGTGGAGAGGACGACATACGCTCCGAACATCAGCAGCGTCACGGGCGCATAGGCCTTGACGAGCGGATACCAGCCGAACGCGAACCCGGAGGCCGTCAGCACCAATGCTCCACCCATGCCCCACGCCCGTGAGCCCGTGAGCACGGTGATCTGACGACAGACGAGCAGGGTCAGCGCGATGCAGAGCACCGCCGACAGCAGGCGGGCGGCGTACCACGAATACCCGAACAGCAGCATCCACGCCCCGTACAGATAGGGCAGCAGGTACATCTGCGGATAGAAGAAGTCGTGATACAGCACACGGCCCTCGACGACGAGCCGTGAGACGAGCAAGTACGCTCCTTCGTCGGCGTCGACGATGCGGAACAATGACATGGGAACGAACACGGCCGCCGCGGCGAGCGCGAGCAGGGAGTACACGACGGCGGGGCGCGACGTCACCGCGGCATGGTCGCCCATCTCATCGTGTCCTCGACAGGAGAGCCTGGCGAAGTGCCAGCGATCCATTATGGCAAGGCCAGGGCCCGCCGACGAAGACATTTCCGAGTTGGAGTACAGTTATGACGCCATGACCACCGGGCGGGTGCGCGGCGGCTTCAACCAGTACGGCCTCACGGTCGGCATCCTCGTCCTCGACACGCGCTTTCCGCGCATCGTCGGCGATATCGGTAACGCGCGGACGTTTCCGTTTCCCGTGCGCTATCACCGCGTGACCGGCGCCGACCCCGATCTCGTCGTGAGGCGCGGCGCCGCGGGACTGCTTCCGGCGTTCGTCGAGGGGGCCAAGGCGCTCGAGCGCGAGGGCGTCGGCGCGATCACGACGAGCTGCGGGTTCCTCATCAAGTACCAGGCCGAGCTGGCGCGCGCCGTCCGCGTGCCCGTATTCACGTCGAGCCTGCTGCTGGTGCCGCTCGTCCACCGAATGCTGCCCCCGGGCGGCCGCGTCGGCATCATCACCGTCAACGCCGGCACGTTGTCACCCGAGCACCTCGCCGCGGCGGGTGTCGGCGCCGACGTGCCGCTGGCGGTCGTGGGCATGGAGACGGAAAAGGAATTCACGCACGTGCTGCTCGACGACCAGCCGGAGCTCGATGTGGATCTCGCGCGCGAGGAGCACGTGCGCGTCGCGCGGCGGCTCGTCGCCGAGCACCCCGACGTCGCGGCGATCGTGCTCGAGTGCACCAACATGCCGCCGTACACCGCCGAGATCCAGCGCGAGACCGGTCGCCCCGTTTTCGACATCGTTTCGCTCGTGACCATGGTCCACGACGCGCTGGTCGCGGGCCAGCCGCCCCGGCGCGCCTGACGGCGTCGGCGTGGCCGACCTCGTCGCCGGCGTCGACGGCTGTCGCGCGGGTTGGGTCGTCATCCTCACGCAAGGCGCATGTGGCGATGGCGGAGGCGGGGCCGCGGAGGTGGCCGTCGCGCCCGATTTCCGCGGCGTGCTCGACCTCACGCGGGAGGCGTGTGTCGTCGGCGTGGACATGCCGATCGGCCTTCTCGACGCCGCGGCGCCCGGAGGCCGCGAGTGCGACCGCCACGCGCGTCGGCTGCTGGGGCGGGTCCGAGCCTGCTCGGTGTTCAGCCCGCCCGTGCGTGCGGCGCTCGTGCGAGGCAGCTATCGCCGCGCGCTCTCGACCAATCGCGCGAGCAGCACGGCGCGGCTCGGTATTTCGATCGAGTGCTTCGGCTTGTTTCCACGGCTGCGCGAGGTCGACGAGGCCCTGACCGCCGATCTCGCGCTCGCGGAGCGCGTCACGGAGATCCACCCGGAGCTGTCCTTTCGGGCGCTCGCCGGCACGGCCGTGGGCCTCGGTGAGCCGAAGCGCTCGCCACGCGGCCTCGCCCGACGGGTCACGCTGCTGCGTCCGGTCTTTCCGCGCCTCGCGCGCTTGCTCGAAACGCGGCTGCCGGGCGTCGCCCCCGACGACGTCCTCGACGCCCACGCCGTCGCCTGGAGCGCCGCCCGTGTCGCGCGCAACAGCGCCGTGTGTCTGCCGACGCGGCCCGCGCCGCGTGATGCCCGCGGGCTGCCGATGGCGATCTGGTACTGAACCCTCATCCGCCTGGAGGATTCGCGATGCCGATCACGAGCCGGTATCTGTTCACCGCGTCGATGGATGTGGACCCCGCCAAGGAGGGGCTCTTCAACGAGGTCTACGATCGCGAGCACGTGCCGACGATCCTCAAGGTGCCCGGCGTGGTGTCGGCTCTGCGCTTCAAGCGCCGGCCGCTGGAGATGATCATCGGCGGCGAGCGCAAGACCATCGTCATCGAGGGCGAGCCGAGCTACACGGCGCTCTACGAGCTCGAGAGCCCGTCGGTCCTCGTGAGCCCGGAGTTCGCCAGGGCGGTCGAGGCCGGACGCTGGCCGGGCGAGGTGCGGCCCTTCACGAAGACCCGCAAGCACTTCATGTGGGAGCGGATCTAGCGTCGTGCTGCGAGTCGCTCGATGAGCACGCGATCCGCGGGCGGAAATTCGTAGGCGCCGAGCCGCTGCGGCTCGACCCACGTCATCGCCTGGCCCTCGCGCGGCTCCACCGAGCCGGACTCGACGCGACACTCGTAGAAGTGCAGCACGACGGTGCGGTCGGGATATTCCCACCGCACCGTCTCCACGAGCTTGCCGACGGCGAACGCCGCGCCCAGCTCCTCGTGCAGCTCGCGCCGCAGGGCGACGTCGGGTGACTCGCCGACCTCCAGCTTGCCGCCGGGAAATTCCCAGAGCCCCGCGAGGTGGCTGCCCCGACGGCGCTGCGTGATCAGGTAGCGTCCAGCGGAGTCGCGGATGAGGGCGGCCGCGACCTCGATGACCAGCGGCACCGCGCTACGAAGGCGCCCCGCGTGCGGCGCCGAGAGCCGGAAAGGTCGCGCATATGCGGCGCATCGGACACGGCGCGCAGCGGGGCCGCCGCGGCGTGCACCACGTCGCGCCGAAGTCCATGAGCGCCTGGTTGAAGTCGTATCCGCGCCCGCGCGGCACGAGCGCCTGCGCCAGCGCCCACAGCCGCGCCTCGCCGCGCAGCCGCTTGACTCGTCGAGGGCCGAGGAACACGCGGCCGAGCACCCGGCGCACGTTCGTATCGAGCACGGCCGCGTCGCGCCCGAACGCAAACGACAGCATGGCGCCCGCGGTGTAGCGGCCGACGCCGGGCAGGGCGCGCAGGGCCTCGCCATCGTCGGGGAGGCGCCCCCCGTAGCGCGCCAGCGTCTCGCGAGCGATGGCGTGCAGGCGCACGGGGCGCACGTTGTAGCCGAGCGGGTACCAGAGACGGCGGACATCCTCGACGTCGGCGGCGGCCAGCGCGCGCAGCGTTGGATACGCTTTCAGGAATTCGCGGTACTTCGGAATCACGCGCTCGACCTGCGTCTGCTGCAGCATGATCTCGGACACCAGCACGCGATAGGGCGCACGCGTGCGACGCCAGGGCAGGTCGCGCCCGTGGCGCGCGTACCACGCGAGCAAACGACGCTGGAAGGCGCGCACGGCGGACGGCGGCGGCGACACGGCGCGCAGTCTAGCATGTGGCGGGTACAATGGACGCCGTGTCCTCGCACGACGCCAGCCTCGCCGACTACCGCGCCGCGCGCGACGCCGTCGGTGTCGTCGATCGCTCGGATCTCGGCGTGGTCGAGGTCAGCGGTCGCGACCGCGCGAAGTTTCTCCACGCGCTCTTGAGCAACGACGTCGCCTCGCTCGCGCCCGGCCAGGGCTGCGCGGCGGCGCTGCTCGACGTGCACGGCAAGGTCCAGGTCCTTCTCGTCGTCTGGGCGCTCGACGATCGCATACTGCTGCTGACGCCGCCCGGGATGGGTGAGTCCACCGTCGCCGCGCTCGATCACTATCTCTTCGCGGAGAAGGTCGTTCTCACAGACGTGACCGGCCAGCACGCGAGGCTGATGCTCATCGGTCCCGCGGCCGACGAGACGGTCAAGCGCGTCACGGGCGTGGCACCTCCGGAGGCGCCGTGGTCGCACGTCGTAGGCTCGCTCGACGGTGTCGAGGCGCGCGTCGTTCGCGGCGGGGAGCTCGGCGAGCGTGAAGTGTGGCTCGCCGTGCCGTCGGCGGAGCGGACGCGGGCATGGAATGCCGTCGTCGCGGCGGGCGCGCGACCGCTCGGCGCCGCCGCCGTCGAGTCGCTGCGAATGGAGGCCGGCATGCCGCGCTACGGGACGGACGTGGACACCACGGTGCTGCTGCCGGAGATCCCGTTCGAGCGTCTCGTCTCGCACACGAAGGGGTGCTATCCGGGGCAGGAGGTGGTCGTGCGAATACGGGACCGCGGCCACGTCAACCGTCATCTGCGCGGTCTCCTCCTCGAGGGAGATGCGACACCGGCGCGCGGCGCCGAGGTCGTGGCCGACGGCGCCGTCGTCGGCCAGGTGACGAGCGCGACGCGCTCGCTCGGGCTGCAGCGTCCCATCGCCCTGGCCTTCGTCAAGCGCCAGCAGGCGCCCGGTGCGCGGGTGAGCGTGCGCGCCGACGGCGCCACGCTGCCGGCGACCGTCAGCGACCTGCCGTTCGCGCGCTGAGCCGATCGTGAGCGACAACCGCCTGGCGCGCGAGACGAGCCCGTACCTGCTGCAGCACGCGCACAATCCCGTCGACTGGTATCCGTGGGGCGAGGAGGCCTTCGCGCGCGCCCGCGCCGAGGACAAACCGATCTTGTTGTCGGTCGGCTATTCGGCCTGCCACTGGTGTCACGTGATGGAGCGCGAGTCGTTCGAGAACACCGACATCGCCGCGGTGATGAATCGCCACTTCGTCAACGTGAAAGTCGACCGCGAGGAGCGACCGGACGTCGACCACATCTATATGCAGGCCGTGCAGTCGATGACGGGGCAGGGCGGCTGGCCCATGACGGTCTTTCTCACCCCGGACGGCACGCCCTTCTACGGCGGCACGTATTTCCCGCCCGTGGATCGCCACGGCCTGCCCGGCTTTCCGCGGCTGCTGCAGGCGCTCGCGGACGCGTGGCAGACGCGACGTGGGGACGTTCTCGACAACGGGCGGCAGCTGGCCGCCGCGCTGGGCCAGGAGTCACGGCTGCGTGCGGCAGGCACCCTCCTGGGCGACGAGATCCTCTTCTCGGCATTTCAAGGCGTGTCGACGCAGTTCGACGAAGAGCATGGCGGGCTCGGCGGCGCGCCGAAATTCCCGCAGCCGATGATCTGGGAATTCGTGCTTCGCTTCGCGCGCCGCAGCGACAATGCCTATGCGCGACGGATGGCGCACACGACGCTGGTGAAGATGGCGCGCGGCGGCATCTACGACCAGCTCGGCGGCGGCTTCGCGCGCTATTCGGTCGATCGTCTGTGGCTGGTGCCGCACTTCGAGAAGATGCTCTACGACAACGCGCAGCTCGCCTCGCTCTATCTGCATGCCTGGCAGGCGTTCGGCGACCCCGAGTGCCGCCGCGTGTGCGAGGAGACGCTCGACTACGTCGTGCGCGAGATGACCGACCCGGCCGGTGGCTTCTATTCCGCGCAGGACGCGGACTCCGAGGGCCACGAGGGCAAATTCTTCGTCTGGACACCCGACGAGATCCGCGCCGTCCTCGGAACGGACGCGGACGCGGCGATGGCGTACTGGGGCGTCGACCGAGGCGCGAATTTCGAGGGCAAGAGCATTCTCTGGCTGCCCGGTCAGCCGGATCCGGAACGCGCGGCGCCGTGGCGTGGCAAGCTGTTCGAGGCGCGCGAGCGCCGCGTGAAGCCCGGCCGCGACGACAAGGTCCTCGCAGCCTGGAACGGTCTCATGGCGCGCGCGCTTGCGGAGGCGGGTCGCGCGCTCGGCCGCGCCGAGTACGTCACCGCGGCGCGCCGCAACGCCCAGTTCGTGCTCGGGAGCATGCGCTCCGGCGGTCGCCTGCTGCGCACGTGGAAGGCAGGCGCCGCCAAGCTGAAGGGTTATCTCGAAGATCACGCGATGGTGGCCGCCGCGTTGCTCGAGCTGTATGCGGCTACGTTCGACCGGCTGTGGCTCGACGAGGCGCGCGGTCTCGCCGACGAGATGCTGCGCCTGTTCTGGGACGAGGGCGTCGGCGGATTCTTCGACACCGGCAGCGATCACGAGCGTCTGATCGTCAGGCCACGCAACCTCTACGACAACGCGGTGCCGTGCGGATCGTCCGTCGCCGTCGAGGTCCTCCTGCGCCTGGCCGCGCTGACCGGCGACGAGCGCTACGAGCGCCACGCCCTGTCGGCGCTGCGCCCGATGGCCGATCTTCTCGGACGTCACCCGACGGCGTTCGGGCGCTTCCTCTGCGCGCTCGATTTCCACGTGGGACCGCGCGCAGAGGTCGCGCTGGTGGCGCCTCAACGGCTGGACGAGACGACCGAGCTGGCCCACGAGGTTTTCGCACGTTTCCTGCCGAATCTCGTCTCCGCCGGAATGGTCGACGGCCATCGCGAGGCGGCGACCGGCGTGCCCCTGCTCGAAGGCCGTGCCGCCGTCGACGGCAAGCCGACGGCGTACGTGTGCCGCAATTACGTGTGTGAGCTGCCGGTGACCGACCGCACCGCGCTCGCCAAACAACTCGATGGTCTACGGAGCCGCTGATGAGCGTCACCCGCCGTGCGCTGCTCGCCACGGTTGCCCTGGGACTGGCCCCGGGCCGCGCCGCCGCCCAGCTGGACCAGCTTCTCAAACAGTTGCCGCAACTACCCGGCGGAACTGGCGGATCATCGGCGCCTGATTCGCTCGGAGACGTCAAGATCGGAGAGGGGCTGAAGCAGGCGCTGCAGGTCGGAACCGAGAACGCCGTGAAGCTGACCGGGAAGACCGACGGCTACTTCAAAAATCAGGCGATCAAGATCCTCATGCCCGAGAAGCTCAAGACGTTCGAGAGCGGTCTGCGTACGGTCGGTTACGGCAAGCAGGTCGACGATTTCGTCTTGCGCATGAACCGCGCGGCGGAGGCCGCGGCCCCGTCGGCCAAGAACATCTTCTGGGACGCGATCGGGGCGATGACCATCAACGACGCGAAGGGCATCCTCAACGGACCGGATACGGCGGCCACCGATTACTTCAAAACGAGGACGACGGGGCAGCTGACCACGGCGTTCTCGCCGGTCGTGCATCGCACGATGACCGAGGTCGGCGCGACGAAACAGTACGAGGATCTCTTCGGGCGCGCGCAGCAGATTCCGTTTCTCAACCTCGAGGCGTTCGATCTCGACCACTACGTCGTCGGCAGGGCGCTCGACGGTCTGTTCCACGTCGTCGGCGACGAGGAAAAGAAGATCCGCACGAATCCCGCCGCGCGCGTCACCGATCTCCTGCGCGAGGTGTTCGGCCAGCGCTGACGGGATGCGCGTCATCGCGCCGGGGGCCTGCGAGAGACCGGACTCGCCTGGCCGCCGTTCTCTCTCTATCTTCATACCCATTAGTATGTCGGCGATCACCGCGGAGCCGACGCGGCGCATCGTCCGCCACTGACCATTCCCGTCCAGCGTGGACAGATTGGCTGGCAAGTCTCTGACCGGTCAGCGACCGGTCAGCGCGCTAACTCGTTGATGCGACGGGTGGAGTGGCTGTGGCATCCGCTCTGCACTTTCGATCGCTGCCGACGCGGACACTATCCGCGCGCTGGAACGGCTCTGTGACGCCGTCATTCGCGTGCGCATCGATGCGCCGCGGAGGCTGCAATGAACCGTTACCCCCGACTCTTCGTCGTGGTGGCGCTGGTGGTGCTGGCCCTGATCCCGTCCGCCGCGCAACCGTTGCGCGCTGGCGACTCGTCGAACGTCCACGTCTCGCCGAAAGTCCGAAAGAAGGTCGCGGACGAAGGGCGCGCGCGCGTCATCATCCAGCTCCGACTCCCCGGCCACGGTCATATCCCCGAGGGACGTCTCACGCACGCGGCGGCGTCGATTCAGCGCTCCGACATCGCGAAGACGCGCGGGTCGGTGCTGGCGAGACTCAAGAAGTACAACTACCGGATCGTGCACCAGTACACCTACGTTCCGCTGCTCGCGCTGGAGCTGGACGCCAGCGCGCTGGCGGAGCTCGAAGGCTCGGCGATGTGGGTCGATCGCGTGTTCGAGGACTCGCTGAAGAAGCCGCTTCTGCCGGAAAGCGTGCCCCTCATCGGCGGTGACGTCGCGTGGGGACGGGGATTCGACGGCAGCGGCACCATGGTGGCTGTCCTCGATACCGGTGTCGACAAGACGCATCCGTTCCTGGTCGGCAAGGTCGTCGAGGAAGCGTGCTACTCGAGCACGGTCGCCAAGCACAGCACGACCTTCTGCCCCAATGGCGCCGAAGAGCAGGTCGGCCCGGGCGCGGCTGTGCCGTGTCCGCTCGACGCGCAAGGCTGCTTCCACGGCACGCACGTGGCCGGCATCGCGACCGGCAACGGTGCCACCGCCGGCGTGACGTTTTCCGGCGTCGCCCCGGGCGCACAGCTCATGGCCGTGCAGGTGTTCTCGAAATTCACCTCGGTCGCCGACTGCGGCCTGTTCAACACGCCGTGCGTGGGCGCCTATACGTCGGATCTGATCGCCGGCCTGGAGCGCGTCTACGCGGTGAAGGACACGCACAACATCGCGTCGGTCAACCTGAGCCTCGGTGGCGGATCGTTCAACGCACCGTGCGACAGCGAGCCCGAGAAGGGCATCATCGACACCCTGCGGGCGGCCGGTATCGCCACGGTCGTCGCATCCGGTAACGACGGCTCGCCGACCACGCTGTCGTCGCCGGCCTGTATCTCCTCGGCGGTCAGCGTCGGCTCGACCACGAAGACGGATGTCGTCTCCTCGTTCTCGAACGTGACGCCGTTCATGTCGTTGTTCGCCCCCGGCGAGGACATCCTCTCCTCGGTCACCGGCGGCGGCTTCGCCGTGCTGAGCGGAACGTCGATGGCCACGCCGCACGTCGCCGGCTCGTGGGCGGTGCTGAAACAGGCAGCGCCGACGGCCACCGTCGATGAGGTTCTCGACGCGCTGCAGACGACCGGTGTCCCGATCACGGACCTGCGCAGCGGCACTCCGGTGACCCGGCCACGCATCCGGGTGGATCGGGCGCTCGACGAGCTCGTGCCGCCGGTGGTGACGGTGACGGCGATCTCACCGAGCAGCGGGAAGGTCGGCTTCACGGTGCCCGTGACGATCACCGGCACCGGATTCGTGAATGGCGCCACCGTGAGCGCTGGTGCAGGGATCTCCGTGAGCAACGTCGCCGTGGCCTCGCCGACGCAATTGACGGCGACATTCGCGATCGCCGGCACGGCGGCGCTCGGACCGCGCAGCGTGAAAGTCACGCTTCCGACCGGGGACATCGCCACCCTGAGCCAGGGCTTCACGGTGAACCCGGCCGTCACGCTGTCGCTGGTCTATAACGGCAAGCTGCGCGACAGGGTAGGTGGCGGCGACACCGCGCGCGCTGCCGACGGCGCCGCGGACGGTACGCTCACGATGACGCTGAGCGCGGCCGGCGGACGAACCATCACGGCGCTGCGGCTGCAAAACGGCATCGGCGGGGCCTGGGACACGACGTCGCCGAACGCCTCGTGGCTCCTCGGTGTCGCCACGTCGCTGGACGGAGCGCTCCTCAACGACGCCGTCACCATGGCCGTGAGCACCACGGTGGCCGACAACGGCGGCCTCGTCTTGTTCGCTTCCGATTACGGCGGCGGGCTCGGGTTCGGAACCGGCCGGTCGATGACCGTGATCGCGACCCTCTCCGATGGCACGTCGGTGCAGGCGACCACGACCATCGCCAGCACGACGCCGACGGTGACGACGGTGACGCCGAATCAGGGGGCGTCGGGGACGGCGGTGTCGGTCACGATCGACGGTAGCGCGTTCGCGAGCGGCGCGACGGTCGGCGCGGGCGCGGGCATCGCCGTGAGCAACGTGACGTTCGTATCCTCTACCCGACTGACCGCGACGTTTACGATCGCGAGCGCCGCGACGTCCGGCGCGCGCGATGTGACGGTGACGAACCCCGGTGGCGCCGGCTCGACGCTCGCCAGAGCCTTCACGGTGACGACGCCGCAGACCGTGAACCTCTCGCTGGTCTACAACGGCAAGCTGCGCGACAGGGTCGGCGGCGGCGACACCTCGCTGGGCGCCGACGGTGCGGTCGACGCCACGATGACGCTGACGCTGAGCGTCGCCGGTGGTCGCACGATCACCGCTCTGCAGCTTTCGAACGGCATCGGAGGAACGTGGGACACGACTTCGCCGAACGCCGCCTGGGTGCTCGGCGTGGCGACGTCTCTGGACGGCGCGCTGCTGAACAGCGCGTCCACGATGGCGGTCAACACGACCGTCCCGGATGGCGGCAGCCTGCGGCTGTTCGCCTCCGACTACAACAGCGGCCAGGGCTTCGCGGCGGGCCGCACTCTGACGGTGACTGCGACGTTCTCCGACGGAACGTCGGCGCAGGCGACGACGACGACGACCGCGTCGGTTGTCGTGAGCACGGTGTCCCCCGCGCAGGGCACCAGGGGCTCGACGGTCCCGGTGACGATCGATGGGAGCGGCTTCGTGAGTGGCGCGACGGTGAACGCGGGCGCGGGCATCATCGTGAGCAACGTCGCCTTCGTCTCTTCGTCTCGACTGACCGCGACGTTCGCCATCGACGCCGCGGCCGGCGTGGGACCGCGTGATGTCACGGTCACCAATCCCAACGGCAACGGCGCGTCGCTCGCGGGCGGCTTCTCCGTGACCCTGCCCGTCACGCTGACGCTGGTCTACAACGGCAAGCTGCGCGACAGGGTTGGGGCGAGCGACACGGCGCTCGGCGGCGATGGTCAAGCCGACGGCACGATGACGCTGACCCTCAACGGCGCTGGCGGACGCACGGTGACGGCGCTGCAGCTCTCGAATGACATCAGAGGAACGTGGGACACGACCGCTCCCAACGCCTCGTGGGTGCTGGGCGTCGCGCCCTCGCCTGACGCGTCGCTGCTGAACAATGCGACGACGATGGCGGTGAACACGTTCGTCGCCGATGGCGGCAGCCTGACGCTGTTCGCCTCGGACTACAACAGCGGCCAGGGCTTCGCGATCGGCAGGACGCTGACGCTCACAGTGACGTTCTCGGATGGGACGTCGGCACAGGCGACGGCGACGGTGACCACGGCGGGCGTCACGGTCACCGCGGTCACGCCCAACCAGGGCACGAGAAGCTCGACGGTGGCGGTGACGATCGACGGTAGCGGGTTCGTGAGCGGAGCCACCGTTGGCGCAGGGTCCGGGATCACGGTCACGAACGTGACGTTCGTGTCTGCCACGCGGTTGACGGCCTCGTTCGTGATCGACGCCGCGGCCGTGAACGGACCGCGCGACGTGACGGTGACGAACCCGGGTGGCGCCGGCGGCACGCTGACGAACGGGTTCGTCGTGAATGTCCCGATGACGGCGATGCTTGTCTATAACGGCAAGCTGCGCGACCGCGTCGGGCAGGCGGATACCGCGCTCGCCGCCGACGGTGCCGCCGATGCGACGATGACGCTCACACTGAGCGGTCTGGCCGGTCGCGCGGTGACGATGCTGCAGCTCTCGAACGGAATCGGCGGCACGTGGGACACGGTCGCGCCCAACGCGCCGTGGGTCCTCGGTGTCGCGACTTCGATGGACGCGGCGCTGCTGAACAATGCGAGCAACATGTCGATCAACGCCGCGGTAGCTGATGGCGGCAGCCTCACGCTGTTCGCGTCCGATTACCCCGCGGGTGGATTCGGCGTGGGCCGAACGCTGGCGTTGACCGTGACGCTGTCGGACGGATCGATGGTCCAGGTCTCGGCGATCGTGCCCGCCACGAGCATCGCCGTGAGCGCCGTCACTCCGAACCAGGGGACGATGGGCGCCACGGTGCCGGTCACGATCGATGGCAGCGGCTTCGTCAGTGGCGCGACGGTGAGCGCGGGGACGGGGATCACCGTGACGAACATCGCATTCGTGTCTTCGTCTCGGCTGACGGCGTCGTTCGTGATCGCCGGCCCCACGACGCCCGGACCCCGGGACGTGACGGTCACGAACCCGGATAACAGCGCAGCGGCGTTGATCAGGGGCTTCACCGTCAACGTGCCGGTCACGATGTCCCTCGTCTACAACGGCAAGCAGCGCGACCGGGTCGGACAGGGTGACGCCGCGCTCGGCGCCGACGGCGCGGCCGACGCGACGATCACCTTCACGCTGAGTGCAGCCGGCGGACGCACCGTGACGGCGCTTCAGTTGTCGAACGGGGCCGGTGGCACGTGGGACACGATCTCGCCGAACGCGTCCTGGGTCATCGGCGTGGCGCCGACGCTCGACGCGGCGCTGGTGAACAACCTCACGACGATGGCGGTGAACACCTTCGTCGCAGACGGCGGGAGCCTGACGCTATTCGCGTCGGACTACGGTGGCGGCGCGGGATTTGCCCCCGGACGCACGATAACCGTCACCGTGACGTTCTCCGACGGTACGTCGGTCGCCGGGGCGACGGTCACTCAGTAGTCGGCTCAGCGGTAGGCGCACGGCGGCACCGGTGTCCGGTACGGCGCCTGCGTGAGGTGTCCGCCGGCGGTGAACAGGCGCAGCTGTTCCGGCGGCGGTCGGCTCGCGAGCCGGCGCCCGTGCAGCGTGAGGTAATAACCCGCGCGCACGACGTCGACCCCGGCCGCCGCCAGATCGACCCGGCCGCGCAGCGTCGTCGTCCGACGTGACTCCACCAGCGCGCGCGCCGTCGCCGGTCCGATGCCCGGCACGCGCAGCAGCGCCTCGTACGGCGCGCGTGTGACCTCCAGCGGAAAGAACGACGGCTGTGTGCGCGCCCACGCCGTCTTGGGATCTCGCTCGAGATCGAGGTTGCCGTCTCCGCCGAACGCCAGCTCGTGAAACGCGAAGCCGTATTGCCGGAGCAGGTACTCGGCTTGATAGAGACGTAGCTCGCGTGCCGCCGGCGTCGCCGGAAGATTTTCGAGTGGCGTTCCCACCACGGGCTGAAACGCGCTGAAGTGCGCGTGATGAAGCAGGCGCCGGCGCTCGAGTCCGTCGACGACGCCCAGAATCTCCCGATCACGCTCGCCGGCGGCACCGACGACGAATTGCGTCGTGGCGCCTGACGCAGGCAGCGCTCCCGGAGCGCGCCGTCTCTGCGCGAGCAGCCTTCCTGCGTGCTCGAGCTTCGGCAGCAGGTCGCCGGCGAAGCTCTTGTCGTGCGTGAGGCGATGGACGTAGGTTTCACCCGGCGCCTCGAGGTTGACCGAGATGCGATTGGCCAGCCTCGCGGCCTCCTCGACCTGCGCCGGCTCCGCGCCGGGCAGCAGCTTGACGTGGATGTAACCGGTGAAATTTTCCCGACGGCGGAGCAGGTCGAGCGTCGCGAGCATGCGATCGGTGGCGCGGGCGGGTCGGCCGGGCACGCCGGAGGTCAGGAACAATCCTGACGCGAGCCCCTTGCGATGGACGTCCATGAACGTGCGGGCCGTCTCGTCGGGCGAGATGGACACCCTCGGCACGTTGCCGCCACGGAACGTCGGGCAGTACCCGCATGACAGCGAGCACGCGTTGGTCTGCATCACGCGCATGAGATTGGTGCAGCCGCCTCCAGGCAGCCTCACGGCCGCGATCCCGACGGAGGCCAGCGGATGCTTGCCCACTGGTGAGGGACGCCTGGGCTGAGGAATGCCCTCGCGATCCGCGAGAGCGGACTCGGCCAGGAGCTCCATCCGGCGGCGGAGGTCCATGCCCTGATGAATACCAAACAAAAGACGAGTAGTCTAGTCTCGCTGCAAAAAGCCCTCGGTCATCGCGTTGACCTCTGGCGTGGCGGTCTTCGCGATCGCGTTTATGCGCGCCTTCATCTCGGCGAGCGGCTTGAATGGCTTCGCCAAGAGTACTTGGGCGTATTCCCTCGAGTATTTCATCAGCTCGTTACCGGGCACGACGCGATGGATGAGCCCCATCACCCGGGCCTCCTCGGCGCCGTACCGTCGACACTCGAGAATGATCTCCTTGGCCCGCGCGGGACCGACGAGCCGAACGAAGCGCGTCGTCGACGCGACGCCAAGCGGCACGCCGAGGTCCACCTCGGGGATCCAGAACTGCGCTTCCGATGCCGCGACGCGGAAGTCGCACGCGAGCGTCAGACCCCAGCCGCCGCCGACTGCGTGGCCGTTGACCGCGCAGACGGTGATCTGCTCGAGGCCCTCGAGCATCGTGTTCACGCGCTCGAAGAGCCGACGAAACTGTGATTTGCGGCCGGCCATCGCGTGGCGGCGCTCCTCGGCCGACATCGAGCTCTTCAGCCCGGCGTCGGCGCCGGCGGAGAACACCGGCGGCGCGCCGGTGAGGATCACCACGCGCGTGGAGTCGTCGTCGCGCAGCTCGGTCACGACGCGACCGAGGTCGGTCAGCATCGCGTCGCTGAGCGAATTGCGTCGCTCCGGGCGGTTCAGCGTCACGGTGGCGAGGGCGCCGTCGCGGTCGAGCCGGACGTTGTCGGTCATGGGCGAAGGGATATCATAGGAGCCCCGATGAGCGAGCAGATCGTTTGGCGGCCGACGCCCGAGTACGTCGAGCGCGCCCGGATCACCCGACTGATGCGGCGCCTCGGCGTGTCGACGCTGGCCGAGCTGCAACGCCGCTCCGTCGACGATCCTGAATGGTACTGGCGCGGCGTGATCGAGGATCTCGGCATTCGTTTCACGACGCCGTTCACCCGCGTGCTCGATGCCACGCGCGGCCCGGCGTGGCCGCGCTGGTTCGTCGACGGCCGTCTCAATTTCGCCGACAACTGTCTCGATCGTCACGTCGAGGCGGGTCGGGGCGCCAAGCCGGCGATCGTGTGGGAAGGTGACGACGGCTCGAATCGCACGCTGACGTACGCGGAGCTCGCGGCCGAGGTGGGTCGCCTCGCCAACGCGCTGGTCGCCCTAGGGATTCGCGCGGGCGATCGCGTCGGGATCTTTCTGCCGATGTCGCCCGAGGCCGCCATCGCCACCCTCGCCGTCGTTCGTATCGGCGCGATCTACACACCCTGCTTTTCCGGCTTCGGTGCTCAGGCCGTGGCGTCACGGCTGCAAGACTGCGAGGCCAGGGTCTTGATCACCGCCGACGGCTTCTATCGACGCGGCCAGGTCGTGAAGATGAAGGAGACGGCCGACGAGGCGGCGGCCTCATCACCGAGCGTCGAGCGGGTCGTCGTCTACCGCCGCCTGGGGCGGGACATTCCGTGGCGCGACGGGCGCGACGTGTGGTGGCACGAGGCGGTCGCCGACGTACCAGCGACGTGTCCCGCGCCCCCGGTCGAGGCGGATCATCCGTGCCTGATCATCTACACGTCGGGCACGACGGGAAAGCCGAAGGGCGCCGTCCTCACACACGGCGGATTTCTCCTCAAGGCCGCCCACGACTTCGCCTACTGTCACGATGTCGGCCAGGATGATCGGCTGTTCTGGCTGACCGATCTCGGCTGGTTGATGGGGCCGATGCTCATCACGGCCGCCCTCGCACACGGCGCAACGACCGTGCTGTTCGAAGGGGTGCCGGACTACCCGAAGCCGGATCGTCTCTGGGCCCTCGTCGAGCGCCACCGCATTACGGTGATGGGCCTCTCGCCGACGGCGGTGCGCGCGCTGATGCCGCACGGCCCCGAGCACGTCCACGCCCACGATCTTTCCTCGCTCAGAATGCTCGGCTCGACCGGCGAGCCGTGGAATCCCGAGCCGTATCGCTGGCTCTTCGAGAACGCCGGCCGGGCGCGCATTCCCATCAGCAATTACACCGGCGGCACTGAAATCTCAGGCGGCATCCTCGGTTGTTTTCCGATCGTGCCGATCAAGCCGTGCTCGTTCACCGGTCCGATTCCCGGCATGGCGGCCGATGTGTTCGACGACGCGGGCCATCCCGTTCGGGGCGCGGTAGGTGAGCTGGTCGTCACGAAGCCGTGGCCCGGAATGACGGCCGGGTTCTGGCGCGATCCCGCCCGGTATGAGGAGACCTACTGGTCGCGTTGGCCCGACGTCTGGGTCCACGGCGACTGGGCCACGATCGATGCCGACGGGTTCTGGTACATCCAGGGACGCTCCGACGACACGCTGAAGATCGCGGGCAAGCGCCTGGGCCCTGCGGAAGTCGAGTCGGTGCTGGTCGGCCATCCTGCTGTCGCCGAGTCCGGTGTCATCGGGGTGCCGCACGAGGTGAAGGGCGAGGCGATCGTCTGCTTCGTCGTCCTCCGCCCCGGCCACGAGCCGGCCGAGCCGTTGCGCCGGGAGCTGGCCGAGCGGGTGGCGACTTCGATGGGCAAGGCGCTCAAGCCGGAGAAGGTGCTGTTCACGCGCGACCTGCCGAAGACGCGGAGCGCGAAGATCATGCGTCGCGTGATCCGGGCGACCTACCTTGGGAAGGAGCCCGGAGACCTCTCGTCGCTGGAGAATCCGGCCGCGGTGAAGGCGGTGGGCGAGGCGACCTGAGCTCAGCCGTTCAGGCTGACGGGAACGGTGACCGGCTCGGCGTCCTCCAGCATCAGCGTGGTCGCGCGCACCGAGAAGAGCGCCAGCAGCGCGGCGCCGACCACGACGCGCAGCCCTCGCGCGCGGAAGCACTTTACGCCTACGATCGCAACGATCGCCGCGGCCAGCACGATCTGAAAGGAGGTCGTCAGGCTGGCCCACTGCCGCTGCAACGCGCCGAGATTGGCGCCCGCGCCATAACCGAGGAGCACGTAGGCCGTGGCCCACATCGTGCCGCCGATGGCGTTGCACAGCACGAAGCGGCCATAGTGCAGGCGGCGCGCACCGGCCAGCGGCGCCACCACCACGCGCGCGCCGACGACGAACCGCCCGAACACCAGCATCGTGATCCCGGGTGTCCAGCGCTGCCCGAAGCCCACCCGCGCGATGACGCGGTTGCCGCCGAGCCGTCCCATCCAGTAGCTGATCGAGTCGGCGATGACGACACCGGCCGTCGCGACCGAGATGGCCCACACCGGGTCGAGCCGTCCCTGGACGGCCAGTCCCCCGATCGTGAGCAGCAACAACTCACCAGGGATCGGCAGCGCAGCGCAATCGAGAGCGACCGCGACGAACACCACCAGGTAGCCATGCGCCAGAACCAGCGTCGTGAGGGCGTCGAAGTTCACGCCAATCAGTAAAAGCAAGGCAAGTACCAGGCGTAAATACCTGCTAAATCAATAGTATAGGAAGCACTCCGACCGCGTCAGGTGATCAGGGATTGATCGCCTGGTCGGTCCTCACCCCTTCACGGCGCCGGCGGTGAGCCCAGAGACGTAATAGTCGAGGAACCACACGTAGATGACGACGATGGGCACACTGGCGATGACGGCGCCGGCCATCAGCGAGCCCCAGTAATAGATGTCGCCGCGGATCAGATCCGCGGTCACGCCCACCACCGCCGTTTTGTTGGCGCTCTGCGAGACGAACGTGAGCGCGTAGATGTACTCGTTCCAGCACAGCGTGAATCCAAACAGCGCCGCACAAACCACGCCGGGGACGGCCATCGGCAGCACGATTCGTGTGAGCGTCTGCATCCGGCTGGCCCCGTCGACGAGCGCGCATTCCTCGACCTCGCGGGGCACCGTCCGGAAGTAGCCCATGAGGAGCCACGTCGAGAACGGCACGAGGAACGTCGGATACGTCACGACGAGCGCCCAGATCGAGTCGGAGAGGCCGAGCCAGTTGATCACCTGCGACAGCGGCAGGAACAGCAGCGTCGGAGGCACGAGATAGGTGATGAACACCGCGGTGCCGAACGAGCCGACGCCACGGTAACGGAGGCGCGCGAGGCTGTAGCCGGCGAGGATCGCGATGGCCAGCGACACCGTCATCGCGATCACGCTGATGGTGAGGCTGTTCTTGATCCACGTCAGGAACTCGGTCTTCTGGAAGAGGAACGCGTAGTGATCCGTGATGGCGCCCGTCTGGATCCAGAAGGGCACGGCCTTGAGATTGTAGAGCTCGGCGTTTCGCTTGAACGACGTCACGAACATGAAATAGAACGGGAACAGCGCGAAGAAGACGAACGGCACCAGGTTGGCGTACGTCCTCGCCGCCCGCCACCACGCCGCCCGCCGCAGACTCGCCGTGCGCGTCACGCTCACTCCTTCCTGATGTAACGGAGCTGAAGGAACACGACGAGCGCCAGCATCGGAAACAGGAACAGCGAGATCGCCGCGCCCTGGCCGAGATTGCCGCCCTGCAGGCCGATCTGATAGGCGAGGGTGGCGAAGAGATGCGTGGTATTCACGGGGCCGCCGCGCGTGAGCACCTGCACGATATTGAAGTCGCTGAACGTGAAGATCGTCGAGAAGAGAATGACCACGGCGAGCACCGGCTTGAGCAGCGGCAGCGTGACGTGCCAGAAGCGCTGCCGGCTGGTGGCGCCGTCCACCTCGGCGGCCTCGTAGAACTCGCGTGGAATCGACATGAGCCCGGCCAGCACCGTGATGGCGAAGAACGGCAGCCCGCGCCACGTGTTCACCACGATGACGGCGGCCATGGCGTAGTTGGATTGGCCGAGCCAGTTGGGACCCGGCGCGCTCATGAGACCGAGGTGGATGGCCGTCCAGTTCACGACGCTGTAGAGCGAGTCGAACATCCACCACCAGCCGAGCGTCGACAGCGCGGTGGGGATGACCCAGGGGAGCAGCACGGCTCCGCGCAGCACGCGCTTGAAGCGCACGTCGCGCGCGAGCAGCACCGCGAGCCACACGCCGAGCGCGGTCTTGAGCGTGAGCGCGACGCCCGTGAAGAGAAACGAGTTCTGAACGGTCTGGCGGAAGACGTCGTTGCCGAGGATCTCGCGAAAGTTCGTCAGCCCGACGAACGGACCGGGCGAGCCGACCCAGTAGTCGGAGAGGCTGAAGTAGATCGCCATGCCGAATGGGTAGGCGACCAGGCAGGTGAGCAGCACGAGCGCCGGCAGGATCAGGCCGTAGCCGAACACGTGCTCCTGCTCCCGCCACGCGCTCAGCCGGACGCGCCGGGCGGACCGGGGTGGAAGGGAATGCGCCTCCAGCGCGCGAGGGCGAACCGCCACGTTATCCGACCTTGAGCTGACCCTTGATCGCGCGCGCCACCTGGTCCTGTGCCCACTCCATCGCGCGCTTGGTCGGCATGCCGTTCACTGCCTTGGCGGTCATGTCCGGCAAGACGAAGGCCTCGTCGACGCGCTGGGCCGCG
>Ga0209382_10000615_pt1 | contig 58248 bp, 49 predicted proteins | sample SoiMetdeltSBSDD5_FD_187599 | JGI IMG/M metagenome (GOLD analysis project Ga0209382, IMG submission 187599) | Bulk soil microbial communities from a Populus tree surrounding site in Tennessee, USA - Soil MetaG P. deltoides SBSDD5 (SPAdes) (version 2) | ecosystem: Environmental > Terrestrial >...
TCAGCATCAGCGCGGGGCCGACCATCTCGTCGGGGTGCGCCATGCGCGGCAGGAGCTGGAGCTTCGTCATCTCCGCCTGCGCCTCCAGCGGGTTTTTGCGCACCATGTCGGTGTCGGTCGTCCCGGGCGAGAGCGCGTTCACGCGGATGCCGTGGGGCGCGAACTCCGCCGCCATCGAGCGCGTCGCCGCCATGAGCCCCGCCTTGCCGATCGCGTAGAGGGAGACACTGGCCGAGAACAGGAACGCGGCGCCGGAGAGCACGTTCAGCACGGACGCGTGACGGCTTCGCTTCAGCGCCGGCAGCGCCTCCTGCACCAGGAAGACCGGGCCGCGCAGGTTCACGTCGAGCGACTTGGCCCAGGCCTCCGGCGTGTACTCGCCGTGGGGGAGGGCGAGCGCATTGGCGGCGTTGTTCACCACCACGTCGATGCCGCCGAAGGCGTCGAGCGTCCGCTGCACCAGCGCGCGCAGCGCGTCGAGCTCGCCGAGATGGGTCGGCACCCCGAGGGCCTCGCCGCCCATCGCCTGGAGGTGCTGCTCGGTCTCCTTGCACGCCTCGGCCTTGCGGCTCGCGACGACCACCTTGGCCCCGACCGCCGCGAACCCCTCGGCGATCGCCCGCCCGATCCCCCGGCTCCCCCCGGTCACGATCACGACCCGGTCGGTCAGGTCGAATCGGTCGAGCAGTTCTTGACGCTTCACGTGTCCCCCTCCGCTGGCCGGTTGCGCAGCGTGGGCAGTGTTGCCTCCGCGACCTTGAGCAGCCAACGCAGCCGCTGCTCGTCGAGCTGGGGATCCTCCCCGAACACCCGGCCGAGGGCCTCGACGTCGATGACCCAGAGGAGCCCGAACAGCGCCGTCTCGAACTCCCGGTCGGGGTCTGCGCTGATGCCGAACAGGTCGGCGGTGAGCTTCAGGATCTGCAGGTAGTAGGCGCCCAGCGCCGGACGCATCTTCCCGGCCAGCCCCGGGTCGGTGCGGGATGCGAAGACCAGCTCGTAGAAGACGGCGTTGATCGGTGAGCGGGCGGCGGTCCGGAGGTGGCGCACGGCCTCCTCCAGCCCCGCGGGGTGGTCGAGCGCCAGCCCGGCCAGCCGGTGCTTGGCGCCAACGACTGGTCGTGCAAGCCGAGCGCTGCGCACCCCAACCCGGTCGTCCTCGCCCACGGTGCCAGCGCCAACATGACCGTCAACTGGGCGACGATCTCGCCACTGCTCAAGAACAACGGCTACTGCGTGTTCGCCCTGACCTATGGCGTCCCCGCCGGCACGCCGTTCCCGCTCGACCAGATCGGCGGCCGCAACCCGATGGAGCAGAGCGCGACCGACCTCGGGGCCTTCATCGACCGGGTGCTGGCGGCCACTGGAGCAACCGAAGTCGACATCGTCGGCCACTCCGAGGGCAGCCTCATGCCGAACTACTACGTCAAGTTCCTGGGCGGCGCGGCCAAGGTCGACAAGTACGTCGGCCTGACCCCGCTCTGGAAGGGCTCCAACGTGGCGATGCTCGACGCCATCAACACCATCGCTCGCCAGCTGGGCCTGGGGCCGCTGATCGACCTGATCCTCGGGGGCGCCTTCCCGTCGGCGCTGCAGTTCCTGGCCGGCTCCGACTTCATCGCCCAGATGCAGAGCGGCGGCGGCCCGGCCGTGGCCGGCGTGACGTACACGAACGTCATGACCCGCTACGACGAGGCCGTCGTGCCCTACACCAGCGGCAGGATGGCGGCGGCGCCCAACGTCCGCAACGTCGTGCTGCAGGACTTCTGCCCGCTCGACTTCGGGGGCCACGGCATGGTCGCCTTCTCGCCGAACACGGTGCGGGTGGTCCTCAACGCCCTCGACCCCGCCCACGCCCGGCCGCTGACGTGCACCTTCGTGCCGCCGGCACCATGACGCTGTAGCGCTCGGCGCTAACGGCGTTCGAGCGCCACTCGCAACCCGATCCCGACCAGCAACGTGCCCGCCACGCCGTCCAGGGTGCGGCGGGCGCGGCTGCTGCGGAGGGCTCGGGAGATCGGGCCGAGCAGCAGGGTGAAGGTCCGCCACCACACGATGGCGACGACGAGGAAGATCACGGCCAGCGTCGCCGTCGTGCGGAGGCGGGGCTCCCCGGTGTCGACGAACTGGGGCAGCAGCGTCAGGAACAGCAGGGCGATCTTGGGGTTGAGCAGGTTGGTGAACAGCCCCTGCCGGAACGCCTGCGGCGGGGTGAGCGGCTCGGCGGTGGCGGCGACCGAGGCCTCGGTCACCGCCTCGTCCTCACCGTCGCCGCGGCGGGCGGCCAGCAGCATCCGGACGCCGAGGTAGGCGAGGTAGAGCGCGCCCGCGGTCTGCACCACGGTGTACGCCCCCGCCGAGGCGGCGAGCACCGCCGAGAGGCCGAGGACCGCGGCGGTGGCGTGGCAGGCGATCCCGACGCAGCACCCGACGCCGGTCATCCAGGCGGTGTGCGAGTCGGTCCGGAGCCCGTTGCGCAGCACCAGCAGCATGTCCGGCCCTGGCGTGATCGTGAGGACGGCGACCATCCCGAGGAACGGCACGAGCAGCTGCGGCATGGCGGCCCAGGCTACGGGCCGTCGTGTCGTGGCCCCCCGGCGAACCTGCCTCCGAGATGGGAGCGGGCTCCCCGTTGGGGGGGCAGGTTCGCGAGCGCGCCGTAGCGTCCTGGGCATGGACGACGGGCACCTGCAGGGGCGGCTGGGCTTCCGGCCGCGGGCGACGACCGGGGCGTTCGAGCCGGGCAGCGACGAGCCGCTGGGGTTGGACCAGCCCAGGGACGGGGTCCTCTACGTTCCCGACACGGCCGAGGCAGGGGCGCCGGTGCTGGTCTTCCTGCACGGCGCGACGGGAAGCGGCCGGGCCCACCTGCGGGCCGTCCTGGCGGCGGCCGACCGCTACGGCGTCGTCCTCGTCGCCCCCGATTCCCGAGGCCCGATGACCTGGGACCTCATCGAGGAGCGAAGCTTCGGCCCCGACCCCGCCTTCCTCGACCGGATGCTCGACGCCGTCGCCGACCGGATCGATGCCGACCTCGATCGCCTCGCCCTCGGCGGCGTGTCCGACGGTGCGTCCTACGCCCTGTCGATCGGCCTGGCCAACGGCGACGTGTTCTCGACGGTGCTGGCCTTCTCGCCCGGCTTCCTGGTGGTGCCGGGGACCGTGGGCAAGCCCCGGGTCTACGTGTCGCACGGCACCGCCGACCCGGTGCTGCCGATCGACGGCTGCAGCCGCCAGCTGGTCCCGCCCCTCCAGGACGCCGGCTACGACGTCCGCTACGACGAGTTCGACGGCGGCCACACGGTCCCGCCCGCCATCTCCGACGCCGCGTTCGAGTGGTGGCTCTACAGCTGACCGGAGACCAACCCCGGACGCGCAAGTGCCCCCGAGGGGCGCAGGGCAAAGGGGGAGGCCTGCGGCCTTCGGGGGCACGCACCTGGGAGCCCGGAGAGCGGGCGGTCAGGCGGCGGTTGGGAGGTTGGTCGAGGTTGCGGGGTCGGCCGGGGTTGGCTCGACCGCCGCAGTCGCGGGGGCGGGGGTCGCAGTCGGGACCGGGGCCTTGGTGGAGGCGGTGCCGGTGAAGAAGACGGCGAGCAGGTTCCGGAACCAGCCGGTGGGGCGCTCGCTGCGATGGGCCGCACGCACCGTGCGGGCCAGCTGGCGCCGGGAAGCGGCGCTCATCATCTCGTTGCGACGTTGCTCGGCGATGGCTGCGCTGGTCATGTGGTTCATCAGTTGCTCCTGGTCTTCCGGGTTCCTGCTGGGTGCTTCCTGGTGCGAGACCAGTGTCTGATAACCCCCCTTCGCCCGCATCCGTGCGCACCACTGACCCTGTACGGATCGACCACGGATTCGGTTCGGTGCGCCCCACGGACCGCGGTCGCTCAAGGCAGACTCTCTCCGTGTCGACCGAGTCCCCGACGCTCAGCGACGCCGGTGTCTCGGTGCGGGAGGCCGAGGTCCTCGATCTGCTGGGCGAGCACCTCACGAACGCCGAGATCAGCGCACGGCTGTTCATCTCGGTGCGCACGGTCGAGAGCCACGTCTCGTCGCTCCTGCGCAAGCTGGGCGTCGCCGACCGCCGGGCGCTCGCCCAGTACGCGGCGGCGCTCCGGGCCGCCGAGGCGAGCGCCGGCGCTCCTCCCGACGACGGGTCGCAGCCGGCGGAGGCGGCCGCACACACCTCGCCGGTCCTCCCCGCCCCGCTCACCTCGTTCGTCGGCCGGGCGACCGAGCGCGCCGCGCTCGCCGAGACGCTGAGCGGCCAGCGCCTGGTCACTGCGGTCGGCCCCGGCGGCGTCGGCAAGACCCGCCTGGCGCTGGCCGTCACCTCCGACCTCGCCGACCGCTACGCCGACGGCGTCTGGTACATCGACCTGGTCCCGGTCACCGACCCCGCGATGATCCCGGCGGCCGTCGCCTCGGCCTTCGGGCTCGCCGACCGCTCCGGCCGCAGCATCGAGGACACCGTCCTCGCCCGGCTCGCCGACGCCGAGGCCCTCGTCGTCCTCGACAACTGCGAGCACCTCGTCGACAGCGTCGTCCTGTTCGTCGAGCGTCTCCTCGCCGCCTGCCCAAGGGTCACCGTCCTCGCCACCAGCCGCGCCCGCCTGCTCGTGCCGTTCGAGCGGGTGTTCCCCGTGCACGGGCTCGACACCGCCCCCACCGGCGACGCGGTCGCGCTCTTCGTCGACCGGGCCACCGCGGTCGGTGCACCACCGCTCAGCGACGACGACCGACACCGCGTCGCCGCCATCTGCGCCCAGCTCGACGGCATGGCGCTCGCCATCGAGCTGGCCGCCGCCCGCCTCCCCACCCTGGGCCTCGACGGCCTGGAAGCCGGTCTGGCCGACCAGCTGCAAGTGCTCGCCGGCCGCCCCCGGCTCGACGACCGCCACAGCTCGCTGCGGGCCACGCTCGACTGGAGCTACGCCCTGCTCAGCCCCACCGATCAGTCGGTCCTTAGAAGAGTCGCCAGCTTCGCCGCTCCCTTCCGCCCCGACGACGCGGCCACGGTCGCGGCGTTCGGTGAGGTCGACAGCAGCCAAGTCGCCACCGCACTCGCCCACCTCGCCGACCAGAGCCTGCTCGTTGTCATGCCCGACGTGGTCGCCACCCGCTACCAGGCGCTGGAGACCATCCGGCAGTACGGCCTGGCTGCGGCCGCGGCCGCCAAGGAGGCCGACGACCTGAAGGAGCGCCACGTCCGTTGGGCGCTCGCCGAGGCCTCTGCACTGGAGGCCGTCGCCGACCAGCGGGCCCCCGGCGACCTCGAGGGCAGCTGGCGAGCCGGCTTCGACCACCTTGCCGACGACCTCCGCGCCGCGCTGAAGGCCGCCGTCGCGGACGGCGAGGAGCGCCGGGCCGACGCCTGCAACGTCGCGCTCAGCCTCGCCCACCTCGCGTTCGTCCGGGGCCTCAGCGGCGAGGCCCAGCGCCGCTACGAGGAGGCCGCCGAGCTGGCCACCGACTCGGCCACCGCCGTCGCCGCGCTGCTCAGTGCGGCCGGCACCGCCCACATCCGCCAGCAGGGCGACGCGGTACTGAAGCTCCGCCGGATCGCGGCCCGCCGGGCGCTGGCCGACGGCGACACCAGCGCCGCGGCCCAGGCGCTGGCGGGCACGGCGGCGCTCCTGACCCGCTTCCCCGGGATCATCGTCGACATGCCGTCCCAGGCCGAGGCCGACGACCTGATGGCGGAGATCGACGGCCTGGTCCTGGCCAGCCCCGCCGACCTGCGCGTCGATGCCGCGGTACTGGTGGCCAAGGCGTTCGAGTCCGAGGAGCGCGAGCCGGTCACCGCCATCCTCGCCGATCGGGCCGTCGAGCTGGGCCATCGCCTCGACGATCCCTGGGCCGTGAGTGCCGCCATGGATGCCGTCACCATCGTGCAGTTGGGCATCGGGGACACCGCCGCCGCGCAGGCGACGGCGCAGCAGCGGGCCGACATGCTGCTGCCGCTCTCGGTCACGGCCGCCACGGCGTTCGAGCTGCCCGACTCGCTGCAGATGGCCGCCGAGGCCGCCATCGCCGCAGGGGACCTGGGCTGCGCCCGCACCTACGCCGAGCGGGTCCTCGCTCTACCGATCTTCGGCGACGAGGAGATCTACCACGCAACCTCCCGGCTCCTGACCGTCGAGGCCCTCGCCGGCAACTGGGACCGGGTGTTGACCCTCAGCGCCTTCTTCAAGGCCGAGTGGGACCGGGCCGGCCAGCCGTCGACCGCGCACCTGGCGATGGGTGCAGGCGCGGTAGCGATGGTCCACGGCCTGCGGGGCGACGACGACGCCCGGTCCGAGTGGCTCGACATCGTGGCGGCTCTCCGCACCGCGCTGGTCAAGCGTTACGGCGCCGTCTTGCGCATCAACCCGGCGTTCGACGCCATCGTCCTGCTGCACCGGGGCGACGCCGACGCGGTCACGCGGCTGCTGCACGAGGACCCCGAGTCGTTCCACGACTGGCACTCGGGCCGTCTGCGCCAGTGGTATGCCGCGCTGTGGGCCGAGGGCGCCGCTTTGGGCCAGGCGCCCGACATCGCCGAGCGCGTGGAGCGGGCTCGCTTCGTCACCATCGGCAACCCGGTCGCTGCGCCGCTGGTCGAGCGGGCCGCGCAACTCGCGGGCGGCCGCGACCCCACCCGGCTCCAGCAGCTCGCGGCCCATCTCGAGGCGGCCGGCTGCCACTACCAGGCGGCCCGCACGCTGGTCTTCGCCGGCGGCGACGCCCGGCGCGACGGCGAGGCGCGGCTTGTCAGCCTCGGTGCCGCTCCGATGGCAATCTGACCGCCGCCTTCGCCCCCGGGCACCCAATTCGTCCGGCGCTTAGCAAAAAAACCAGTCATATCGGCGTCACTTAGAAAATTCTTAGGTACGGCGTCGGTGGAAGCGGGTACGGCGGTCCCGCACGGACAGGAAGATGGGGACCACGAAGAGGGGGGAACCCATGAGGAAGCACCGCCGCTCCGCTTGGCGCGCGCCCATAGCGCTCGCGCTCGCAGCCGCCGTCTTGGCACCAACCCAAGCGGGAGCACAGCCCGATCGGGCCTCGGCCACCGAGGCCAACTACATCGTCGTGCTGAAGAGCTCGGTCTCGTCGGCTGGGGCCACCGCCAACCGCCACGCCGACCAGTTCGGCGCCACGATCAAGGGCGTCTACTCGCACGCCCTGAAGGGCTACTCGGCCCGGATGACCGCCGCCGAGGCCGCGGACCTGCGGACCGACGCGACCGTCGCATCGGTCGAGCGGGATCGGATGCTGAGCATCACGCAGACCCCGCAGACCACCCCGACAGGGATCCGCCGCATCTTCGCCCCGAACAACCCGAACCTCAGCATCAACGGCACCGACGACAAGCGCATCGACGTCGATGTCGCGGTCATCGACACCGGGGTTGGTCCGCATACCGACCTCAACGTCGTGAGCCGGGCCAACTGCGTCTCGGGCGTCTGCCAGGCCAACACGGGCAACGACGACAACGGCCACGGCACCCACGTCGGCGGCACCATCGGCGCCATCGACAACGGCACGGGCGTCGTCGGCGTCGCGCCCGGTGCCCGCCTCCACTCGGTGAAGGTCTGCAACTCGTCGGGCCAGTGCCCCAACTCGGCCATCGTCGCCGGTGTCGACTTCGTCACCGCCCGGGCCAGCACCATCGAGGTCGCCAACATGAGCCTCGGTGGGCCCGGCACCAACACCACGCTGGCCAACGCCATCACCAACTCGATCAACAACGGCGTCGTCTACGCCGTCGCCGCAGGCAACAACAACCAGAACGCCTCCGGCTTCTCACCGGCCAACCACCCCGACGTGATCACCGTCTCGGCGATCGCCGACTCGGACGGGCAGGCCGGTGGCACCGGCGGCGCGCCCTCGTGCCGGCCCCAGAACACGGACGACACCAAGGCCGACTTCTCCAACTTCGGCGCGTCGGTCGAGGTGGCGGCCCCCGGCACCTGCATCCTGTCGACCTGGCTGAACAACGGGACGAACACGATCAGCGGCACGTCGATGGCGACCCCGCACGTGGCCGGAGCTGCTGCGGTCATCGCCAGCGGCACCAACCCGAACAACCGGACCGACGTCCTCGCCATCCGCCAGCGGATCATCAACACCGGCAACTTCGGCTGGACCGACACCTCGTCCGACGGGATCAAGGAACCGCTGCTGGACGTCCACGACGCCACGCAGTATCCGCCCGGTGGCGGGGGCAACCCGCCGGTGACGGTGTTCTCGGACGACTTCGAGGCCGCCAGAGGCTGGACGACCAACGCCGGCGGCACCGACACCGCGACCACCGGCCAGTGGGAGCGCGGTGACCCCGAGGCGACCTCGTCCGGCGTGGCGCTGCAGCTCGGCACCACCACCAGCGGGTCGAACGACCTGGTGACCGCCCGCCTCGCGGGTGCCAGCGCCGGCGTGAACGACGTCGACGGCGGGACCACCAGCGTCCAGTCGCCGGCCATAGCGCTGCCGTCGACCGGCACGCTGACCCTGACCGCCAACTGGTACCTGGCGCACCTCAACAACGCGTCCAGCGCCGACTTCTTCCGGGTGCGGGTCGTGGGCTCGACGAACACCGTGGTGTTCCAGCAGCTCGGCGCGGCCACCAACCGGGCCGGGGCCTGGAGCAGCCTGTCGGCGAACATCTCGTCCTTCGCCGGCCAGACCGTGCGGATCGTGATCGAGACCGCTGACGCCAGCACCGCCAGCCTCATCGAGGCCGGCGTCGACGACCTCCGCGTCACGCAACAGACGTAGTCCGGGGGGAGAGCCTGTCCCCGGGGCCGCCAGCCAGCTCAGGCCCCGGGGATGGGTTCACGCCATCACGACGGTTCCAGCACGACCTTCCGCTCGATCGGGTCGGCGGCGACGACCCGGACGGTCAACTCGTCGCCGAGCGGGAGCTTCGTACCGACGATGCGGGTCTCGACCGCGGGGTCTCGGCACACCACGGTCGAGCCCTCGTCGTCGGCGGCGACGACGGCGACCTTCAGCTGGCGGCCGACCAGCGGCCGCAGCACCAGCGCCTCGACCAGGTCGAGCGCCGCCCGGTTGGCCCCCGACTCCCGCCCGCCTGCCCGCTGCAGGGCTGCCGGCAGCTCGGGCAGTGCGGCCGTGACCCAGTCCGGCGGCCGCTCCCCCGCCTCGATGGCCAGGCAGGCCTCGGCGGCGTACCGATCCCCCAGCCGCCTCAGCGGCGCGGTGACGTGCGCATACCTCGCCGCCACCGCCGCGTGCTCCATGACGATCGCTGCCGGCCCACGCCGCGCCTCGCCGACTCCGGCGGCCTCGGACGACACGCCCCCAGCGCTCCGGCGGCCCGGCGCAGATGGCTTCGCCGCCCCGGCGGGCCGGCCCCGCTCGGCCTGCTGCGGCGGCCGGTTCGCCCGTCCGCTCGGCGGGGGCGGCAGGGGTGGCTCGGCCGACCCGGCCGGCTCGGCTGCTTCGGCCGGCGTCGGCGGGAGGGCGAGGTAGCCGGCGCCGCGGAGGCCGCGGGCGGCGAGGGCGAGGAGGGCGGCCTCGTCGGGGACGTCGCTGCGGAGGTTGCGGACCACCTCGGCGTAGGCGGCGCCGTCGGGCCAGTCGACGCGCAGGGCGCGGGCGGTCCGGCGGACCTTGTCGAGCACCCACGGCGCCGCCGGCGGCATGGTCCGCAGCAGCCCGACCTGGGCGTCCGCCATGCGCTCAGCCGCCACCATGCCGGCCAGCAGCGAGACCTGGGCGTTCCAGCCCATCGCCGGGATGGTGGTCTCGAACTCGATGCGGTAGCCGCCGCCGTCGGCCTCGACCCGCTGCGTCGGCAGGTCGAGGCTGACCCCGCCCCGCGCCACCTCCTGGCGCTGCCGGGCCTCCCCCACCTCCTTCAGGAGCATCAGCGACTCGAGGGCGGTGCCAGCGTCGATCTGGGCCTGGACCCCGGCGTAGTCCAGCTGCGCCCGGCTGCGGACCACGGCCCGCTCGACGCCGCTGGCCACGACCGACCCGTCGGCGTCGAGGTCGATGCACCACAGGACGGCCGGCCGGTCCTCGCCGGGCAACAGGCTGGCCCGGCCCTCGGACAGCGACGGCGGGTGCAGCGGCGCCCGGCCGTCGGGCAGGTAGAAGGTGAGGCCTCGGTCCCAACACGAAGCGTCGAGCGCCCCGGTCGGGGCCACGAACGCGGCGACGTCGGCGATGGCGTAGAGGACCCGCCAGCCGCGGCCGGCCCGCCGCGCGATGTGCAATGCCTGGTCGAGGTCTCGGCTGCCGACCGGGTCGATGGTGACCAGCTCGACGTCCCGGGCATCCCGGCGGCCATCACCGTCGAGCCCCGACAACACCCTGGTCGCGGCCCCGGCCGCCTCCTCCTCGACCTCGGGCGCGAATGGCCCGGGGACGTGCTGCTGCTGGCGGATCAGGGCGAGCCCGGCGACGACGGCAGGATCGTCGACGGCCAGATGCAACGGCACGTGCGGCACGTCGCTGCACGGTAGTGACCGTGGGCACCCGCGGTGGCGACGGCGGCCGGGCGGCGTAGGGTCCTTCGCCGGTGCCTGGCGGGCCCGAGTCCGGCACCGGTCCTGAACGACGCAACGCAGAAGGAACCAAGATGGATTTCAAGCTCGAGCTCGTCGCCGTCCCCGTCTCGGACGTGGACCGGGCCAGGGACTTCTACGTGGAGAAGGCGGGCTTCGTCCTCGACCACGACCACACCGTCAGCGACGACATCCGCTTCGTGCAGATCACCCCGCCGGGCTCGGCCTGCTCGATCGCCCTCGGCAAGGGCGTCACCCAGGCGGCGCCCGGCTCGGTCGAGGGCCTGCAGGTGGTGGTCGACGACATCGAGGCCGCCCACGCCGAGCTCTCGGGCCGAGGCGTCGAGGTCAGCCCCGTCAACGACTTCCCGTGGGGCCGCTTCGTGTTCTTCGCCGACCCCGACGGCAACAAGTGGGCGGTCCAGCAGATCGTCCATCCCGAGGGCGTCCCGGAGTAGTCAGTCCGGCAACAGTGGCACCGTGAGGCCCGGGTCCTGTCCCAGGTGGACGGCCCGGGTCACCGCGGTGGACCCGAACCGCTCCCGGACCTGGTCGAGGACGACGTCGAGGGCGCTGCGGCTGCGCTGCTCGAACGGCAGCGCCAGCTGCACCGCCCGGTCGTCCTCGAGGTTGGACACGGCCAGGCCGACGAGCGTCAGGCCCTGGGTGTCGATCAGCGGCCGGGCGACGGCGAGCAGGTCCCGGATCGCCGCGAGGATCACGCTGGTCTGGGCGGTGGCCTGGGGCATGGTGTGCGAGCGGGTGGCCCGAGTGAAGTCGTCGAAGCGCAGCCGCAGGGTGACCGTGCGCCCGACCCGCCCGGCCTTGCGCATGCGGCGGGTGACCCGTTCGACGAGGCCGATGACGACAGCGTCGATCTCCTCGTGCGTGCGCCGCCGGCGACCGAGGGCCGACTGCGCCCCCACCGAGCGGCGGCGCCGGCCGACCACGACCGGGCGGGGGTCGCGATTGTGGGCGAGGGCGTGGAGGTGCCGCCCGGAGGCCGTCCCGAGCATGGCGACGAGGGCGGCCTCGTTGATCTGGGCGACGTCGCCGACGGTCGAGATGCCCCGCTCCCGCAGCTTGCCCGCAGTGACCTGGCCGACGCCCCAGAGCCGCTCGACCGGCAGCGGGTGGAGGAACGCCAGCTCCCGGTCCGGCGGCACGACCAGCAGGCCGTCGGGCTTACCGACGCCGCTGGCCACCTTGGCGAGGAACTTGGTGCGGGCAACGCCCACCGTGATGGGCAATCCGACCCGCTCCCGGACCCGCTGGCGGAGGCGGGCAGCGATGGCGGGGGGCTCACCGGCGATGCGGCGCAGGCCGCCGACGTCGAGGAACGCCTCGTCGATGCTCAGGCCTTCGACCAGCGGCGTGGTGTCCTCGAAGACCTCGAAGACCGCCTTGCTGGCATCGACGTAGGCGGAGAAGCGGGGGCTGACGACGACGGCGTGGGGGCAGAGGCGGCGGGCCTGGATGCCGCCCATGGCGGTGCGGATGCCGTAGGCCTTGGCCTCGTAGCTGGCGGCGAGGACCACGCCGCCGCCGACGACCACCGGGCGGCCCCGCAGCCGGGGGTCGTCCCGTTGCTCGACCGACGCGTAGAACGAGTCGAGGTCGGCGTGCAGGATCGTCGCCTGGTCCCTCGGATGTCCTTGCGTCACGAACACATGTTCGCATAGCTTGTCGGTTGCTGGATACCCCGACCGCACGACCCAACGCACGAGCCGTCGGTCGGGGTAGCCAGTCCACCCTCACTCGTCAGAGGCCGATGCCGTACCCCTGGCAGACGGCCTTGAAGTTGGACACGTTCGGCCCCAGCTCGTTCAGCACGTTCTGGATCGTCGGCGAGTCGTAGGAGATGCCGACATGCGCCACCGGATCGTCGGGACACTGGTCCTGCAACGTGATGTTCTGCACGTTCGAACCCGTCAGGAAGCTCTGGGTGTACGGGGTCACCACCTCGTCGTGGGTGGTCTGGATCACCGTGTACGAGGGCCCGGCCACGGTGTCACCGTCGGCGAACAGCGCCTTCTGGAAGTCCGACCCGATCTCCTGCTGCACCAGCGACGGGGCGAACAGGCCGATGAAGGTGTTCGCCAGGCCCAGCAGGTTGAGGGCCCGCCCCAACTCGGTGATGCCGCTGAGGGTCGTGCCGTGGTTGCTCGGCGACAGCGCCACGAACCGGCTCACCTTCGAGGCGCCACCCAGGCGCTTGATGTAGTAGTTCGGCATCATGCCGCCCTGCGAGTGGCCGACGATGTCGACCTTCGACGAGCCCGACATGAACCGCACCCAGTCCACGAACGTGCGCAGCTCCTTGGCCGAGTCACCGATGTCGGTCAGGCCCGGGAACCTCCCGTCCAGCGACAGGGCGTTCTCGCCGTAGGTCAGCGCGTAGACGCAGTAGCCCGCGTTCTTCAGCGTCGGCGCGATGGCCCCCCAGTTGAGCGCCGGCGCCTCGAGCGTCCCGTGCACCAGCACCACCGGGCGCGGGTGCGCCGAGCTCGGCCGGCAGAACCAGTCGTTGGCGCCCGGCACCACCCGCGGGGCCACCAGTGTCGCGGCGACCCCATCACCGATGGTCCTCACTGGAACTTCGGCGCCGGCCGGCGCCGACGTGGACAGAAGGCAGGCGAGCGCGACGCCGGCCGCGAGCGCGCTCCGCCAGCGGAAAGCTGACGACACCATCGATTCCCCCCTTGTTGGCAACGCGTCAATGCGATGTGTCCTCGCAATTGAGCGCCATGGGGGTCAACAAGTCAAGAACATTCCTGTCCGTGAGCCAACGGCTGTCGGCCGTCGATCACGACCAGCGGATGTGGACCGTGTCCCGGAGGTGGGCCAGCACCGCCTCGTCACCTGCGACTTCGAGGCTCGCCGGGTTGTCGAGTCGGTTCCAGAGCGTCAGGTACAGGTCGGCTGCGGCACCCCGGAGCTCGCAGTCGGCACCGTCGCCGGCGTCGGTAGTGCCGGTGTCCGCGGTGCCGGTATCGGTGGTGACCGTGACGCCGTCCGGGCCGAAGGTCAGCGTCCAGGCCGCTGACGTGTCGGTGGCCCGCACCGCCAGAGTCCTCGGGGCCTCGACCGCGAGCCGCTTGCTGCGCCGGGGCACGAAGCAGGTCAGGAGCTCGTCGACCCCGTCCGCCGCGAACGTCGGGTACGGGACGCTCGGGGTCACGCCGGCCGCCAGCTCGGCGTCGACCCGGTGGATCGACGTCTCGTGTGCTTGGCGGCGGGCCCAGTGCGCGAGCGGCGAAGGAGCCGGCAGCCAGGTCCAACACTCGAGGGCGGGGTCGGCAGTGCTCAGGGCTTCGACGAGCCTGGCGTGCCCAGCCCGGAACCAGGGCACCAGGTCCGCGTCGTCGGGCCAGGTGCCGACCACCTCGTCGAGGTCGACGTTCCACACCTCGGTGCGCCCCTCAGCCACGTAGCCGGTCGCCCAGCGGTGCACCCCACCCTGATGCCGGACGAGGTCCCGGACCACCCACTCGGGGCAGCTCGGGACGGGAGCTTCGGGGCCCGCTTTGCCGGCGGCGGCAGCGAGCCGCTCACCGTCGATCTGGAGGGCTGCGATCCACTCGGAGATCTCCATGCAGCTGCGATTATCCCAGTTCGGGCGCGGAAACCGCGGGCCGAGGTGCCAGGCTCCCCGCATGGCAGCAGGGATGAAGCTGGGGTTGTTCGGTGTGAACATGCAGACGTGTGCCACCGATCGGGCGCACCTGATCGCGGTGGCCGAGGCCGCCGAAGCGAGCGGGTGGGAGAGCGTCTGGACGGGTGAGCACTACGTCTTGCCCGACCCGCGGGTGGCGTCGTCGCCGGCCTCGCCCGAGACGCCGATGCTCGACCCGTTCGTGGCGCTGTCGGTGGTCGCGGCCCGGACCGAGCGGCTGCTGATCGGGACCGGGGTCACGGTGGTACCGCTCCACCAGACGCTGGCGCTGGCGAAGCGGGTGGCGTCGCTCGACCAGGTCAGCGCAGGCCGGTTCCTCTTCGGAGTGGGCGTCGGCTACCTGGCGCCCGAGTTCGAGGCGCTGGACGCCCCGATGGCCGACCGGGGCCGCCGCATGGACGAGCAGCTGGCGGCCCTGCGGGCGATCTGGACCGAGGACGCTCCGGTGGTCGAGGGCGACTTCGTGCGCTTCCGCGGCCTCCGGGCCGAGCCCCGCCCCGTCCGGCGGCCCGGGCCCCCGCTCCACGTAGGCGGTCATGTGGCGAGCGCCTACCGGCGGGCGGTGGAGCAGGGCGATGGCTGGTATGGCTGGGCCCTCGACCCCGACGCCACCAAGCTGTGCCTCGACGAGCTGGCCCGGGTCCAGGACCGGCACCCCCGGCCGGCCGAGCGGGCGCCGCTGGAGGTGTCGATCACGCCACACCCGCGGGTACCCCTCGAACGGGACACGGTCGCGACCTACGCCGAGCTCGGCGTGACCCGCCTGATCGTGCTCCCTCCGAGGGAGGCGAACACCGACCCCGCCGCCCTCCTCGACTTCGTGCGGCAGCTGCCCACCCAGCTGGCCTGATCGTCACGCGGGAGGGGCGGGGGCTGGGTGTGGCGGCTCGTCGTCCTCGGCGTCGTCCTCGAGCTCTTCCAGGAACGCGACGACGGCATCGACCGCCACCTCGGGGTCGGGATTCTCGCCGTCGGTACGCGAACGACGAGCGCTCGCCCTCTCACTCACGCCCGCAACGTATGACCGAAGCGGCCCGGCGATCGTCCGTAGCGACTACGTAGGCGGCCGACCAAGGGTGCCAAGGGCGTCCGCCAGCTCGTGGCGGCCCTCGATCATCAGCTTGCGGTACACCCGGTGGAGGTGGGTGTCGACGGTCCGCACCGACAGGTACAGCATGGCGGCGATGTCCTGGCTGCTCCGGCCGCCGGCGGCGAGCAGCGCGACCTCCCGCTCCCGGTCGGTCAGCTCCTCGCCCGCCGGTACGACGGCCTCCAGGCCGGGCGACACCCGGCACCCGCAGCGCTGCAGCAGTTGCTCGCACTGCCGGGAGGCCGCCAAGGCGGACGCCCCCTTGCCCTCCCGCCGGTAGGCGTTGGCCGCCGACCGCAGCACCTCGGCCGCCAGCAGGTCGGCTCCCAGCGCCTCGAACCCGTCCGCTACAGCCATCAACTCATCCGGGTCACCCGCCACCAGCGCCCTGGCGTGGCGGGGGAGCAACCCGGCGAACGGTCCGTCGACCTGCCCGCCCAGCCGCTCGGCCGCGTCGACGACCGCGTCGGCCCGGCCCAGCCGCACCGCCGCGTGCAGTGCCTCGACCGCCATCGGCTTGGCCAGGTGCTCCATGGCCGTGGCCAGGCCGATGCAGCCCTGCGCCGCCTTGGCCACCGCACCCTGCGCGGCCTCCAGCAACGCCCGCGACAGCTCGATGAACGGCAGCGTCCGGGCGCTGCGCAGCGGGTCGGCGGCGTAGGCGGCATCGGCGACGGCGATGGCCTCCTCCGCCAGTGCCAGGTTGCCGGCGAACACCGCCGCCCGGCACCGCATCGCCTCGGCCAACGAGCGCTGCCCGAACCAGTCGTTCTCCGCCAGCGCCCGGGACGACCGCTGCAGCTCGACCAGCGCCTCCTGCACCCGGCCCCGGGCCAGCAGCGCCCCGCCCCGGAACCCCGCCAGGATCCCCTGCAGCGACGGCGGGGGCTCGCCGCGGTCACCGTCAGCGGCGAGGCCGAGGTTCGAGGCCGTGAAGGCATCCAGGTCGTGGGCCCGGCCCGACCAGAACAGCAGCAGGTATCGCATCATCCGCAGCTGGAAGTCGCCGTAGGGCACCTCCTGCCGGAGCTCGTCGGCGACGGCGTAGAGGTCGTCGGTCAGGAGGGCGAGGCCCTCCTCGACCCGCCCCTGCGCGCCCCACGCCCACGCCGCGACGCTCACCGCCCGCACCCGGGCCGCGTCCGGCAGGTCCGGCCGGGCCAGCAGCTCCTCGGCGATCTGCCCGGCCTCCGCCAGCCGCATGGAGAACGTGCACATCTGGGCGAGCACCGACCGGCAGTCGGCCTGCCAGTCCGGGTGCTCGGCGAGGTCGTCGACGGCCTGCTGCAGCACCTCGAACGCCTCGCCCGACCGGTCGAGGTGCAGGAAGAGCTCGCTGGCCCGAGCCACGGCCAAGCGGGCGACCTGCTCCGGCCCGTCGGGCCGCAGCCGGGCGAGCACCGATGCCGCCTCCTCGTGCCGCGCCTGCCCCGACAGCGCCTCGCCGAAGACCAGCCCGGCGTCGACCCGACCCGCACCGCCGGCGGCCAGCGCCAGCCGCTCGGCCAGGCGGTGGTCGAACCGCCCGAGCGCCTGGCGGGCGAGCTGCAGCAGCTGCTCGGCGTCGTCGTCGGCCCCGGCCCCGCTGGCGAGCCGCCAGGTGGCGAGGCGCAGCCGGTCGAAGTGGTCCAGGTCCTCGACCGCGGCCACGAGGTCCCGCAGGACCGCCCGCCGCCGCATCAGCGGCAACCCGGTCGCCAGCACCTCGCCGTACAGGGGATGGGCGACCTGCACCATCTCGCCCCGGTCGGTGTCGACGACCTCGATCAGCCCCCGGGTCTCGAGGGCCTCGATGTCGACGGCGGCTGCGAGCCGCTCGACGGCCTCCAGCGGCACCTCCTCCCCCACGGCGACCAGCTCGAGCGCGGCCCGGCGGGGCGGCTCCAGCAGTCGCAGCCGCTCCTCGACCAGCTCCCGCAGCCGTTCCCGGGGCCCGGCCGACAGCACGACCCGGCCGCCGACGCCGGTCTCCCGCCGCTCGACGGCGGCGGTCACCAGCTCGCGCACGAACAGTGCATTCCCCCGGCTGAGCGCCCACATCCGGTCGAGCAGCGACGCCGGCACCGTGTCGCCGAGCACGGCCATGACCAGTTGCTCGGTGGCCTCCCGGCTCAGCGGTCCCACGTCGATGCGGGCCAGCAGCTCGTCCTTCCAGAGGCCCACCAGCCCGGGCGGCAGTGTTTCGCCGGTCCGTACGCTGATCAGCACCTGGGTCGACGTCTGGGTCACCAACAGGTGGAGCAGCGCGACCGACACCTCGTCCAGCAGGTGGGCATCGTCGACCGCCAGCAGCAGCCGGCGCTCACCGACCCGGCTGTGCAACCGGGCCAGGGCGTAGTGGAGCAGGTCGTCGCGCTGGCGGGGCTCGTCGTCCCGGGCCAGCAGGTGGGCGAACGAGCCGAGCGGGATGCGGCTGGCGGCCTCGGTGGCCCGGATCCACTCGACGGCGACGCCGTCGGCCTTGCACTGCTCGACGACCTCGGTCACGAGTCGGGTCTTGCCCACGCCGGCGTCGCCGAACACCGCAGCTCCCTGGAGGCCGCGCGGCGCCCCGAGCAGCCCTTGGAGCTCCGAGAGCTCGGCGTCGCGTCCGACGAGCGGCCAGCGAGTGACCACGAACCGAGATCGTAGGCGACTCGGTTGCGTAGCCGGCTGCCCCGAATACGTATCGACTACTGATCCCCGCGCGGTTCAGCCTGCCGTACCGTCATGCCCGGAGGCCGCGCTGGCGCCAGTTCCACACAAGAGCGCGGCATGTGCCCCAGCGGGAACAGCCGGAGGGCATGGCGGCGAATCCTCCGGCTGTTGCCCTGGGCGCAGCCCCACTCCGCCAGAGAAAATGAGGGACCTCGGCCCCGTGGCCGAGGTCCCTCGCAATTCTCGGGCCGGGCGCGGGTTACGAGCGCTTGGGCCCGATGATGCAGCCGAGCAGCACGCACGCCAGTCCGGCCACACCGATCCACACCCCCATCGCCGGGGTGGGCGCGCCCTTGCCGCTGAACACAACCCACAGGGCGGCGCCGTGGACGATGCCCACCAGCACCGTGACCGACCCGGCGAGCCGGCGGAAGCCCAGCAGCAACGACAGGGCGGTCGACCGGGGCGACAGGATCGTCGAGAACAGCACCGCCAGCCCGATGCCGATGGCGGCGACGAGCCACAGCGTGTTGGCGTAGAGCTTCAGGTAGCCCCGCTTGCTGCTGTCGATGGCGTTGGCGGCTGCCTGCGCCGCGGCGTCGCGGGCCTCCTGCTCGACCTTGCCCTGGACGTCGCCGGGCGACGGCAGCCCCCCGGGCAGCGTCGACGTCGGACCGGTGTCGACGTCCGGCAGCACCTCGTCCGGGTCGGTCTTGGCCACGTCGAACGACGTCCGGATGTCGGCGAGGTTCACGTCCTCGCCGCCGACGGTGAACCACGGCAACACGATCAGCGCCAGCAGGAACCCTACGAGCCCCGCCACGCCGAACAGCGCCCCGAGCCCGAACGGCATCCCGCCGCCCCCGCCCCGACGCTCCCGGGGCTCGTCGTAGCCAGGGTCGGCTGCACGCCGAGACCGGGGTGCCGCCGTGGGGCGGCGTTGCCCCGGATGCGGTGGCGGGTAGCCGTACTCGTCGTCGTAGTCATCGCCGTAGCCCGGGCGGCGCCGAGGACGCGGTTGCACAGGCGGCGGGTATTGGGCCGGTGGCGTCGGATACTGCTGCGTCGGCGGCGACGCCGGGCGGGCGGCGTAGGGGTCGTAGCCGTACGGCTCCTGCACCCGGGTCTCCTCGCCGGGCGGCGGGACCCGGTACCGCGGCGGAGGCTCGACGGTCGGCTGGTCGAAGACGCTGGACCCGGGGGCCTCCCCGCGCGGTGGGTGCGGTGGCCGCGAGGACCGACCGGGCTGCCGGAAGACGCTCGCCTCGCTGTCGTCAGGCTCGTCCGGCCAATCGGGCCACCCCGGTGGGTTCCGCTCGCTCACGCTCCCCCTCCCGCGTCCTGGGACCCAACGACCTTAGACCCGCGGTGTCGCTGTGGGGGTCGGGCGGGGGGTGCTCGACGATGCGACGACGTTCGGCGACGCCGTCGCACCGTGGCTCCGAGCCGGTAGCGGGGGGCGAGGCCCCCAAGACCCGCCTCTGCCGTCTTCGGGGACTCGCCCGCTACCAGGGACAACGTATGGGATCGGGACCGCTGTTCGCATCCGTAAACTCACGGATCTTCCGCCCGGAGGACCCACGCCATCAGCTCGTGCCGGGTGCGGAGGTCGAGCTTCCGCTTGATCTGATCGACGTGGGTCTCGACCGTCCGGCGGGAGATCGTCAGCTTCCGGGCGATGTCGACGTTGCTCAGGCCCTGGGCGATCAACCGCACGACCTCGTTCTGGCGAGGCGTCAGCCGGGAGTCGACCTTGTCGACCGGCTCGGCCAGGCCCTCGGCGACGAGCTCATCCCACGTCATCGCCTCGCCCTCCAGCCTCGCCGTGTCGACCCGGGGTGTGCCGAGTCCCAGGTGGGCCTGGGTCAGGACCTCCATCATCCGGGCGACGACCACCGCCGGGGGTTGGCTGCCCTGGAGGCGGGTCCGGGCCGCGAGCCCACCGAGCAGGCGCACGGTGGTCGCATATCGGTCCTCGAGCGCGGCGAGCGCCGCGCACTTCCCGAGCCAGTCGGTCTCCACGAAGACACCGCCGGCCGCCTTGGCCTCCAGCCCACGGATCAGGTACGCCCGCAGGGCGCGGATGTCGCCGACGAGGAAGGCGCCGTACTGCAGCCCGTTGACCGCGGCGGCCACGACCGTGGGGTTGTCGGCGTAGGGGCTGGCGAGCGCGGTGTGGATGAGGGCGTCGCCCTCGGCGGCCTCCTCCTTGCTGTAGTGCGCCCAGGAGAGGTTCAACCGGGCGAACATGGCCAACGCTTCGTCGCCCGCGGCCGTCGCCAGCGCGAGGGCCTCCTCGCCGTAGCCGATGGCCTCGTCGCTGTCGCCCCTGGACCAGGCCACCAGCAGCATGACGATCAGCACCCGGGCCCGCCCGAGCCTGTCGCCAGTGGTGTCGACCAGCGCCAGCGCCTCCTCGAAGCAGCGGCTGGCGTGGGGATAGTTGCCCTGCCGCCAGGCCAGCTTGGCGGTCCAGGTGAGCGCTTGGGATCGGATGGTCGGCTCGTCGAGGTGCCGGGCGAGCAGCGCGTCGAGCCAGGTGACGCCCAGGTTGATGCGCCCGGCGAACTCCCAGAAGTAGCCGAGGGCCTCGGCCAGGCGCAGGCCCAGGTCGTCGGGCTGGGTGATCGCCCAGTCCAAGGCGGCGAGGAAGTTGCTCTCGTCGGGGGCGATGTCGGCGAGCGTCGAGATGTGGCCGAGGTGGCGCAGGCCGTACGGATCGAAGCCCAGGGCGGTCGCCAGGTAGTGCTCGGCGTGCAGCCGCCGGGCCGCGTCCTCGGTCCCGCCGGCCCGGAGGCGGGCCTCGGCGCACTGCCGCACCGGCTCGAGCAGGTGGTAGCGCATCGGACCGGTCGGCGGGCCGGGCGAGGTCAGCACCAGCGAGTGGTCGATGAGGGCGGCGAGCGAGCTCAGCGCGTCGTCGGCCGAGCCCGCGATCGCCTCGACTGCGTCGAGGTCGAAGCCGCCGGCGAACACGGCCAGCCGCTCGAACAACCGCTGGGCCGGCGCCGGCAGCAGCCGGTAGCTCCAGTCGACGGTCGAGGTCATGGTCTGGTGGCGCTCGTCGAACGTCGTGCCGCCCCGCAGCTGCACGGCCTCGGTGAGCCGGTCGGAGATCTGGGGCAGCGACAGCACCCGCGTCCAGGCGGCCGCCAGCTCGATGGCGAGCGGTAGGCCGTCGAGCCGCTCGCAGATCTCGCCGACGACGTGCTCGCCCGCCCGGTCGAGCCGGAAGCCGACCGTCGCGGCGGCGGCACGGTCGACGAACAGGTCGATGGCGGGCCCCGGGTCGAGCGGCGGCACCGACCAGACGTACTCCCGGTCGACGGCCAGCGGCGCCCGGCTGGTCGCCAGCACCCGCACCGTGGGGCACGCCTCGGCCACGGTCTCGACGAGCCGCCCGACCTCACCGAGGACGTGCTCGCAGTTGTCGAGCACCAGCAGCGACGACCCGCCGCCGTTGCCCAGGTGTTGGACCAGGGTGTCGGCCATCTCCCGTCCCGGCTGCTGGCGTAGGCCCAAGGCGACCCCGATCGCGGTGGCCACCAGGTCGGCGTCGACGACCGGCGCCAGCTCCACGAACCAGACGCCGCCGGGGAACTCACGGGTGAGGGTGGCGCCGACCGCGGTGCCGAGGCGCGTCTTACCGCCCCCGGGTGGTCCCACGAGCGTGAGCACCTGCTCGGCGCCCACCAGCTTCCTCAGCTCCGACACTGCGCGACGCCGCCCGAACAGCCGGGTCAACCGCACCGACGAGATCCCACGCAGCTCGGGCGGCCTCCCGTCGCCCATCCACGCAGCGTACGTCAGGGGTATCAGGCGGTGAGATCGTAAATCACGGTCCCGCCGACGGTGATGGCGTCGTAGTGCTGCTCCACCCAGGTGCTGATCTCACCGGAGTCGCTGGTCCCGCCACCGGCGCCACCGGCGCCGCCGCGACCCAAGCCCATGCCCCCACCGGCGATGAAGTAGTGGATGCGGCCGGCAGCCACGAAGTCCTCGAACTCGGCGAGCGTGGGCGTCGGGTCCGTGCCGTTGAAACCGCCCATCGCCATGACGGGGTAGCCGGTGGCCAGCTGGTAGCCGGCCGCCTGGTTCGCCGAGACCGTCGCGGCGACCCACGTGTACTCGTCGCCGTCCGTCGACAGCAGCTTGGTCAGCTCCGCCGACGGCTCGGACGCACCGAGGATCCCGCCGATCCCACCACTCGGGAACGGGAACGGGTTCCCGCTCGTCCCGCCGGTGCCAGCAGTGTCACTCGGATTGTTGCCAATGCTGTTGCCATCGTTGCTACCGGATTGTTGACCGGGTTGTGGCAGGTTTGTGCCCAATCCGGGCGGCGCCTGGCCGTTGCCGAGGCGGCCGAGGGGCGGGAGCGGGAACCGGCCGCCGCCGAGGTTCCCCGGCCGTGCGCCGCCACCGCGGAAGCCGAAGCCGATCTGCGCCGGGCCCGCCGACGGCAGCGCGCCGGTGTGCGCAGTCGTCACGGTCGCCTGCGTGTAGGCGGCCGGGCCGGCCAGCACCACAGCGAAGACCGCCGCCGCGACCACGCCGGCCGCGTTGCGGGCCATCGCCTGGGCGGCCAACACGATCAGCACCGCGAGCCCGATGCCGGCTGCGAGCACGAACGTCCTCAGGTGGGGCCGCCAGTCCGGGGTCCGCTCCAGCAGCTCGTGTGACCACCAGGCACTCACGGCGATGACCACCGCGGCCGCCAGCCGGGACCAGAGCTGCGAGCGTCGCTGCCACAGCCACACCGCCCCGATGCCCACCAGCGCCCCCACCGCCGGCACCAGCGCGACCGTGTAGTAGGGGTGGATGATCCCCTCGCCCAGGCTGATCGCCAGCCCGGTCACCACCAGCCAACCGCCCCACAGGACCGCCGCGGCCCGGGAGCGGTCGGTGCGCGGGGCGCGCACGGTTGCCACCAGCAGGACGACGAGCAGCAGCAGCGCGGCCGGGATCAGCCACGACGCCTGGCCGCCGTACTCGGCGTCGAACAGCCGCCCGAGGCCGGTCGAGCCCCAGCGCCCGGCCGTGCCGGCGGGGCCACCGCCGACGCTGCCCACCTCGTCGCCCGTCAGCCGGCCGAAGCCGTTGTACCCGAAGATCAGGTTGAGGACGGAGTTGTCCTCCGACCCGCCGATGTACGGCCGCGACGACGCCGGCCACAGCTCGACCAGCGCCACCCACCAACCGCCGGCCGCGACCATCGCCACCGCGGCCAGCGCCAGCTGGCGGACCCGCCGCCAGAACGGCACCGGCGCGGCCAGCAGGTAGGCAAACCCGAAGGCCGGCAGCACGAGGAACGCCTGGAGCATCTTGGCCAGGAAGGCGAACCCGACGAGGGCGCCGAACAGCACCACCCAGCGCGTCGCCCCCGACTCGATGGCCCGCACCACCGCGTACGCCCCCAGCGTCATCAGCAGCACCAGCAGCGCGTCGGGGTTGTTGAACCGGAACATCAACACGGCGACGGGGGTCAGGGCGGCGACCGCGCCGGCGAGCAGCCCCGCCACCGGTCCGAACCAGCGGCGCACGGCCGCGTACAGCACGCCGACGGTCGCGACGCCCTCGAGGGCCTGGGGCACCAGTATCGACCACGAGCTGACGCCGAAGATCCGGGCCGACAGGTCCATCGGCCACAGGAACGCGGGCGCCTTGTCGACCGTGATGAAGTTCGAGCCGTCGGACGACCCGAAGAGGAACGCCTTCCAGCTCGACGACCCCGCCTGCACCGCGGCGGCGTAGTAGGCGTTCGCCCAGCCCGACTCGCTCAGGCTCCACAGGTAGAGGAGCGCGGTTGCGCCCAAGAGTGCGAGCAATGCCGGTCGCACCCACGCCGGGTCGTCGGCCCGGCCTCGGACGAGGCCCCAGCCGAAGCGCCGGAGGCGACCGGTCGGCGACGGCCGGTCCTCGACCGGCGCCGACCGATCAGCGGACGCCGCCGGGTCGGAAGCAACGTCGGTCGCGGTCATCGCGGCGTCCCCCGCCACACGAGCCGCACCGATCGCACGGGCACGGGCACCAACGCAGGTGCTGGACCTGGTGAACCTGGCGGTGCCTCGTGCCCGGCGAACACCCAGTTCCGGAACAGCCGGTACCCGACGATCGTGCCGGCGCCACCACACACCAGTGCCACCAGCGCCTCGACCACGGCGACCGGGCGGTCGACCAGCAGGTGGAGGAGGCCGAGCCCCAGCGTCGACGTGGCGAGCCCAGCGGCGAACGCCACCAGCCCCTGGGCCTGGTGGCGCAGCCGGTCTTCGGCCCTCGTGACCTCGAACGTGTAGCGGCGGTTGGCGGCCGTGTTGGCCACGGCGGTCGTGCCCAGGGCGACGACGTTGGCCCACCACGGCCCCACCAGTGGCCGCAGCGCCAGGTAGGCCAGCAGGTAGGCAGCGGTGCTGACGGCACCGATCGCTGCGAAGCGGACGGGCCGCCCGTGGCGCCCGGTCACCAGCAGGCGGGCGACACCTCGCAGGTCCGCCCACGCCGTCGAGAGGATGTGCACCCGGGAGTCTGGGTCGTCGGCCCAGTCGACCGGCAGCTCGACGATCCGCAGGCCTTCCCGCTGGGCCCGGACCAGCAGCTCGGTGTCGAAGAACCAGGCGTCGTCCTCGACCTCCGGCAGCAACCGGCGGGCGGTGGCGGCCCGCACCGCCTTGAAGCCGCACTGGGCGTCCCGGAACCGGGCCCGCAGCCCGACCCGGAGGACGGCGTTGTAGCACCGGGAGATGAGCTCCCGCTTCAAGCCCCGCCGCACGCGCGCGCCGGGCGCCAGACGGGACCCGATGGCCACGTCGCTGTGGCCCGAGATCAGCGGTGCGACCAGCGGCAGGAGGGCGTCGAGGTCCGTCGACAGGTCGACGTCCATGTAGGCGACCACTGTGGCGTCGCTCGACCGCCACGCCGTCTTCAGCGCCCCGCCCCGCCCGGCTTGGGCGAGCACGACCGCGGCGACGCCCGGGAGCTGGGCCGCCAGCCGCTGGGCGACCTCGGGGGTCCCGTCGCTGCTGCCGTTGTCGGCGATCGTGATGCGCCACGTGAACGGGAAGCGCTCGGTGAGGTACTCGTGGAGGCGGCGGATGCTGGGCTCGAGCCCGCCCGCTTCGTTGTGCGTGGGGACGACGACGTCGACCAGCGGGGCCGCGACCCCGACGTCGACGCTCGCCGAACCGGCAGCGCTGGCTGACATGACCGCCAGCTTCCGGACGGCGGCTGCGAGTCGCCTTGGAGAAACCTTGGAGTTGTCTGGGTGAGGGTCCTGGGGCGCAGCTGCCATCCTGTACGCATGCCGAGCGTCGACGACGCGGAACGGGCGCTCGAACTGGCGGACGAGGCCGCCGCGCGCTTCGACGTCGACGGCGTGGTCGCCCACCTGTCGACCGCGATCCGGGTGCTGACCGCCGCCGACGAGCCGTGCCGGGCCGCCATGGTGTGCGTGCGCCTCGGCGAGGTCTTCGCCTACGGCCTCGGCAACCTCACCGCCGCCCGCGCCTGGTTCGCCCGGGCGGCCCGCCTGGTCGAGGATCGGCCGCCGTGCATCGAGCAGGGCTGGGTGGCCGTGGCCGCCATGGGCTGCGACGTCGACGACCCGGCGGCCCTGCTGGCGGCGGCCGAGTTGGCGCTGGACCGGGCCCGCACGTTCGGCGACGTCAACCTCGAGACCAAGGCTCTCGCCGACGCCGGCCTCGCCCATGTGCAGGCCGGCCGGGTCGAGGCAGGCATGGCTCTGCTCGACGAGGCGATGGCGCTGGCCTGCGGCCCGGCCGACGACGCGTCGACGGCGTCCAAGTCAGTGTGCTCGTTCTTCACCGCCTGCTACTACGCCGGTGACTTCGCCCGGGCCGAGTCCTGGGCCGACCTGCTGCGCCGCAACGGTTTGATCGGGCCGGCGCCCGGCGGCCAGGTGTTCCTCTCCGGCCACTGCGACCTCGTCCAGGCGACGCTGCTGGTCGAGCTGGGCCGCTGGGGCGAGGCCGAGGCGCTGCTGCTGAAGGCCAAGGCCGATTTCGACGCCGTGATGCCCGGCCCAGGGCTCCACCCGGAGATCGGCCTCGCCAACCTGCGGATCCGCCAGGGCCGCCTGGCCGATGCCGAGGCGCTGCTGCTGGGCCGCGACCAGCCGATGGAGGGCTTCATCCCGACGGCCCGCCTGCACCTCGCCCGGGGTGACCACGACCTCGCCCGGGCCACAGCGCAGCGGGGCCTGCGGCTGGTGGCCGACGACCGGCTGCGAGCCGCCGAGCTGCTCAACGTCCTGGTCGACGCCGAGCTGGCCCGGGGGGACGTCGCCGCCGCGGTGGCGCGGGCTGACGACCTGGCCGACCGGGTCGCCGGTCTCGACGTGCCTGCGCTCGAGGCCCGCTCGGCGGCCGCGCGCGCTCGGGCCCAGGCGGCGACCGGCGACCACAATGACGCGGTTGCCACCTTGGAGAAGGCGTTCGACCGCCTCGACAGATCACAGCTGCCATGGCTGCGGGCCTGCCTGCTAGTCGACCTGGCCCGCCTCCGGGAGGCCGGCGGAGATCGATCGGGCGCCAGCGTCGATGCCGAGGCCGCCGCAGCCGCGCTGGCGTCGCTCGACGTGGTGCTCGCGCCCCCCGACCGCGAGCTGCTCGCCCGCCTGACGGGGGCGGGCCGCCGCGCCGTCGCCGGCGAGCCCCGCACCGCCCGCCTCACAGCCGACGGCGACCGCTGGGTGGTGTCGCTCGATGGCGCCCGGCTGCGGCTGCCGAACACCAAGGGCGTCCGCTACCTGGCCGAACTGCTCGCCCGGCCGGGCCGCGAGCGTCACGCCCTCGACCTCGTCGACCAGGTCGAGGGCGTCGACCCCGACGGCCTCGACCGCCGTAGCCTCGGTGGCGCCGGACCCGTGCTCGACGCCCAGGCCCGCGACGCCTACCGCCGGCGCATCGCCGAGCTGCGGGAGCACGCCGACGAGGCGCTGGCCACCGGCCGCCTGGAGGACGCCGAGGCGGCCCAGGACGAGGTCGACCAACTGCTAGGCCAGCTGGCCCAGGCGTTCGGGCTCGGCGGCCGCGACCGCCCGGCCGCGTCGGCGGTCGAGCGGGCCCGGCTCAACGTGACCCGGGCGCTGCGCACCGCCATCGCCAAGGTCACCGACGCCCTTCCCGAGGCCGGCGCGGTCCTCGACCGCCGGGTCCGCACCGGCATCTACTGCTGCTTCGACCCCGACCCCGGCGACGAGGTGCGCTGGTCGGCGGCGCCGAGATCGTTCAGTCCCGACTGAACGGAACCGCCCCGGGGTGAACGCCTTCAGGGCATGGACACTCCGCAACCCCTCGAGCCCACCGTCGACGAGATCGCCGACGGCATCTACCGCATCTCGACCGTCATGCCCGACATCGCCCCGGGCGGCTTCTCCTTCAACCAGTTCCTCGTCACGGGCGAGGAACCGCTGCTGTTCCACACCGGGCCCCGGGGCCTCTTCCCGCTCGTCGCCGAGGCCGTCGCCACGGTCGTGCCGGTGGAGTCGCTGCGCTGGGTGTCGTTCGGCCACGTCGAGTCGGACGAGTGCGGCTCGATGAACATGTGGCTGACCGCGGCCCCCGACAGCCAGGTGGCCTTCGGTGCCCTCGGCTGCCTGGTCTCGCTGAACGATCTGTGCGACCGCCCGCCCCGGCCCCTCGCCGAGGGCGAGGTCCTCGACCTCGGCGGCAAGCGGGTGCGCCAGATCTCGACGCCGCACGTACCCCACGGCTGGGAGGCCCAGCTCCTCTTCGAGGAGACCACCGGGACGCTGCTGTGCGGCGACCTCTTCACCCACGCCGGCGCCGGCCCGGCGCTTACCACCGACGACCTGGTCGAGCCGGCGATGGCGGCCGAGGCCATGTTCCATGCCACCGCGCTGGCGCCTCAGACCGGGACCACGCTGCGTCAGCTCGGCGACCTCGCGCCCACGACGCTGGCGGTCATGCACGGATCGTCGTTCTCGGGCGACGGCAAGCAGGCGTTGCACACCTTGGCCGACGAGTACGAGGCCCTGATGACACCGGGCTGACGCCCGCTCGACACATCGTTGTCACACTGGTGCGCCACCCCCGGTGGGCGTGTCCCCATGACCCCCCTAGCACTGGTAATGATGGGGCATGGGAGCGACCATCGGGGTGCTCCACCCGGGTGAGATGGGAGCGGCGATCGGGGCCCAGGCGCGCCGCCGGGGGGCGAAGGTGCTGTGGTGCCCCTCCGGTCGGAGCCAGGCCACCCGCGACCGGGCCGAGAAGGCCGGGCTGCTGCCGGTCGACGACCTGGGGGAGCTCCTCGACACCTGCGAGGTGGTGCTGTCGGTCTCCTCGGCCACCGCGGCCGTGCAGGTCGCCACCCAGGTCGCCCGGCACGGGTTCAAGGGCCTCTACGTCGAGGCCAACGCCACCAGCCCGCAGCGCTGCATCCGGGTGGCGCAACGGCTGATCGGCAGCGGCGCCGAGGTGCTCGACGCCGCCATCTTCGGCACGCCGCCCCGCGACGACAACAGCGACAACGGCGTCACCACTGCCCTCTACATGGCCGGCCGCCGGGCAGACATGGAGACCGTGTCGCTGCTCTTCCAGGGCTCGGCGATCGAGACGCTGGCGCTCACCGGTGGGATCGGCACGGCCAGCGCCCTGAAGATGGCCCACGCCGGCTACCAGAAGGCCACCGCCGTGCTGGCCGCGGTGTCCCACGCTTTGGCGGCGCGCTACGGCGTCAACGAGGAGCTGATCACCGAGGCCCGGCACACCGCCCGGTCGCCGCTGGCCGAGCCCCAGCGGCTGCCCAGCGTCGCCGCCCAGGCGTGGCGCTGGACGCCGGAGCTGCACGAGATCGCCGACACCCTCGAGGCCGAGGAGCTACCCCGGGACCTGGCCCTGGCCGCGGCGGCGATCCTGTTCCGCTGGCACGACGACAAGGACAACCCCAACCTCCCGCTGGAGGCGGTGCTCGCCCGCCTCGCCGACTTCACCTAGCGGCGGTTCCCTAGCGGGGCGGGGCGGTCATGGCGGCGACCGCCATGTCGAGGAGGTTGGCCAGCCACCGGTCGAAGGGCAGCATCGCCCGGCCGGCGGTGCCGGGAGGCAGGTCCTCCTGGCGGGCCCGATCGGCGCTGAGGTGGGCGCAGGCGATGAAGACCGACATCATCCGCTCGACCGCCAGCTCGGGCGCGAGCACCTCGGTCAGCCGGTCGTGCAGCCGGGCACCGACCCGGTAGGTCAGCTCCGGCACGTGCTCGGCGACGACGGTGAGCTGCAGGTCGGGCCGGGAGATCCGCTCGGCCACGATCTTCGTCCACGCCCGCTCGGACGGTCCCCGGCTGAGGTACTCGGCGCCGGGCCGGACCATCACCTCGACCAGCCCGGCCAGCTCGTCCTGCCGGCCGGCGTCGACGAGCGCCCAGTACAGGTGCTCCTGCTCGACGGCGATCCGGGGCATGTGGCGCTGCGACAACGCCAGCTGCAACCCCTCCCGATCGCCGAAGTGGAACTGCAGCGCCGAGCTGTTGCGCTGCCCGGCCTCCAGCCGGATCTCCCGCAGCGACACCGCCTCGACCCCACGCTCGCCCCACAGCCGCTCGGCAGCGTCGAGCAGCCGCTCGCGGGTGCGCAGGCCCCGGGCCGTGATGGCCCGGGGCAGCTGCAGTCGGTCGGCGTCAACGGTGGTCATCGATGGTCAGGCGTTCTTGCAGACGGTGTCCTTGTTGCCGACCTGGTCGTTCGGGATCTTGTAGTAGGTGCCGTCGGGGCACGTGATCTTGCGGTTGAGCTCGTGGAACATCCCATCGGGCGACTCGTAGCCCGGGACGTTCCACAGGTGGACCATGTAGCCGGTCTGGTGGATCAGGTTGCCGCCCACCTTGGCGCAGGTCTCCTCGGTGATGGTGTCGTCGTCGGCCCCGAGCGGCGTCTCGATCTCGCCCTGGTCGTTCATGACGATGCACACCCGCTCGTGGAGGTGCCAGATGTCGTTGGACCCGGCGAAGCCCTGGGGCACACCCGCGCTCTTGTAGTCCAGGTACATGAAGCCGGCCAGCGGAGCATCCCGACCGGTGCCGTCGAAGATCAGCATCGGGGTCGGGAGGTTGGCGCTCGCGATGCTCCCCTCGCCGTCCTGGAGGTAGCCGTCGGGCGAGCGGAAGTGGATGCCGAGGCCGGGGGCGAAGGGCCCAGCCTGCTTCCAGCCGGCATCGATGGCGTCGCCGAGCGTCGGGTACTTCGCCATCAGCGGCTGGGTCACCGCCAGCTGCTTGGACAAGGTCACCATCTCGGCGGGCTTCAACGGCTTCTCGGTCGCGTGGCTGTGCTGGTGGCCGTTGGACAGTGCGGCGAAGCCCTTGTCGTCCGCGGCAGCCGCGCCGGTGCCATGGTCGTGCCCGTCGGCCGCCGCGCCGTGCTCGCCGTGGCTGCCGGCGGCGTGGTCGCGAGCCGACGGCGATGCCACCGCACCGGTCGTCACCAGCAAGGCCGCCGCGACGCCCACCAGGCCGAGGCCGCGGGCGCGGGCCAGCGACGGCGCGATCCGCAGGAGCAGCGCCACCGCCAGCAGCACGGCGGCGGCTTCGAGGGCCACGCAGACGCCATCGACGAACGACACGGTCTCGGCGTGGCCGGAGTGCGCACCGAACGGCAGGCCGACGGTGCGGCTCACCACCCAGGCGGCGATCAGGGCCACGTTGACCACGGCCGAGCTGGCGAGGACGAGGCGGGTCGGCCGCCAGAGGACGGCGATCGCCAGCACCGCCTGGGCCCACGCCGAGGCGAGGAAGCCGGCGCCCTCGATGCCGGACTCGCCGAAGTGCGACGGCGCCATGGCGAAGTGGATGGCTGCCGCGCCCAGCAGGGCGGCGGCGATGGCCCAGGGGGCCGGTTCGGTGGTCGGTCTCGGGGCCGGCTGCACGGCTGCCGCAACCGGGGCCTTGTCGGGCTCCGACTCCGGAGTGTCGGCTGCGGCGGGCCTGTCGAGAAGGTCCGTCATGGTCATCCCCCTTCGGGCGGGACCCCCCAGTCCCGAACCCGCCCCTGAGAGTAGGTGACCTGGATTACCTAAGTGAGACGGATGGATTACTTCTCCGACTCGTAGCCGCATCGCCTACCTGCGCCGCGTCGTCGAAGGGCGCTGGGCTCGGCTGTAGGGTCCCCAGCTGCTCCACCCCATCCGCTCGGGCCCAGAAGGAGGTCGTGTTGGGTCAAGCCCGAACCAGGCTGTACAGAGGCGGCGTCCTGGAGGCCGAAGGCTTCCCGGTGGCGGACGTCTCGGAGCACCTGGCACGGCCCGACACGGTCGTCTGGGTCGACCTGCTCGGTCCCGGCAAGGAACAGCTCGACGAGCTCGGTAGCGAGCTCGGACTGCATGAGCTGGCCATCGAGGATGCGCTCGAGCCCCACCAGCGTCCCAAGCTGGACCACTACGCCAGTCACGCGTTCCTGTCCTGCCACGCCGTACGAGTCGCTCCCGACGGCCGAGACCTGGTCGAGGCCGAGATCGATGCGTTCATCAACGAGCAATGGCTCATCACCGTCCGTGACGCCGACTCCATCTTCGACATGGACGCAGTGTTGGTGCGCTGGGACCAGTCGCCCGATCTCGCCGCCAGCGGTGTCAGCTTCCTGCTGTACGGGCTGCTCGACGTCGTCGTGGACGGCTACTTCGACGCCGTGCAGGCCTTCGACGACTTCTACGACGAGATCAGCGAAGGCATCTTCGACGAACACCCGCTCGACCCCGCCAAACAGCGCGGCTGGTTCGAGATGCGCCGCGCCCTGGTCCGCTTCCACCGGTTGGTCGTACCCATGCGCGATGCCATCAGCGCACTGATGCGCCGCGAGCAGGCCACTGTCTCCGAGGACCTCTACCCCTACTACCAGGACGTCTACGACCACATCCTGCGGGTCAGCGAATCCACCGACTCGCTACGCGATCTGGTCTCGACCATCGTCGAGACCAACCTCAGCCTGCGCGACTTCCACCAGAACGAGATCGTGAAGAAGGTCAGCGGCTGGGCCGCGATCATCGCAGTACCCGCGCTCATCACCGGCTACTACGGCATGAACGTCCCGTACCCCGGCTCCCAACAGCCGTGGGGCGCCGTCGTGTCCGCTGTCGTGCTCGTCCTGACCTCCGGCGGCCTCTACCTGCTGTTCCGCCGCCGCGACTGGCTGTAGCCCCGGCAACGATCGCGCACCAGTCGCTTCATGGACGTTGTGTTCCAGTTCTGCTGGCAGAGCACGGCGGCGGGTAGGCGGCGATCTCCGAGAGGGGAATCCTCATGACCTGGCTCATCGTCCTGCTGGCGCTCGTCGTAGCACTCGCCGGCGCCGCTGGGGCGATCGCTCGCCTCCGATCCGCTTCGCTCAAACAGCGGTTCGGCCTCGACATCACCGAGCCCGCACCCGATGTCAGCGCCCGCCATGTCGAGGAGTGGTCCGTGATCCAAGCCCGCTTCGTCGACGACCCGCGCCACACGCTGGCCGAAGCCGCGGAGCTCCTGACACGCGTGATGAACGAGCGGGGCTACCCCGTCGAGGAGCTCGACGACTACAGCAAGTACGTCTCGGTCGACCGCCCGGAGTTCGTGGCCGGCTACCGGATGGCCGAGGCCGTCCGCATCGGCGCCGAGACCGCGACGATCGACGACCAGCGTCAGGCGTTCCAGCACTACCACTCGTTGTTCGACGAGCTACTGAACAGCCGCGCCGCCTCAGCTGACGACGCTGCCCAACCAGGCGCCGAACGTGCCGAGCACGACGTCAGTTGAAGGGAAGCACAGTGACCATCAGACAGACCGACCCAACCGCGCCTCGCCAAGACGGCGAACCCGCAACACCGACCAGCCCTGACATCGTCATCTACCAGACACCACCCGAGCCCTCTACCGAGCTCAACGTCGACGAGGACGTCGAGACCTACGACGAGCCCGAGCCCGATCCCGCCGAGGTACTGCCCGAGACGGACGCTGCGGTCGAGTCCGAGACGGACGGGGACGGCGACCCGTACGACGAGACCGAGCCCGACACGGCGGGCGAACCGGGACGCAACGGCGACGGTGACCCCGAGGTCGGGCCGGCCGTCGAGCCGACGACCCAGGACGCAACGCTCGATCCGCCGCGCGAAGCCGACGTGCCCGCCGTCCCCGCCGACCAGGAGACGGAGGGCCGGCCATTCCTCAGCGACGGCGGCATCTTCGAAGAGCGCTGGAACGCCATCCAGATCGGCTTCGTCGATGACCCCCGCCACGCGGTCGAAGACGCAGACCATCTGGTCGCCGAGGCGACGAACGACCTCGCCCTGATCCTCGCCAGCCATCGCGAGTCGCTCCAGACGAAGTGGCAGCGAGAGGACGACGTCGACACCGAGCAGCTCCGAGTGGTCTTCCGGAGCTACCGGGGCCTCCTGCTCGGGCTTCTGGACACCTGACCACCCGGTCCGGACGAAAGGACCCGAGCGCGCCGGCAACCGCCGGCGCGCTCGGGGCTCAAGCGTGGCGGGTGAGCTCGACGGAGACGACCGGCGTCGTCGACGGTGCTCCGCTGAGGATGCCCTTGAGCGGGGGGACGTCGCTGTAGTCGCGCCCGCGAGCGACGAGCACATGGCGCTCGCCGACGGGTACGGCGTTCGTCGGATCGAACGGCCACCAGCTGCCGATCCAGGCCTCGCACCAGGCGTGGCTCTCGCCGTACATCGTGTCGCCGATGGCGGCGTCGGCGTGCGAGTGGAAGTACCCGGATGCGTAGCGGGCCGGGATGCCCATGCTTCGGAGCAGGGCGTTGGCCAGGTGGACGAAGTCCTGACACACGCCACGGCCGCGCTGCCACGCCTCCGTCGCCGAGGTCGTGACGCTGGTCGCCCCCTTCTCGTACACGAGCGCGGCGCGCACCCATGCGGCGACCAGGTCGAGGGCCTCGTGCGGGGTCGATGCCTCCCGCCGGAGGGTTGCACCGACCGCATCGAGCCCCGGAACGACGGTGGTCGCAGTGAGGTACTCGAAGTACGCCTCTCTGACCACGACGTCGTCGAGCTCGGCCCAGCTGAGGGACGGGCGGTCGGCCGGATCGGGGACAGCGGGGGTCTCGACGATCGACGACCCGACGACCACGAGCCGGCGATGGGTGACGTGGATGTCGAACGCGTGGACCAGCGTCCCCCAGTAGTCCCAGTAGGCGACGGGGCGAGCGGGCGGGGTGACGTCGATGCGTGCCTCGACCGTGACCTGGCCTCCGGTGGTCAGCGGGGTGACGCGGACCTCGTTGTAGGAGGCGACGACGTCTCGGACGTAGTCGTACGAGCTCGTGTGGCGGATACCCAGCCGCCAGCTCATGCGGTCCACTCCAGCGGGGCGGTGTCGCCGAAGTAGCGGTCCGCGATCGCAGTGCCCGCCTCGAAGCAGTGTTGCTGCAAGCGGTAGAGGTGCCCGGGGAGGTCGGCGGTGAGTTCCTCCACCGAGCAGAACTCGAGCTCGGTCCGGGCCTGGCCCAGGCTGCGCCGAGCAGGATCGTCCAGACCCGCACGCCCGAACGACGGGTCGAGCTCCGCAAGGCACTGCTCGGCCGTCCGCAGCGCGGAGAACACCGAGCGGGGGAACAACCGATCGAGCACGAGGAACTCCGCGGCCAGGTCGACGTCGACCGCTCGCTGGTAGGTGTGCAGGTAGGCCTCGTAGGCGCCGCATGATCGCAGGGTCGTCACCCAGCCGGCCTCGCCCCAGCTCTCGCCGAACCGGGCGGAGAGCAGGCGGGCGGTCATGTCGACGCGCTCGAGGCTCCTTCCCAGCAGGAGGAAGCGCCATCCGTCGTCGCGGCTCATCGTCGACTCTGCCAGGCCCGCGAACATGGCGGCCCGCTCCTTGACCCAACGGAAGAAGGCATAGGCGCCCTGTTCGTGGGGCACGGCGGCCCCCGAGCGGAGGGCCTCGTGGGTCCCGTTCAGGCACTCCCACATCTCCGACGAGATGGCGTCCCGGGCGCCCCGGGCGTTGCGCCAGGCCGCGGACATGGTGCCCACGATGGAGCCGGCGTAGTCGCCGTCGAAGGCCAGGATCCGGGTGACCGTCTCGGGATCGGCGCCGACGGCGCGCTCCGCTCCGACGCCCATGACCTCGAGCAGCGCGGCGCAGGCCGATGCCTCGTCGACCCACCGGTCCTCCAGCAGCAGGTGGTAATGCACGTCGAGGATGCGGGCGGTGTCCTCGGCGCGCTCGGTGTAGCGCCCGACCCAGTAGAGCGACTCGGCGATGCGGCTCAGCACGACCCGGCGCTCGACTGTTGCTGTTGCTGTTGCTGCGCGTGGTGCGTGACGGCGGCGCCGTCCGGGGCCTCGGCCGGTGGACGGGACCACACCGCGCCGGGCTGCCGCTCCCCGGCGGCGACGAGGCGCTCCAGCGCCGCCCCCGAAGGCGTGAGCACCCAGGTGTCCTTCGACCCCCCGCCCTGGCTGGAGTTCACCACGAGGCTCCCCTGCGGGAGCGCGACCCGGGTCAGCCCGCCCGGCGCGACCCAGATGCGTTCCCCGTCGTTCACCGCGAAGGGGCGAAGGTCGACGTGACGCGGCGCGAACCCGCCACCGATGTGCGTCGGCGAGGTCGACAGCTGCACGACATCTTGGGCGATCCACCCGCGTGGGTTCTCGATCACCTGCCGCCGCACCTGCTCGAGCTGCTCGTCGGACGCCGCCGGGCCGACCACGACGCCATAGCCGCCCGATCCATCGACCGGCTTGATCACGAGCTGCTCCAGGCGCTCCAGAGCATCGTTCCGCTGGTCCGGGTCGCGGAGGTCGAAGGTGTCGACGTTGGCGAGGATCGGCTCCTCGGCGAGGTAGTACCTGATGAGGTGGGGCACGTAGCAGTACAGCGCCTTGTCGTCGGCCACTCCGTTGCCGACCGCGTTGGCGATGGTGACGTTGCCCATCCGGGCTGCGTTCACGATCCCCGCGCAGCCCAGCACCGAGTCCGGGCGGAACTGGAGCGGGTCGAGGAACTCGTCGTCGACCCGCCGGTAGACGACATCGACGCGCTGGCGGCCCGATGTGCTGCGCATGAAGACCACACCGTCTCGGCACACCAGGTCGCGGCCTTCGACCAGGGCGACGCCCATCTGTCGCGCCAGGAACGCGTGCTCGAAGTACGCGGCGTTGTACACACCTGGCGTCAGCACCACGACCGTGGGATCCGAGCGACCCACCGGCGCCCCGGCCCGCAAGGCCTCGAGCAGGTGCGCGGGATAGTCGGCGATCGGCCGGACCCGCTGCGACGCGAACAGCTCCGGGAACACGTGGGTCATGGCCCGGCGGTTCTCGATGACGTAGGAGATCCCCGACGGCGTGCGGAGGTTGTCCTCCAGCACGCGCCAGCTGCCATGGGCGTCGCGGACGAGATCGATCCCTGCCACGTGGATGCGCACGCCGTTGGCGGGCCGGAAGCCTACGACCTCCCGCCGCAGCTGGGTCGAGGAGAGCAGCAGCGACCGGGGGACGATCCCGTCGCCCAGCACCTGCGCTGGGCCGGAGCCGTAGAGGTCGTCGAGGAACGCCTCCAGCGCTCTCACCCGTTGCGCCACCCCAGACTCGATGACCGTCCACTCCTCCGCGGCGATGATCCGGGGCAGCAGGTCGAGGGGGAACGGTCGCTCCTCACCGGACAGCGAGAACGTGATGCCCTGGTCCCGGAAGCTGCGATCTCGTGCCTTGCAGCGCTCGTGGAAGTCGTCCGCGGTGAGCGCTCCCAGGGCATCGTGCACGGCGTCGTAGTGCGGTCGGGTCACCCCCCGCGCCTCGAACATCTCGTCCCAGGCTCGACCGATCGGCTCGTACGAGTCGAAGTCGAAAAGAGCCATCGTATGGTCTGTATCCATGCGATGTTTCCCCTTGATTTCAGGGGTTTGGCTCTTCACACTGCATGCATACCCGTGCCCTGTTGCGGATACCTGAGTGCAGGAAGGTGAGGCTGTGCTGGTCCGTGTCGGGTGCTCCTTCGTGCACAGTGCGTCCGCTCCCGTGCACGCCGTCCTGCAGGTCGAGCCCCGGCGCGACGCCGGTCCCACCGTCGTCACCGAGGGCTGGGACAACGATCCACCGGCGACGGGGACCACATATGTCGACCTGTACGGCAACCTCTGCCGTCGCCTGACGATCCCGGGCGGCCGCTCCTCACTCACCTACGACGCGCTCCTGGAGGTCGACGGCTCACCCGATCCGGTCCGGGCAGACGCGCAGGAGGTCGCCGCGGCCGACCTACCGCCCGACGCGATCGTCTACACCCTGCCCAGCCGCTACTGCCCCTCCGACGAGCTGGCCGACGCCGCGTGGTCGCTCTTCGGCTCGGTGAGCCCGGGATGGACCAGGGTCCAGGCGATCTGCGACTGGGTGCACGACGCCATCAGCTTCGACCACGCGAGCAGCACCCCGCTCACAACCGCAGTCGACGTGTACGAGGCCCGCGCCGGTGTCTGCCGTGACTTCGCCCACCTCGCGGTGACCTTCTGCCGGGCGTTCAGCATCCCGGCCCGCTACGTGTTCGGGTACCTGCCCGACATCGGGGTGCCGCCTCCCCAGGACGTCATGGACTTCTGCGCCTGGATGGAGGTGTTCCTGGACGACCGCTGGTGGACCTTCGACCCGCGCAACAACGTCCCCCGGGTGGGCCGAGTGCTCATCGGGCGAGGACGTGACGCCCTCGACGTCGCCATGATCACCGCGTTCGGCGACGCCCGACTGGAGACCATGGCCGTGCGCGCCGACGAGGCCTCCGAGGCCGATCGATGACCCTCGTCGCCGACGCTCCGACGACCAGCCCCTCGCTCCTGCTGGAGCAGGACATCCGCTACGAGTACACCGCGCCGATCGCACGGCTGCGGCAACGCCTGATCGTCATCCCCCCGCCGGTCCACGGGGCGCAGGTCCGAGGCGAGTGGTCGCTGCGCGTCAGCGGCGTCGACACCAGCGCGCGACGCCGGCGGGTGGACAGGTTCGGCAACGTGGTCATCGACGTCGGGGCACTGCGGGTCGAACGCTGGATCGAGTTCGCCGTCGTCGCTTCAGTCGAACGGCACGCCCCCGATGGGCCTCACACGATCCCGGTCGACGCCCGCTTCCTCCGGGCTACGCCACTGACCACCGCCGATGACCACATCCGCGACCTCGTGACCCCCGGGGCGGGGCCGGCCGACATCTGCGCCCGAGCGAGCCGCTCGCTCACCTACGAATGGGGCGTCACCGGGGTCCGGACCAGCGCCGTCGAGGCGATCAGGGGCGGCCAAGGCGTCTGCCAGGACTTCGCCCACATCATGATCGCCGCGTGCCGGGCCGCCGGGATCGCCGCCCGCTACGTGTCCGGGCACCTCGTCGGCGAGGGTGGCAGCCACGCCTGGGTCGAGACGCTGCTCCCCCACCCCGACCGTCCGGGCGAGTGGGTCGTCGAGGCCTGGGACCCGACCCACGACCGGCCCGCGGGCGACGGGTACCTCACGGTCGCGGTCGGTCGCGACTACGCCGACATCGCGCCGATGTCCGGGACCTTCGTCGCTGCCGACGCCACTGACGCCGCCGGCCAACTGTTCGTACGCAAGCGCCTGGCCTCGCCCTGACCGGGGACCGGGTCGAGCGCATCGGCTTCGGCTACTCGTCCGGCTTGTGGGACCGGCCCAGCACCGAGCCGTTGCGCAGCACGGTGACCGGGCCGTCCTCGCTGACCGCGACGACCGTGGCCTTCGGGTCGTCATAGCTGTAGCGGCGGCCCGACGTGTGGCGGGTGCCGCCGAAGGGATCGACCTCGGCCTCGGCCGTCCGGCTCGGGACCAGCCGCACGCCCAGCTGCCGCAGCACGCCCTCGGCGTCGAAGATGGCGGCTCCGTCGACCTGCGCCAGGGCGTGGCGCAGCGGCGCCAGGTGCGTGGCCCGGCCGATCCGCAGGGGCGGCGGGGCCGAGAGCCGCTCCTCGACCGGCGGGCCGTCCTCGCCGTCGGGCCGGTACACGAGGAGGGCGCCGATGCCGAGCGACCCGAGGTCGTGCACGGCGAACTCGAGCATCGCTTTGAGCACCTCGGGCTCGCCGTAGTGACCGCAGGCGGTGAGCATGTCGACCCAGCTGCCGACCGGCGGCTCGTGCTGCCACGTGAAGCCCTCCCACCGGAGGACGCCGAAGCGGCCGACCACACGCACGGACCGGGTCGGGTGGCGCTGGACGACGGTGGCGTCGAGGACGTCGGCAAGGACCACGAGGTCGCGCTCGGAGCCGGCCGGCCGGTCGAACACGATCCACTCGTTGAGCCCGTCGGTACGGCGCAGCAGCCAGCTGGACAGCCCGTCGGTGAAGCGCCGGACGGCGGCGAGCGGCTGGGTCTCGACCAGCTTCCGGGTGATGTCGAGCTGGGTGCCGCTCGCCCAGCTCGCCGGGTCGGACCGAGGTTCGAGGATGGTCCCGTTGCTGGCGACGCGGCGCTCGTGGACGTGGGGCCGGAGGGCGTGGTCGACCTCCTCCAGCAGCATGTCGAGCAGTGCGTCGTCGTCGGGCAGGTGCAGCCCGCTCTCCTCCAGCTCCTCGGCCAGGCGGCGACGCCGCGCCGGACCCAAGACCTTCTCTCCCGACATCGCGGCAACGCTACCGACGTACCCTGCCTGCTCAATGGTGTCCCTGCGTGCAGCGATCGACGAGGTGGCGTCCCGTGACCCCGTGCTGGAGGCGCTCGTCGCCGAGGTCGGTCCCATCGGCTGGCCGCCCCGCGACCCCGACGGCCACTTCGGCGCGCTGGTCCGGGCGATCACGTTCCAGCAGCTGGCCGGGGCCGCGGCCCGCGCCATCCACGGCCGGGTGCGGGCGGCCGTCGGCCCGGAGATGACCCCCGAGGCCGTCGCCGCGCTCTCGGACGAGACGCTGCGGGGCGCGGGCCTCTCGGCCGCCAAGCTCGCCTCGCTGCGGGACCTGTCCGAGAAGGTGCTCGACGGCACCGTGGTGCTCGACAGCACCCGCCGGCTCGGCGACGACGAGATCGTCGAGCGGCTGTCGACGGTCCGCGGGATCGGGCGCTGGACCGCGGAGATGTACCTCATGTTCGAGCTGCGGCGCTTCGACGTCTGGCCGACCGGTGACCTGGGTGTCCGCGCCGGCTACGGGCTGGTGTGGGGGCTCGACGAACCGCCCAGGCCGAAGCAGCTCGAGGCCCTCGGCGAGCGCTTCCGGCCGTACCGATCGGTCGTCGCCCGCTACCTCTGGGAGGCCGTAGCCCTCCGCCGCGCGACCGCCGGCAAGGGCATCCGTTGAAAGTGCCCGAGCACCAAGGGCAAACGGCGAGGGGCGTGCTGTGCGTGCACGCGGCGTGCGCCATACTTGCCGTCATCGCCCACGGACAGGGAGTAAGGGGATCGGAATGGCAGAGCAGCCAGTAGCCGACAGCGATCGCCCCACGGGGTGGGTCGAGATCGACCCCACCGTCCCCCACCAGGGCCGGGTGTACGACTACTTGGCTGGGGGCAGTGCCCATTTCGAGGTCGATCGGCAGCTGGCCGAGGTCCAGGTGGCCGGCTACGGCGGGATGGAGAAGGCGAGGCGCGACATCCGCGTCAACCGCGACTTCATCGGCCGCGTCATCCGCTACCTCGCCCGAGAGCAGGACATCCGCCAGTTCCTCGACATCGGCACCGGCATCCCCAAGGAGGACGACCTGCACGGCGTCGCCCAGCAGACGGCCTCCGACGCCCGCATGGTCTTCGTCGACGAGGACGACACGGTCCTCGCGCACGCCCACCAGCTCATGAAGTCGACCCCCGAGGGCGTCGCCCGCTTCATCAAGGGCAACTTCTACGAGCCGGTGGACCTCATCGCCCGGGCCGCCGAGTCGCTCGACTTCACCCAGCCCGTGGCGCTCATGCTGGTCGCCCTGCTCCACATGCACAGCGACGACCTCCACCCCTTCGAGACCGTGGCCAAGTACGTCGACGCCCTCCCGTCCGGCAGCTACCTGGCGATGAGCCACCTCTCGACCGACATCGACCCCGAGGCGACCGAGGGTCTGCGGCGGGCCGCCGAGGGCTCGGGCGCCGACTACGGCTTCCACCTGCGCTCGAAGGAGCAGTTCGCCCGGTTCTTCGAGGGACTCGAGCTGGTCGAGCCGGGCATCGTCCCGGTCAGCGAGTGGCGGGTCGACCTCGACTTCGTGGCGCCCTTCTGGTCGGCGGTCGGGCGCAAGCCGTAGCCCCGACCTCGCCCGCTAGGGCGTCAGCCGGTTGGCCGTGGCGATGAGCAGGTCGAGGCTGTCCTCGACCGGCAGCGCCGCGTTGCGGAGGTGCTCGAACAGCTCGTCGTAGCGCTTGACCGCCGCGTCGTCGGTGAGGACCAGGTCGTCGGTGACGGTGTCGACCGCCACCACGACCGGGTCACCCGGGTCGGCGAAGTTGTAGATCGAGAAGGCCGAGCGGGGCACCGCGTAGTTGTCGATGACCGCGTCGATGGGGAGCACCTGGACGATGGTCTTCGGCTCGGCGTTGACCCGGGCCGACACGTGGTACAGCTGGGCCTTCAGGATGTCGGCGGGGGCCGCGATTCGTCGGACGGCGAGCTCGTCGATGATGACGTGGTACGTCGGCCCGCCGGGGCGGCGCAGCATCCGCTGGCGCTGGTTGCGGGCCTCGATGACCTTGTCGGCGCTGTAGCCGGTCGGGCCCGTGCGCTTCTCGGCGTCGATGCGCGCCTGGGTGAACTCCGGGGTCTGCATGAGCCCGGGCACGAAGGTCATCTGGAACTCGCGGATGGTGACCGCGCCGGCCTCGAGGTTGGCGTAGAGGGCCTGGCGCTCGCCCATGGCCTTGTTGGACTCCCACCAGCCCCGCTCGCCGGCCTCGCGGGCGATGGTGATGATCTGGGTCCAGCGCTCGTCGTCGACCTCGAGGGCGTCGAGGATCTTGATGATGTCCGCCTGGTCGACGACGTGACCGTTCTCGAGACGGGAGATCTGCGCCCTGCTCTCCCCGATCGCCTTCGCCAGTTGTTCGTGTGTGAGTCCCGCCTGCGTCCGGAGTGCCCGCAGCTCCGCGGCCAGTCGCATGCGACGGACATAGGGGCTGATCATTCAGATCCTCCGACTGCCGCCGTTTCCGCACAATACGTGTTTGGGCGCGCGCGTGGCCAGTGGTGCCGGGCTGACGTCGTAACAAATCCGATGTTGCCGAGTTTCGCCCGACGATTAATACTCACCAACGTTTAAAGAACTGAACCGTCCGAAATTTCGGTCGGACCACGGAACTGGTCGGTACGGACAGGAGTGACGTTGTGACGGAGGAGAGGAAGTTCACCAACTGGCGCAAATCCACCGCTTCGAGTGCTGGTGACAACTGCGTCGAGGTGGCTTTTGCGGCTGACGGCCACGCGGGTGTCCGCGACTCCAAGCAAGACGGACTGGGCCCGGTACTCGAGTTCACCCCCGCCGAGTGGGCGGCCTTCCTGAACGGGGTGCGCCTCGGCGAGTTCGACAACTGAACCCACCTGACCTGCGGTTTCATCAGACCGGAGCGTCGCCTCGCCTGAGGCCGGCGCTCCGGTCTTGCACGTTGATGACAACGTTGTCAGAAATAGGCCCGTACGCCCTTGCGGGAGCCCTCGCGCCGATGGATACTGAGGACGGTCAGTGATGTTGGACGGTACAAGGGGCGGAGCAGTCAGGCGCTTCGGGACCGTATCGACTAGCAGGCACGGAGGGATGGGGAATGAGGGCCGCCGCTTTCATAGACGCGTTGTGCGCAGGTGAGACGGACAGATGAACCTGTTCGCCGATCCGCCGCAAGGGAAGGCCAGGGTCACCGGGGGGCTCCTCGGGGTCGCCGGAGCCGAGGCGTGGCGAGGTGTTCCCGGGAGCTTCGAGGCCGACGGGCCGGTCACCACAGCTCTCCTCGACCTCTGCCGCAGCTACACGTCGTTCGGCGGTGACGACTCGCCGGTGAACGTCGCCGCCCGCCACCAGGGCGTGCCGGGCTCCGCCTGGCTGCTGCCGATCCCGGTGGCGCTGTCGGGCCGGCGGGTCATCGACGAGACCCTCGAGCTGGCCACCGCGGCCGGGGCCACGCCCGACGTCCTCGACGCCCACCTCACCTACGTCACGTTGGCGGCCGAGCTGCTGGCGGCCCGCCCGGTCGAGCAAGCCATCGAGACGGCGACCTGCAAGCCCTTCGCCTCCGTGGTCGACAGGGCCACCCAGCGGGCCGGGGGCACCGAGCCCTCGAGGCCCCGCCTCGTCGGCATCGCCGCCATCGACGCCGTCAACGCCGGCATCTGGGCGCTCACCCAGTCCCGCTACCTGCTGGCCACGCTCGCGGCAAGCCTGGCCCACTGGTGCGAGCCCTGGGTGGCGGCCGCGGCCGCAGGCCTGCTCGGCCTCCGCGACGGGTGCGCGTCGGTGCCCGCCCAGTGGTATCGACGTGTGCGCGCAGCACAGGAATGTCTCGCTCTCGCGCCCGCACTCCTCCGAGTCGACGCAGGCCTGCGAGCCCGGTCGCTCATCGGCATCGCCAGCCCGGCGTCATCGATCGCCTCCTGACCACGGCCAAAGATCGGAGGCGATGCGGCCCGTCCGCCAGCGGGTCACATCGCCTCCCTCTCTCCTCCACGTGTCTCGCAACCGCCTCCGCCCCAGCCAGTGGACCATCCCGGTCTCCCGTGCCCGCCGCTGCCCCGGCCGGCCCCAGCAGCCCCGCCGGCGTCCCGGCCGCCGCCCCCCGTGCCCTCGCGCCGGCCGCCGGGCCCGCTGACCCCGCTTATCTCGGTACCCCCGATCGCGAAACCGCCCCGTCCCCACCGCTCGCCGAGGCCGGGGACCGGTCTCGGCGAGCGGGGGCGGGGCGGAACTGGGAGGACCGTGGAGCTCAGGACTCGGTCGAGTCGGCCTCGGTCGAGTCGGCCTCGGTCGAGTCGGCCTCGATGGCGGTCGGGCGGCTGGAGCCGCCGCCGAGGCTCACCGGGACCCTGCGGGGCTGGGCCTGCTCGGCCACCGGCAGCGTGATGGTGAGCACGCCGCGGTCGTAGTTGGCGTCGAGCCGCGAGGTGTCGAGGCTCTCACCCAGCAGGATCCGGCGGGTGAACGTGCCATGGGGCCGCTCGCCGGCCAGCACCTCGTCGTCCTCCTTGCGGTCCCACTGACGGGAGGCCGTGATCGTGAGGGTGTCGCGCTCGACCGTCAGGTCGATGGCGTCCGGGTCGACGCCCGGCAGGTCCAGCTGGACGATGACCTCGTTGCCGTGCCGGTAGGCGTCCATCGGCACCGCGGACGAGGTTCGCCGCCACGCCTGGTCGAACTGCTCGGTGATGCGATCGAACTCACGGAACGGGTCAAAGCGGACAAGCATCTCGTCAAGCTCCTTCCTTGTGGCGAGTACAAGCATCATAACTCACCAGCAAGAGATCTATCAATACAGCGCTCAACTTTGTTGATGTCGGTTCAGTCGACCGGCACGATGCGGTGGGCGACGATCTCGCCGTCGGCCAGCCGGAGCTCGCCGATGGTGCGGTGGGGTTGGCGGCGGCGCTGGACGGCTGAGCCGGGGTTGAAGAGGCGCTGGCCGTCGACACCCTCCTGGTCGATCGGCTCGTGGCTGTGGCCGAACACCACGAGGTCGGCCTCGGGGAACCAGCGACGCATCCGCCGCTCCCGGCCGGCCCGGGCACCCGAGTCGTGGACCATGGCCACCCGCACCCCGGCCAGCTCCAGCTCCAACCGGTCGGGCAGCCGGCCGATCAGGCCCCGATCGTTGTTGCCGAGCACGGCGTGGACGGGCGCCCGCTGACCGAGCGCGTCGAGCAGCTCGCCGGTCACCACGTCGCCGGCGTGCAGGATCACGTCGGACCGGTCCGCGGCCGCCCAGACCTCGGCCGGGAGCTTGCCCAGGTCAGCGCCCAGGTGCGTGTCCGAGACGACCAGCACGTGCACCACCCCATCATGCGCCGCAGAATGGGCGGCCGTGGACAGCGGACCGAACGGGAACGGGCAGGCGCGCGCCGCGCTGACGGGCGACGACCTGACGAGGTACCTGGCCCGGATCGGGCTCGATGGGTTCGAGGACCTCCCGGCTTCGCTGTCGACGCTGATGGCCCTACAGGTGTCCCACGTCCGGGCCGTGACCTACGAGAACCTCGACATCCACCTGGGCCGGGAGATCCGCCTCGACCTCCCGAGCCTGGTGTCGAAGATCGTCGACCAGCGGCGGGGCGGCTACTGCTACGAGCAGAACACCCTGTTCGCCGCAGCGCTGGAGGGCCTCGGCTACCCCGTGCGGCGCTACCTGGGGCGGGTGCGGCTCGGCAACGCGACGTCTCCCCGGCCCGCCACCCACATGGTGCTGCTGGTCAACAACCAGGTGGTCGACGTCGGCTTCGGCGCCGCGACGCCGCTCGGGCCGCTGCCGCTGGGCGGGACGGCGACCTACGGGTCGTGGACCTGGACCACCGAGCGGGCGCTGTCGCCCGAAGGTGAGGAGGTGTGGCAGGTGCGGCTGTTCGACACCGTCCTCTACACGTTCGACGACCAGCCCCGGCACCCGGTCGACTACCAGACGCCGAACTACTGGTCGTCGACCCACCCGGACTCGATCTTCGCGCAGCGGCCGATCGCCCAGCGTTGGGAGGGCGACGTGCAGCTGGCGCTCATCGGCCCGGAGCTGACCGAGCGGCACGCCGACGGCACCCTGACCACCGCACTGGTGGGCCCGGCCGACATGGGCCCCCTCCTCCACGCCCGCTTCGACCTCCAGCTCTCCCCCACCGACACCGCTCGCCTCGCCTCCCTCGTCGCCACCACCGGACGCTAACCCCCACCAGGGGCGATCTCACCCCTCTGGGGTGACGTCGAGGCGGGTCGGTGAGGCTCGACTGACCTCAGTGGCACGAACGCGTGCCCGACCTCAGGAGGTCACCATGGTTCTCGCTGACGTCAGCTTGGGCGATCTGATCTGGACGTCCATCTGGGTCTTCTTCCTGATCATGTTCATCTGGCTGTTCATCGCCATCGTCAGCGACCTGTTCCGGGACCACGAGGAATCCGGGGTTGCGAAGGCCATATGGGTCGTCTGCCTCATCCTCTTCCCGCTGATCGGGTCGCTCGTCTACCTCATCGTCCGGGGCCAGGGCATGGCGGCACGGTCGGCCGCGCAGGCCGCCCAGACCCAGGCCGACATCGACAGCTACATCCGGACGACCGCGGCCTCGAGCGGCTCGGGCCCTGTCGACGACCTGGCCCGCCTGGCCCAGCTCAGGGCGAACGGGACGATCTCGGACGAAGAGTTCGAGTCCATGAAGTCCCGCATCGTCAGCGGCGGCAGGGCCGCCTGACACAGGGCGCTCAGGCGCTCAGGACGTGCGGATCTCCAGCGTGATGCACGTCCACGCCCCGACGTAGACCCGGTCACCGGCCGACAGCGGGATCGGCCGGTTGGCGGGGACGGGGTCGGGGTCGTCGTTGAGGAAGCTGCCGTTGGTCGATCCGTGGTCGACCAACGACCAGCCGCCGTCGTCGGTGGGCACCAGCGAGGCGTGGGTGTGGGACACGGCCGGGTCCTCGGGCGGGCCGACGAGGTCGATCGTGGGGTTGGTGCCCCGGCTGCGGCTGCGGCGCCCGATGCTGACCGGCTCGGGCCCGAGCTCGATGGTCCGGGGCGGCACCGCGACCGGGAACAGGATCTCGTCGACGCCGTGCCGGGTGTAGTGGCCCTTGTCGGCGGTGATCACGAGCACCAGGCGGCTGCCCGGGGGCAGCGGCACCGGGGGCGTCGAGGGAGCGGGCGGTGACGCGGCGGACGGCGTGCTGCTCGCCGGGGCGGAGGCCGCCGCGGCGACCGCGGCGGTGAGCGTCGGGGTCGACGGTGCGGTGGTGGGCCTGGGCTCCGGTGCCTGGACGTGGGGCAGGCTGCCGGTCGACGGGTCGTAGCCGCACACCTCGCAGAACAGCGCTTCCTTCTCCAGCACCGCCGAGCAGTGCGGGCAGGTCCACTGCCCGCCATTGCCTGCGCCGCCACTGCCGGTGCCCGGGTTCTCTCCGGTCGTGCCGCCCGTCCCACCCGTCGGCACCGACGTGGGGCCCGAAGCGGCACCCGAAGCAGGCCCCGACCCGGGCGCCGAGGCCGAGGCCGGGGGCGGCGAGCCGGCGGGCCGCTCCGAGGCCGAGGCCGGCGGCGGCGAGCCCGGCCCCGCGCTCAACGCCGCCCGGGGCGCGAGCGCGTCGGCATCGGTGTCGGACGGCGAGGGCGGGGCGAGGGGCCGCAGCCGCTCGGCACCGTCCGCCGTCCCCGGCACCGGGAGGGGACGGTGGGTCTGCACCGAGGGGACGCTCGGTGCACTCGGGACGCTGGGCGTGCTGCTGGCGGGATCGCTCATCTGGACCTCATGTCCTCTTGTCATCACCCGCCGGGCTGCGCTTGGGCTTGGTCCGCACCGTCCTCGAGGTGCGGGTCTCGAGGGGCATCTCGTCCTCGGCCCCGCCGGCCGAGGGCTTCTTGGCGGGTACGCGCACCGTGACCGTAGAGCGGGTGTCGAGCGCCATCTCGTCGGCCTTGGCGATCCGGGAGCGCAGGCGTACCGTGCCCGACCGGGGCCCGCCCTCGACCTGGACGACCTTCTGCAGCAGCCGCACGGTCCCCTCGTTGCCGGTGGCCTCGGCGACCTTGGTGGCCCGCCCGAGCCGGAAGGTCGCGGTGCGCTCGTCACCGTGCTTCAGGGCATCGAGGCCGGCCCGGATGTCGGCGGTCAGCGACGACTGCGCCTCGTAGTGCGCCACTTCGGGGCTGACCCGGATGCTCGCCGCGTCGTCGGTCCAGATGGCCCGGATCAGCGCCGGTCCGACCACCTCGTCGTCGGTGGTGAGGCTCACCCGGGCCGCCAGCAGCTCGACGCCGACGTCGTTGGCCGGCACTGTCAGCGACAGGTGGTAGTCGCGGGCCTCGGCACCCCAGGCGCCCAGCGGGTAGCCGAGCGTGCGGTCGTCCACCGGGACCTGCTCGAGGGTCAGGTCCCGCACCTCGGGGCTGACCTGGCGGACGAAGTTGACGGCCACGCCCTTGGGGCACTTGACCCGCAGCGTCGCCCGGCCGACGCCCCGGCCCATCGCCTGCTCCATCAGCGTCCCGAACTCGGCGGCCAGCTGCTCGGGCTCGGGGATGATGTCGACGGTGCCGAGCAGCGCCGACGCGATCATGCGCAGCTCGTCGACGCTCCAGTCGGTTCCGACGCCCCGGCAGTCGACCTGGAACAGGCCACGGCACTGCGCCAGCTCCTGCTCCAGCTGGCCCGGCTCCTCGCGGTTCTCGCCGTCGGTGAGGAGGATGGCGTGCTGCAGCCCGGTCGGGTTGGCGGCGAACAGCTGCCGGGCCAGGCCCAGCCAGGTCGACATGGCGGTGCCGCCGCCGGGTTGCAGGGCACGGACGACGTCCTTGGCGGCCTTGCGGCTGGCGGCGTCGGCCACCACCAGGCTGGGCCGCCACACCGGGAAGACGGTCTCGGCCCGCTCGTTGCCGGCGACGATGGCGAAGAGGACGCCGTCGCGGATGCGGTCGATGGCCTCGCAGGCGGCCTGGCGGGCGGCGCGCATCCGGGCCGGCGGCACGTCCATCGACCCCGAGGTGTCGATGATGAGGATCTCGGAGGCCTGGCCGGTCAGCGCCGGCGCCCAGCCGCCCGAGGTGACGGTCACGATGGCGTCGACCACCGTCGCGCCACTGCTCAGGTACTCGTTCTGGAAGACCTCCAACGAGAACTCGGCCATCACATCTCCTGGTCCTAGAGCAGGGTCCGGGGGCGGGCGCGGTTGGCGCGATCGACGTAGTCGTGTCGTTCTGCGGTGCTGCCGGCGAGGCGGGCGAGCTGGCGGAACATCGACTCCAGCCCTTCCCGCAGCGGCGACTCGGCCAGCGGGCGGCCGAGGATGCGGCCCGTGGACCCTCGGGCCCGGCCGGCGGCGACCGTGGCGAGCCCGGCCTCGAACAGCTCGCGGGCGATGAGGGCGTGGCGCCGGGGGTCGAGGTGCAGCTCGCCGAGGATGGTCGACGCCTGATCCAGCTGCTCCGGCGTGCTGGGCGCATCGGTGCTGGTCGAGGCCAGGATGCGGACCATCGCCACCAGCGCGGCGCCGTGCACGCTGGACGCCACCGGGACCCGGGACAGGGCGTCGACCGCCCCCTCGCGGTCTCCCGCGGCGGCCCGCACCCGGGCCAGCCCGAAGGCCCCGCTGACGTACGACGGGTCGGTCCGGCTGGCGACGTCGTACAGCTGGGCGGCGCGGGCGAGGTGCCCGGCCTGCTCGTGGGCGAGGGCCAGGCCGAGCTTGGCCGCGACCTCGCCAGGCAGCTCGGTGTAGACGGGGTCGAGCCAGCCGATGCCCTCGCCGGGCACGCCGCTCGCCAGGGCGTGCAGGCCCTTGTGCCACCAGATCCGCCAGTCGTCGCCGAGCGGGAGCTGGTCGAGCGTGTGCTCCGCGCCGGGCGCATCGCCGACGACCAGCTTCGCCCGGGCGAGGTGCAGCAGCGTCTCCGGCGAGGCGGGCACGGTCTTGCCGGCGAGCGCCTCGTCGAGCGTGGCGACCACGGCGGCCGGCTCGCCGTCGGCGAGGCTGAGCAGGAAGCCCACGCCGGGGTCGGTCGGGTCGACCTTGGGGAGCGGCAGCAGGCGCCAGTCGGGGGCGACGTCGTCGAGCGCCCCGGACCCCAGGCCCGCGAGCCCCGCGCCTCCGCCGACCAGCCCGTCCGGCCCGAACATCCGGCTGACGCCCGGTTGGGCGGCGCCCCGGGTCGCAGCGTTCTCGCGCAGGATGCCGAGCAGCTGCTCGGCCATCTCCTCGGCCGACGAGAAGCGGTCGTGGGGGTCGGTGGCCGTCGCCTTGAGCAGGAACCGGTAGAGCGACTCGTGGTGACGGAACAGCGGCTCGGTCTCGGGCGTGGGCAGGCGGTGGACGTAGTCGGTCTGGTAGCCCCGGAAATCGAGGGTGAGGACCGCCAGCATCCGGCCGACGGTGTAGAGGTCCGACGCCACCGACGGCCCGTCGTCGGCGACCTCAGGTGCCTGGAAGCCGATGGTGCCGTAGATGGCCGACGTGTCGTCGGCGATCCGGCGCACCCCACCGAGGTCGATGAGCTTCAGCGAGTCTCCGACCAGCACCACGTTGTCGGGCTTCATGTCGCAGTAGACGAGGCCCTGGGCGTGGAAGTAGCCGAGCGCCGGCAGCGTCGCCAAGCCGTAAGCGATGGCTTGTCCGACCGGGAGCGGCTGGGTGCGACCGCCGTTGGCCTCGCGGCGCTCCTTGAGCACCGTCTTGAGGCTCTTGCCACCGACGTACTCCATGACGATGTAGCCGGCGCCCTCGTGGGTGACGAAGTTGTAGATCTGGACGATGTTCGGGTGGTCCAGGGCGGCCAGGAACTGCCGCTCGGCCACCGCCGCGACTGCGGCGGCGTCGCTGTTGGTGTCGAGGAGGCCCTTGAGCACCACCCAGCGGTCGGAGACGGCCCGGTCCCGGGCGAGGTAGATCCAGCCCAGGCCGCCGTGGGCCAGGGCGCCGAGCACCTCGTACTGCCCGGCCACGATCTCGCCCCGGGTCAGCTTGGGCGTGAACGAGAAGCGGGTGCGGCAGGTCGGGCAGAAGCCCTCGGTCCGGCCGACGCGATGGCTGCGGGTGCGCCCGACCGGGTTGTTGCAGTTGGAGCAGTAGCGCTTGTCCTCGGGGACCTCGGGGTGGGCCATCGTGGCCGCCGCCGGGTCGCCGGTCGGCACCGCCGGGACGTCGACGAGGCCCAGGCCGAGCCGGGTGCCGCCAGAGCGCCGGGAGCCGATCGAGCCGGAGTCGGTGCGCCCCTTGCCCTTGGCGATGCGGCCCGAGCCGGTGCGGGTGCGCACCGAGGCGGGGCGCAGCAGCGGGCCGGACGGGGCGGACGGGGCGGCGGTGCCGTCGACGGCCATGACCGCGTCGACGGCGGGGGCGCGGCCGCAGTCCTCGCAGTAGCCGCTCTCGAGGCGGCCGCCGCAGCCGGGGTAGGCGCAGGGGGTGCCGTCGGCGGGTGTGTGCTGGCCGAGCCAGTGGGTCGGTGAGGTGACCGGGCGGTTGGAGCCCGACGGGATGGACGCGAGCGCCGACGGCACCCGTCGCCCGCCGGAGGGCACCGAGGGCAGGGACCGGCCCGACGGGGTCGAGTCCGGCATGGGCATCTTGCCGCGGTCCGACGACCCGGTGTCGGGGTCCACCGCCCCGGACCAGCCCCCGCGGACGGGGTCGGTCGGCGGCGGAGGCGGTGCCTCGGTCGCGGGCGCGGCGGCAGACCACCCGAGCGCCGTTGGCCCTGCCGCCTGCGCCGGCGCCCAGGCGGAGGGGGCGGCCGGTGGCGCCGCGGGTGGCGGCGCGGCCTCGTACCCGGACGGCGGCGGCGCCCAATCGGAGGGCGGGGGCGGGGGCGGCCCAGCCGGGGGCAGCCCAGCCGGAGCCGGCGCCGGTGTCGCCCCCCGCGCGCCACTCAACGCATGCTCGGCGAGCGCGGCCCGACCGCAATCCTCGCAGTACCCATCCTCGATGGCCCCGTCGCAACCGGGGTACCGACACCTCGTGCCGTCCGTCATGGCGCCATCTCCGTCTCCAACCCGGCGCCGCCACGCCACAACTCCTCGGCATGCGCCCCCGCACCGCCATGGGTCACGGGGTATCCGGCCACGTGCGCCCCGGCGCCACCTGGGCAGCGGCAGCAGCTCCTGTCCGTCATGGCGCCATCTCCGTCTCTCGGGCGGCGTTGCGGGCCTGTTCGGGGGTGGGGCTGCGGCGCAGCTCCTCCACGTAGCGGGCGACATGGGCTTCGGCGATCGCCAGGCGGCACGGCACCACGAGCGACCGCTCGGCCTGGCGGGCCAGCTCGGTCGTGTGGGGATCTTCCGCCTGGCCCGACGCCCCGGCCTTCACCCGGGCCGCCCGCAGCAGGTTGCGCAGCTCGCGGCGCCGCTCGGTCGGCCGGGCGTTGGCCTCGGCCACCAGGCGGGCCGAGGCGAGCAGCTTGTCGGCCATCGCCTGCCAGCTGGCGTAGCCCTTGTCGGCCAGGTCGATGTCCCCGGTGTCGACCAGCCGCCGCAGCCGGGTGAGCCAGGGCCGCAGCCCCCGCTCCCCGCCGACGACGTCGGGGTCGAGCGGGTCGAGCAGCGTCCCCGGGTCGCTGATCTCCATCGACGTCCGGGCCAACGCCGACCGACCCTCGGCGATCAGCCCCTCCAGCTCGTCGACCCGCACCTCAGCCTCGGCCAGCGCGGCCTGCAGCTCGGGTTGGCGGGCCAGCGCCGACGCCGCGGCGTCGAGGGTGGCCTGGATCTCGGCCAGCTCGTCGGCCGCGCCCAGCGGGTCGTGGATGACCCGGGTCGCCAGCGGCACCAGCGCGGCCCGGACGTCGCGCACCGACCGAAAGCCGGAGGCGGCCTGGTGCAGCCGCTCCGCCTCGGCCGTGGCCCGCTCGAGCCGGGGCATGAACTCGGCCCACACCCGGTCCACCTGGCTGACGAGGTCGTGCACCGGCATGACGGCTCGCCCCATGGCAGTGAGCAGGTCGTGGGGCGCGACCGGGCTGGCGACGATCGCGAGCGGCGACATGGCGGGCCGGTCGGGATCCTCGGGGACGACGACGCTCGGCCCGTTGAGGTGGGCGAACAGCTCGGTGGCGCTGTCCTCGTCGAGCGGGCCGGTGCCCCGGACCTGGATGACGTCGTGGATCAGCCGCGCCACCAGCTCGAGGCCGCGGCGCACCTCGGCCACCTGGGCCAGCGCCGGCCGGGCCCGGTTCACCGTCGCCCCCGAGACCAACGTCCCGGCGGCCAGCACGGCGTAGGTCCCTCCGGCCTCCAGCGCGCCGACGTCGGAGGCCAGCGCGTCATACGCCACGCGCAAGTCGAAGAGCCGACGGTCGAGCGCGTGGGCCGCCGGGCTCACGGGTTGACAGTTCCCTGCACGTAGCGGCCGTCCACCCTGGCTTCGTCGAGCGGGAGGCCGGGATGGGTGAGCGCCAACAGCGACCCGATGTCGTCGACCGACTGCGCCATCTGCGGCGAATCGAGCGGGAACACGTCCTCGTTGAGGAACTCGTCGGCCTCCTTGCTGCCGTAGAGCTTGATGCCGTCGATCAGCGAGGCGGCGTCGGCCTGCTCGAGGCCACCGTCGTCGGCGTAGAAGCGCCGCAGGGTGGAGGGGTGGGCGAGGTAGTCGTCCATCCGGGCGTAGAAGGCGCTGATCACCGCCTGCACCGCTGCGGGGTCGCGGTCGATGAGCCGGTCGCTGGCGACGATCACGTCGACGATCGAGTTGGGGACGTCGGCGCTGCTCAGTGTGATCGTCTGGCCGGCGGCCCGGGCGGCGCTCGTGTCGGGCTCCCAGATGACCGCCAGCTGCGCCTCGTCCTTCATGAGCATCTCGTAGGCGGTGGCCGACTGGTCGACCGAGACCAGCTCGAAGTCGGAGAGCCGCAGCTCGTCGGTGGCGTTGGCCAACTCGTTCAGCAGCATCTCCGACGGCGAGTTGCCGGTGTAGGCCAGCACCGGCTTGCTGCCCTTGGCCTCGTACTGGGCGACCAGGGTCGGGATGTCGTCGACGCTGTCGAGGCTCTTGTGCTTGGCCGTGCCGAGCGCCAGCGCGTCGGCGCCGCGGCTCTGGTCGATGATCCCCACCACCGTGCCGTCGGGGTGGTGGAGGAGGTACTGGTCGAGGGTGGTGACCGCGATGTCGGCCCGGCCGGCGCTCAGGTCGGCAGCCCGGACGTCCTGGCACACCTGCTCGACGTAGACGAGCTCGTAGCCGGTGCCTTCGAGCAGGGTGGGGTCCCGGAACGGCGCGTAGCCAGACCAGGCGTCGCCCTCGACCACCAGCGTGTCTGCGGTGTCGTTGGCCGGGAGCTTGCTGGGCGCGCACGCGGCCGCAGCACCGCTGCTGCCCCCGCCGAGCCACCAGACGATCCCGAGGGTCGTCACCACCAGCACGGCCGCCGCAGCCGCCGCGACCCGCACGCGGCCGGAGCCCGGGCCTGTCCACCTCATGTGCCGTACTCCCGGAGCCGCAGGTAGAAGCCGAGGAGGATCAGCAGGAGCACGCCTGCCGCCCCGACCCCGGAGAGGGTGTCGACGCGGTTCGTCGCCCGCGTCGCCGCCCGGGCGTGGGCGTTGAACGTGCGGCTGTCCACTGTGAGGGACTCGTCGATGGTCCGCACGAGCTGCTCGTAGGCGCCGCCGCTGCGGTACTGGATGACGGCGGCCTGGGGGTCGTTGGCCGCGACCGCCTCCCGCATCGCCTCGTCCTCGGCCAGGAAGTTGCCGAACGCCACGAGTGCCTCGCGGATGGTGTGGTCCTCGCTGTCCTCGCGGTCGACGAACGTGACCTTGGCGAGGTAACCGCCGGACCCGTCGGGCACCGCGCCGGCCTGGGCCAGCTGGGCGAGGTCGTCACGGCCCTGGACCCGGTAGAGCTTGCGGGTCTCGTCGGCGAAGGCCTTGTTGGCCGCCGCGGCGTTGGCCGGGTTGGTCGGGTCGAGCAGCAGCTGGCCCTGGGCCTGCCGGGCGGCGACCACGGTGGCGCCGGCGCGGGCCAGCACGTGCACCTCGTCGAAGGCCTGCTCCCGGGCCTCGGCCAGGCGGTCCGACGAGGTGTTCAACCGGGTGAGCACGAAGCCGCCGGCCAGCACGCCAAGCACGGTGGCCGCCAGCAGTGGCAGGTTGAGCAGGCGGCGGAACCTCCGGGCCAGCAGGAGCTGCGTGACCACCAGGAACGCGACGAGGGCCGCCCACGCCACGAGGACCAGGCGCATGGTGGAGCTCGAGCGGGCCCGCTGGGTGTCGTAGGCGTTGTTGAGGACGTAGGTGTTGGCCTTGTCCACGAAGTCGGCCGACGACAGCAGCGTGCCCTGCATGACGCGGTGGGCGGCGAGGTAGCGGTTCGAGGCCAGTGCCCGGTTGCCGGCGGCACCGGCGACGAACGCCTCCTTCACCAGGGTGTGGTAGTGGGCGAGCGCGTAGTTGATGTTGGCGAGCGGCCGGCGGTAGGCCGCGCCGACCGGCGCCCTCGACGCGGCCAGGACGAGGTTGTCGTCCAGCTCGGCGCGCTTGTCGTCGTAGTCGCGGGTGTACCCGTTGGGGCCCACCTCGAGCGGGCCGAGCATGTCGCGGACGACGATCGCGTCGAGCTCCGCGAGGTTGAGCTTGATGTCCTGGGCGACGCTGATGCCCCGGGTGGCGTCGAACGCCACCGTGCGCACGGTGGCGTCGTTGCGGGCGAGGCCCAGCTGGAGCGCGGTCGCGAAGAACGCCACCGGCAGGCAGGCGAAGGCCATGCCCAGCCGTAGCGACAAGGCCGTCGTCGAGCGGCGTGCCTTGGTTGGTGTGGCGGTGACTCCATTGCGGCGCTGTTCGGTGCTCTCGCCCGCGGGGGCAGAGCCGACAGTTGCGATCATCGTGTGGCTTCTGGCGCTCCCACGTTCCCCAGCATCCGTTGGCGCGGTCCCCTTGGGCGGCTCGTGCGGGACCGCTCCGACAACGAGAACCGAGAAAGTAACAGCACCCTGCCGCCCGAATGTTGCAAGAAAGTTAAAGCGTGCGCCGCCCGCTACTGCTTGCTGTCAAGAAGCTGAACCTGGCGAAAAATCCCGCTCTGAGTGGCGATTTTGGGGGTTGGCGACCGGGAAAAATCCTCGTGGCCGACCCGGGTCGGTCGGCCACGAGGCGACGATCGTCAAGCTTCGGTCACGAGTCGGTCACGAGGGAGCCGCCGGCGGCGCGTAGCCCTCTGAGGTGTCGTGCTTGGCCGGGATCAACAGGATGATGATCAGGCCGATGATGCCGAGCAGCAGGCCGAGCACCGCACCGAGCACGCCTCGCCCCTTCTTCTCGCCGATCCAGTAACCGATGATCCCGCAGAGCACGCCCATCACGATCCCGGAGGCGATGACGGACCCTTCGACGGCAAGCAGTGCACCGAGCATGGATGGCTCCTCTCTCGTTGCCCTCGTGGTTCAGCCACGGAACGCGGCTGACGAACACTCACAGTGAGCGAGGCAACCATTCCCCTCGGCCGGGGAACGAACCATCTCCGGGAGCCCAACCAGGTGTTCGCCTGGGTTCAGGCGTTCGCTCCGTTCGTACGCTGCGGTCCAGTGCAGGCAGGCCGAATGCGGTCGAGGTGAAGAGCAATGGGTGCGGTCATGGGTGCGATCAGGGGGCGGGCGAGAAAGGCGACTGCAGCAGTAGCTGCGACGGGCACGGGCCGGCGATGGCGAGGCCCGGCGTTGCGCGTCGCCGGAGCGGTCATGGCCACCTCGCTCGTCGTCGGGCTGGTTGGGCGAGGTCAAGGCGAGCCGCCCACCCGGCTCGACCTGCGGGCCGGCGGCGCCTGGGTGGCGTCGCCATCGGTCGGGCTGCTCACGCTCATCGACGGAGCGTCGGCCGAGGTGGTGGCGCGGGTCCGCGTCGGTGATCAGGCTCCGGGCTGGGCGGCCGCGCAGGACGGGCTGGTCGGCTATGCCGTCGACCGCGACCGCGGCCTGGTCAGCCGGGTCGATCCCCGGACGTTCGTGCCGACGGCACCGGTCGGCGTCATCGACCGGGCGTCCGGCGACGTCGCCACCTATGCCACGGCCGACGTGCTCTACGTCCTCGACCAGCAGCGAGGCCGCCTGGCCATGGCCGACGCCCGCGACCTGTCGCCCCGGGGCGGTGGGGTGGCGTCCGTGGCCGAGGAGGTCGCGTCCAGCGCGCTCGACAACCAGGGGCGGCTGTGGCTGCTGGGCCGGTCGTCGGGTGACCTGGTGTGGTTCGACGGGCACCGCCGCCACGATCGGCCCGAGGTGGTGGCCCGCCCCCGGACAGCGGAGCTGGTCGTCGTGGGCGGTGCGCCGGTGGTCGTCGACCGAGCGGGTCGTCGGGTGCACCGGATCGGGGCGTCGGGGCGGTTCGGCGCCGACGCCTGCCTCGACGTCGATCCGGCAGACGACACCATCCGGTTCGGGGGCTCGTCCCGGTCCGAATGGGTGTATGCCGTCTCGGGCGAGCAGGGAGTGCTCCGCGTCAGTGACCTCGGCTCCGGGGCGTGCGCCGGCGTCGCCATCCCGGTGGCCGAGGCGGGCGACCAGCTCGGGGCGCCCATCGAGTCCGCCGGGCGGGTGTTCGTGCCCGACTACACCACCAGCACGGTCATCGTGGTCGATGTCGAGCACGAGAGGGTGGCCGAGACCGGCGACCTGGGCGCGGCCGGCGTGTTCGAGCTGTTCGACGAGGACGGGATCGTCTTCTACAACGACCCGAAGAGCGAGAAGGCCGGCGTCATCCACATCGACGCCAGCTTCACCGCCGTCGCCAAGTACAACCCCGACAACCCCAACGAGGGCGTCACCAACGTCACGGACGACGGGAAGCCGGAGTCGCCCACCACGACGCCATCGGCCGAGCCACCCCCTCCCGACGAGGTCGCCGACGCGCCCCCCGACCAGCCGGCCGACGAGCCGCCGCCCGACGGGAGCGACCGGGATCCCGACTCGGTGCGGCCGCCGAGGCCCGACGAGCGGGTCCCGCCGGGCGGCCGACCACCGGGCGGCACGACGAGCACCTCCACCGGGTCACCGGGGTCGACCACGACGACCGGGCCGCCCGTTACGGGGAGCACGACGACCACGACCCTGCTCGGCACCCCCAACGCGCCGCCGGATGCCCCGGACACATCGGTCACCACCGACGAGGACAACCAGGTCACGTTCACGCTGCCGGCCACCGACATCGAGAACGATCCCTTGCGGTTCACGACAACGCAGCCGGGACGGGGCTCGGTCAGCTGCAGCGGAGCGCAGTGCACGTACACGCCCGACATCAACGTCAACGGCAGTGACTCGTTCACCTACACGGCGCGGGATACCAGCGGGGCCGAGGACAGCGGCACGGTCTCCGTGACCATCCGGTCGGTCAACGACGCACCGACCGCCGTGCCGGTCTCGTTCTCGATGGCGACCGACACGTCCCGCAACTTCACCGTCACGGCTGCCGACCCGGAAGGCGACCCGATCACCTTCGCCATCGAGAGCGCACCCGTCATCCCCGGCGTCGGGGCCGGCTGCCTGGCCAACGGCGACTGCGTCATCAGCTGGAACTCGTCGCAGACCGGCAACTTCACCTTCACGTTCCGGGCCACCGACAGCGGCGGGGACTTCGACATCGGCAACATCGCCGTGACCGTCACCCCGTAGTTTCTGACAGGTGCGTCACTTTCCGGCTATGAAGGGCGGGTGGACCATCAGCGGTTGTTCATCGGGGGACGCTGGGTCGAGCCGACCGGGTCGGCGCGCATCGAGGTCGTCAACCCCCACACCGAAGAGCCGGTCGGATCGGTGCC